>PVMK01189439.1_pt1 | contig 13160 bp, 17 predicted proteins | sample 1853481 | NCBI WGS metagenome assembly PVMK01 (sample SAMN08533507, study PRJNA380276) | Marine sediment metagenome, whole genome shotgun sequencing project.
TCCGTGATCCATGGCGCTCCTAATCCTCTAAGGGCAGAGAATATGTCTCTGGCATTTTTGTTTTGAAGGCAGGGGAATGCGGGTCATGGCAGCTGGTGCAGTTCATCACCACCCTTTCCCCGGCCCAGTATGTCACGCGTTTGCCGTGGGCGCCGCCCAGCCAATCCCGCTTCGGACGGAAATGACATTGCCCGCATAATTTATAGCTGTGATCAAAATCAATTTTCCGTCCCTGCATATCCACCAAAAAATCACGTTCCTGCCGGTCGTGACATTCAATACAGGCCAGTACGTTCTCACCTTCGCCATGGTTTATTTTAATGTCACCATGGGTGATGAGGGCTCCGTCCCTGACCTGCGGCTTTTTCTTGGTATGACAAACGCTGCAGCGGTAGCGGCTGATGGCATCCTTGCGGACAAGGACCCTGAACACTCCACCCTGATAAGACTCTTTTGCCAGCACTGTCTTCAGCGACAGCTGATAGGCGGATTCTATCTGCATGTTGTCAAACGGCTGGTCAGCGTCGTGAATACGCTCCAGGACCGAGCCCTGACCGGCCATGGCCGGCAGGCAGGCAAGGAGCATGACAGCCGGCAGAAGAAAAAGAAAGCCGAAACGTAAGGTGAGGATTTTCATGACTGTTCCATCATCCTGATCATTAGTTTCTGGTGAATTCCAGGGCTGGTTCAGTGGCTAAAAACTCCACATGGCATTGCCGGCAGTTGCCACGTGTTCCATGCTCGACCCGAATCTCAGCCACGGCGGCCGAACCGGTATGACAGGCGATGCAGTCCTCCCGCAGCTGCAGACTGTGGGGGATCGGTGGTGGAGAACCGCCCATCTGGGAGTTGCCAAGTTTCGGCGGCGGAATAGACAGCCAGTTGGTTTCCACAAAAAGTTCATCGGTCAGCCTGGGAACATGACATTGATAACAGAGTTCATTCTCAGGATGGGGCGTGACCGGTGCATAGGCATCCTGCTCTACGTCGTAGCCGCCCCTGCCATGGCAGGCGATACAGTTCTCCTGCCTCGCCTGAAAAGGAAGGAAAAACCTTGTGGGGAATCCTCGGCGGTGAACCGGGATATTGACGCAGTTCGTAGAACGAATTGAGATTCCTCCTGCCGTCGGTGCCGGATATGGCCGCCAGGGGAGTTTCATTGAACCGGGTAAATATCTTTTCACCGCCTGAATCAAAGCCATGGGGAATATCGTCTGCTGCAGCTGCCGGCATTGCCAACAAAACCCCGGAGAGGCAGAAAGCGGCAAATCCCAGCTTGATCCTGCCGATACTTCTCTCTGATCTGTTCATTAGGCTTTCTCCAGTTTAACAGCACATTTTTTGTAATCCGGCTGTTTTGAAATGGGGCAAAAGGCATCCAGTGTCACCTCGTTGATCAGATATTTCTCGTCAAAGAAGGGGACAAAGACCTGGCCGCGCGGCGGAACACCACGGCCGTTAATGGAGGCCGGCATGGTTACTTCGCCCCTTCTGGAAATGATCTTGACCATTTCGCCATTAACAACGCCGAGATCAGCCGCATCTTCGGGGTTCATCTCCACATAGGAGGCCGGCATGGCGTTGTGGAGCACAGGCACCCTCCTGGTCATGGAGCCGGTATGCCAATGCTCGATCACCCGGCCGGTATTGAGCCAGAAATTGTACTCCTGGTCCGGCGATTCGGCTGCCGGTTCGTAAGGGCGAGCCCATATCCAGGCCCGGTTGTCCTTCTTGCCGTAGAAATGGAAATCCTCCCCGCTGGTACAGGCCGGATCATATTTGGCATTGAACCGCCATCTGGTTTCCTTGCCGTTGACAAACGGCCACTGCACCCCTGAACGGGCCTTAAGTATCTTGTAGGGCGCCATGTTGTGTTTCGGGGAATCATGAAAGCGCCGATACTCTTCCCATATCTTGGGGATGTATTCCTCCTCACTCCAGGAAAACTGTTTTTCATAACCCAGCCGGCGTGCCACCTCGATAATCTGCCAGGTATCCGACATGGCCTCGCCCGGGGGCGGGACGATCTGATCGAAATGCTGGGTGCGGCGTTCGGAGTTGCCGTACATACCTTCCTGTTCCACCCACATGGCGGCCGGCAGGATGACATCGGCTACATCGGTTGTGGGGGTAGGATAGACATCGGAGACAACGATAAAACGATCCTCCTTCAGGGCGCCGTCACGGTAGCGTTTCAGCTTGGGCATGGTGACCATGGGATTGGTGACCTGGATCCACATGAATCTGATGTCACCGCGGTCAAGGGCGCGGAACATCTCCACTGTGTGATAAGTAGGTTTGGGGTCAATCGAACCGGCGGGCAGTTCCCAGATCTTCTCCGCCATTTCCCTGGCCTCTTTTTTCATGACCACGCCGTGTGGCAGTTTATGAGTCAGGGTCCCCACCTCACGAACGGTACCGCAGGCACTTGGTTGTCCTGTGAGTGAGAAGGGACTGTTGCCCGGGGTGGAGATCTTTCCGACCAGGAGATGAATATTGTAGACCAGGTTGTTAATCCAGGTTCCCCGGGTGTGCTGGTTCATGCCCATGCACCAGAAGGAGGTCACCTTCTTGGTAGGGTCACCGTAAAGTGAGGCCATATACCTGATATCCCGCGCCGAGACTCCGGAGAGTTTCTCCACCTTCTCAGGAGTGTAGTCCTGCAGGAATGTCTTAAATTGTTCAAAGGTAATCCCTTCTGGCTTGTCTTTAAATTTGAAGTGATCTTCCAGGCCGTAGCCTATATTGGTCTTACCTTTATGGAAGGACACATGTTTGTTGACGAAATCCCAGTTGACCCAGTCATTGCGGATGATCTCGTAACAAATGGCATTGGCCACCGCCAGGTCCGTCTGGGGCTTGAACAGGATGGATTTGTCGGCCGCCTGGCTGGTCCTGGTGGTACGGGTGGCAAAATCAATGATCGTAACATCGGTCCTGCGTTTGCGCTGTGCCAGCATCCGGGAAAAAAGAACCGGATGCATTTCTGCCATATTATTGCCCCAGGTAATGAACACATTGGCGTAATCAATATCCTCGTAGCAGCCCATTGGTTCATCTAATCCAAAAGAGGTTAAAAAGCCGGTTACCGCACTGGCCATGCACAGCCTGGCATTGGCTTCAACATTGTTGGTGCCGATGCAGCCCTTGAAAAGCTTGGAGGCAACATACCCATCCGGGATGGTCCACTGGCCGGAGCCATACATGGCAACAGAGTCTTTGCCATGTTTGCTGATGGTCTCTTTTATCTTCGCTGCAATGACATCCAGAGCCTCCTGGATGGGCACCTCTACCATCTTGCCGTTCTTTCTGACCTTGGCCGTAGTGATCCTGTCTTTACCATAGAGGGCCTGGACCGAGTGATACCCCTTTACACAGCAAAGACCTTTATTAACGCTGCAGGCGGGGTCGCCCTTTACCGCCACTGCCCGATCTCCGGAAACACCCACAAGGACACCGCAGCCGGTGCCGCAGAAACGGCAAGGCGCTTTTACCCAGGTGATCATCCCTGTTGCGCCTTCCAACTGTTTCCAGCCGGCAAAGCTGATGCCAGGAAACAGGGATGCTGCCGTTGCTATGGCACTGGTTGCAGCTGCAGATTTGATAAATGATCTTCTATCGATCTTCATGGCCATCTCCTTCTTCCTTATATTGAAGTTCGTCGTTATACCCAAAGGTCATACTGAGTGATTCCAGCGATTCCAGTTTGTTAAATTGTTCCTGAAGTTCTTTTTCTGATTCCCTATCCGGGGTGTCTGTCACCAGGATCAATATCTCCGCATTGTCGGCAGAAAAGGCCTCACAGTGCTGAAGCCCGTTCAGTTCCTTCAGTAACTTACTTTTTTCTCCGGATCGGGGGCTGGCTATGTAGGCAAGTACCGGCATAATTTCTCCAGATAAGGGGGGGAAAACTATTCAGTGTCAAGAAATCATTTTTACGATGCCACGTTAAAAAACAGGGCAACCGTGTTGGTTAACAATTTCCTTTCACATAAATTTCATATAATGAATCCTTTCACTGGCTGTCAACAAAGAATTCGGCCGGCCAATGAAATACAACACAGAGACCGGCCGGAAATCCCGTCCAGGATGCACCTTTACAACTATGCTGCATATGTCCATTGATTTGCGCTTCTAAATTACTTTTACAAGTCAAACCAAAGTGTTACTTGTTATATTTAACAACGGTAACTATAAATTCCTTGACTTAAATCAATTGAAGAAATCTAAATAGCAATTTTTTACGGATGCATAGCCTTTTTTGGGGAAAATTGCTTCCAAAGCTCCGCTCCATCTTCCGGATGGCAGCTTTCACATGTTGCTATGCTTACCCCTGTGATAATAAAGTAACCTTCATGTTCCATACCGTCAGGGTTATCAACTTCGGCATAATGACATACATAACATTTCACACCTGTTTTACTGTGTTTTCCAGCCTCCCATTGCTCGACGATTTCTGCAGTCTCGCTGGTGTGACAGCCGAGACACGGATCTATCGGTGACTCTGTTGCATAAACAGCAGAACTTGTACCAATTAAAAATACCAGAATGACAAAACAGTACAGAACAGCAGTTATGCGGGTGTTTTTTTTCATGGTCTTCCCTCCTCACTAGTCGTTTATTATATAATTTCAGTCAACTTCTGACAGTTTATTCAGTCATATCTTCCCAGTTTAGGTACGCCAGTTCAAATTCAAGGACATCGTCCCATCGTTCTATATCACTTGATATTTCTTTTAACTGGCTGGTACTGTCCGCCTCAAGGACAATTGCTATACCTTTGGGACCTATATCCTCAACTTTTACTCCGGAAACAGCTGCAAGCCTTGATTGCAGTCCTGATGCCGCTTCCTGCTTGACTGGTACAACGAGAGCTCCTGCGATTGGCATTTTAAAACCTCTGAAATTTATTTTATTTGTTTATTCGTTCTATAATTATATTCAATAGCCCCAGTGGGACAAATATCACGACATAATCCGCAATTATCACATTTAGTCCAGTCGAAGTCCCGGTCAATTGCCAGATTCATCGGTAAAAGTTGATAGGGGCATATTTCATCACACTGGCTGCATTCAACACACCGCTCTTTAAGCATGTGAATACGGAGCAACCGATATTTACCCATGAGAGCCAAGCCACCTCCTGAAGGGCATAATTTACTGCAGCAGGTTCTTGGGTAAATGAAGGTATCGAGAAAAACAAGACCAAGCAATAATGATGACCCTGCAAGAGAGACTGAATGATGGGTAAAGAAGTTCATAAACTCTCTACCGAGGGCATGAGGTGGGTCAATTACCGAAAGAACCGGGATGGCAAGAATGAAAGCCATAAGCAAACAAACCATGAGAATAAGATAACGGAAATCAGTAAAAGCATAAGACCAACCTATGCCAAACCTTTGCAGAACATTTCGGATTTTCATATTCAATTCGAGCAAGAATCCCACAGGGCAAAGCCAAGAGCAGAAAATCCTGCCAAATACTAAGGTAAGCGCCAGGGGAATGAGCGCCGAAACCATAAGAGGCAGATAGACAATATTCGTACTGATCCATGTATCCATAAAAGCCAGGGGATGTGAAAGCTCGAAATTATTGATTGTAATACTCCAGGTATCCCCGATAAAATTAAATGTGGCAGGCTGCGGCATCTGACCGAGCACTATACGTGACGGAGCCCAATCAGTTGGATTTTGAGAGCTTATGGGAATAAAAACAAGGATTCCCAGGACCATTAGCTGAACAGCTCGACGGTATGGCTTGATTTTGAATCTTGCTGTAAAATGTTGTTCAGCCATTGTTACAGGCTCCTTAATCGGACAGCAGGCAGCTTGACGTTGCTGCCGGCACGTCCGACAACATTTCTAACCATGCCGGCATACCGTTCCTCAAACAGGGTCAACTTGACACCTCTTTTAATAACCGCTTCGGCAATATGCTGACGAACAGGACAAACAAAATTGCACATGCCGCATCCAATGCAATGGTCCTGGTTGACATGGGGGCGAATACCGGTCCCGACAATCTGATAGTCAGGGGGGCGATCAAGCATTGCCTTATCCTTAAGGGGACAGTTGTAATAACAATCACCGCATGAATCATATTGCCAGGCCAGACAGAGATCACGATTCAACACTGCCGTAGCCGTCTTGAATTCCACCGGCACATTGGCCAGCACTTCCTTGTCATTAACGATGCGGCGTAGTGCCCCGGTGGGGCATACCTCCCCGCAGCGCAAGTATTTGCCAAGCGGCCTGTCCTTACCATCCGGACCTCGTTGCTGGCAGAGATAACAGGGTGTTTTAAGTGGTTTTATATATGGTGTGAACACAAGTGCCCCTGCAGTCAGGTCAAAAAGTTGAATACTGTCATAGGGACACGCTTCCATACACTTGCCGCACCGAATACAACGGGCCAAAAATTCAGGAGCAGCACCGGGTGGCCTGATTACCGGTCCTGTATTGTACCCCGGGAGCACTGGAAGAACAGCGAGCATACTTGTCTGTTGCATAAACTGTCTTCTGTTCAGCAAAACCTTGCCCATTAAAGCCGCTCCTCCTCAAGCAAGACGAGCTGGTATGACCGCCCTTTAATCTGATACGGCCTGGCAATTCTACCCCGCACCGTGACAAACGATCCCTCTTTGGGAGAGACATCACCGGTAATTACCCAGAGCATGGATTCACCCTGGATAATCCGGTAGGGTTGTTCGCTGATAAATTCAAAGGCCAGTCCGGACAAGACTTTACCAGAGACGACGACTTCCTTGCCATCGTAAGCTTCCTGATTTTCGATTATGTCTTCAATCATTGCACCGTGCTCTATTGGCCCGGCTTCCACCTTCTTGACTTCCGACCCAATATCCTGTCGTCCTTCGATACAACCGACAAGAACTAAAGTGGTTGCAAGAGCGAATATCAGTTGGATTCTTATGCTCATCAGGTTTTGGCAATTTTAATTGCACATACCTTATAATTGGGTTCAAAAGCCCCGGATAGACTCTTTAAATCATCAATTGTTAACGTGTTGATCAGTTTCGTCTCATCAAACCACGGCACAAAAACCATCCCCGGTCTGGCTCGATCCGTTACCCAGGCAGGTAAAATAATATCACCTCTTCTGGAGGTCAATTTTACATAATTGCCATTGGCAATGCCCAGTGCTTTTGCATCCTCCGGAGAGATTTCCACATATGCCTTGGGGTTCATTTCCCTGAGCATCTTGACCCGCATGGTCATGGTACCGGAGTGCCAGTGTTCAATTACCCGGCCGGTATTGAGAACGAAGGGATATTCGTCATCCGGCATCTCAAAATCAAGGCCTGCCGCCAGTATTCTGATTATTGCCTTATCCTTGGCTTCTTTATGAAAAGGATGGGGTCCATAGTAATTGATAGACCCGGGTAATCCCTTCTCCTCCATATGCTGATCATACAACGTGACCCAACCGGTTTTGTAGGCTCTCTTTGTCTTATTGAAAACCTTCTGGGCGTAATCTTTGCTGATATAACGTTTTGCTGAACCGCGGTTGTCAAATTCCGTTGACGGGCAGGGCCAGGTTATGCCGCCTGAATGGGCCTTTAGCTTTTCATAGGTAGCCCCCCAGAGGTCAACATCCTGATGCCTGGTCGCGACCCGATATTCATCCCATGCCTCTTTTTCCGTTTCAAAGCCAAGGCCATATACCATTTTACCGCCTACAAGAGAGGCGGTCTTCTCGTCAACTTTTTGATAATTAGTCTTTCTTTCCAGTATTATGGCTATCCTTCTTGCCACCTCTTTGATCTGCCAGAAATCTGATTTAGCGCCTGCCGGTGCATCAACAAGTTTTGGGATAAACTGCGTACGCCGGTCTGTCTGTCCCATAACACCCTCTTTCTCAATCCACATAGACGATGGGAGGATAACAGAGGCAAACTGTGTGGTCTGGGTCGGATAAACGTCACTGACCACCGTAAAAGCTTTATCCATAGCCAGGCGGTATTTTGCTGCATTGGGCAAACTCTGAGCCGGATTGGTGGTATTGATCCATATAGCCTTGATCTTCTCGTCGGTGAGATTCATGAACATCTTTATGGCATGGGCAGATGGTTTGGTAGGCAGCTGCCCAACAGGAACGCCCCAGATATCAGCCATCTGTTCACGGTGTTTAGGATTGGCAATGGCTCGGTGTCCGGGAAGCAGATGGGTCAAACCTCCCTGTTCGCGGGTACCGCCACAGGCATTCGGCTGTCCGGTGAGTGAGAGAGCATCGCTGCCGGGTTTTCCTATCTTGCCTGCCAGCAGGTTCAGGTTGGAAATCTGACAGTTGAGGTGAACGCCCTTGGTGCGCTCGTTAATACCCATGGTCCAGATACTCATTGCCGGGCTGTCTTTCTTGGCAAACAGTATGGCAGCCCGTCTGATATCCGCTGCCGGCACGCCAACCTTATCAGCCACCTTTTCGGGGGTATAATCCTCGAGAAATTTTTTGTAGGCTGCAAGATCTGCAAACTTGCCTTTCGTTTTCAGACCGAACCTGTAGGTACAATGCTTCAGATGCTCCTTATCAATGAGATTTTCAGCCACGATAACCTGGGCCATGGCATTGAGCAGATACATGTCATAACCGGGCACAAACTTAAGGTGGATATCTGCATAACGCGCCGTCGGTGTATACCGCGGGTCGGCAACAATAATCTTTACCTTTTTAGGGTTAGCAGTTTTTCTGTCAATGACCCGCCGGAAAAGCATGGGATGGTTTTCAGCCATGTTGGAGCCGATGATAAAAAATACTTCGCAGAATTCAAAATCATCGTAGCCGCCCCCCGGTTCATCGGCACCAAAGGTATTCAGGTAGCCGCCTACGGCTGAGGCCATGCACAGGCGTGGGGTTTCCCTCAACATTTAGCCGTGCCGATTATTCCCTTGAACAGCTTGTTTGCGGCAAATGCTTCCTGGGTGGTATTCTGGCCCGATCCGTACCAGGCGACTGCATCCGGACCGTGCTCCTTTACAAAACCGGTAAATTTATCTGCAATAAGGTCCAGAGCCTCATCCCAACCGACAGATTTATATGATCCGTTCTGCTGTCTTACCAGAGGTTTGGTCAATCGGTCTTCGCCGTACATGATGTGCGGCAGAGCATAGCCTTTCATGCAAAGTCTGCCGAAGTTAATCATACTGTCCGGGTCGCCTTTAACCGCAACCATTTTCCCGTTTTTGATGCCCGCCATTACCGTACACCCTACGCCACAGAACCGGCATTGGGCACTGGTATATTTAATTGATGTATCGGCAAATACTTGTCTTGCCGGCAAGCCTGCCATGGTAACAGCCGCTGCTGCTGCCGAGGCCTTGATAAAATCTCGCCTGTCCAGTTTCATCTTTCCCTCCTTTAATCTAGTTTTGGCAATGATCTATAATCATCTCAAAAATTATTACTCAGTGAAGCTGAAAATCACCCTCTGTATTTTCTGCAGTAATGAGATTTCAAGTGTCTTCTATTATGATGAAAATTCTATTGTCCTCATTCGTTCCAGGTTCCATCACAAAAAAAACGTTACGAAAAAACACCCAAAAACTATCCAGGAGAGAGTTTATGATGTTTTAATTTCTCCCAGAGATTCTTCCGGCTGATCCCCAACAATTCAGCCGCTTTGGCCCGCTTACCATCGGTCATACGCAATGCTGCAAGAAGGCAGGCCTTCTCCGTTACAGCTAGAGCTGCAGAAAGATCCAGCGAGGAAAAAGCTCTTTCCTCATTACTGCTGCCGGCAAGATCGGATGGCAGATGCCAGGGCTCGATGACCGGCTCAGTGGCGAGAACGGAAATACGTTCAATGATATTTTTTAATTCCCGGACATTTCCGGGATAATCGTAATCCATAAGCGCCCGAACAGCCTGGTCGGTTATTTGCAGCGGCTCGTTCTTTTCCCTGCTGAACTCATCAAGAAAATACCGGCACAACTCAGGAATATCCTCTTTCCTTTCCCTCAGGGGCGGTACCTCTATGGGAATGACCTGGAGTCTGTAGAAAAGATCCTCCCGGAAATTTCCCTTTCGGGTCCTCATCAGCGAGTTTTTTACTTGTTGAACAGATAATGCGTACATCGACTTTAATCGTTCTGTTCCCGCCTACCCTCTCAATTTCCCTTTCCTGCAAAACACGAAGCAACTTGACCTGGAGCGCCAACGGCATTTCGCCAATCTCGTCGAGCAAAATAGTGCCGCCGTTTGCTGCCTCAAACTTCCCTATTTTCCTTGCATCTGCCCCGGTAAAGGACCCTTTCTCATGACCAAACAGCTCTGATTCCATCAAGTTTTCAGGTATGGCAGCACAATTAATCCTTATATATGGTCCTTTAGCCCGCCGGCTTTCAAAGTGTATAGCTGCAGCAACCAATTCCTTTCCGGTACCTGATTCACCGGTAACAAGAACTGTGGCATCAGTTCCTGCAACCTGGCCAATCGTGTTCAGCAGTTTATGTATTGGCTGGCTGCTGCCAATGATGGGGACATGCGCTGCCCCGCAACGTTCTTCGAGCAAAACACATTTTGCTTTGATCGTCTGTATTTCCAAAAGCCTTCTCACCCGGATCATAAGATCATCCATATCAAAAGGCTTAAGGATATAATCAGCAGCTCCTTTTTTTAAACATTCGACGGCATTCTCAACACTGCCATAAGCAGTCATGAGGATCACATCGGTTTCAGGTGATATGCGTAGTATTTTGTTGAAAAGGCGGGTGCCGTCAAGGCCCGGCATGCGGATATCGGAGAGTACTACCTGGTAAAAATTCTGGTTGACCAGATCCAGAGCCTTTTTACCGTCGCCAACATCGTCAACCTGCCAACCGTTCATTGTCAGCCGATCACAGAGGGTTTCCCTCATGATTTCATCATCTTCGGCTAGCAGGATTCTCGGCATTTTCCGGCAACTCTCAATGTGGATTTATATTCGGTGTAATATCAATCAGTTGAATTAAATTATATCCTTTCATTTCATACAATACAACCAATATGTTACCTTTTGGTAACATATTGGATCTTTGATAGTCATTTACTCCGGCTGATGAATTCCTGAGTCAAAGGGTCCGAGGATATAATAAAATAATTTGTACCTGTTTCACCCAAAACAGGATTCTCGCCGGTTATCTCAAAAGAGCTGCTGAACTTGACTGTAGCCAGTATCCCCATAGCTTCACTGTTGTCCCTGAGCTTATTATACGTTTCCTCAGAGATCTTTCCTTCACCGGCATAGGCCCAGTAAATCAACTTATCATGGGCCATGGTGGTCGGCTCCCCGTACAGCAACATGAGGCTGGAAACCATTAGTTTGGCCTTGTCCATGTCCGCCTCGTCATTACGCTGGTATACAGCCAGGATTGTATTGTCATTCCGGGCAGCAATAACGAAGAGATCACCATCTTTAAATTTATATGTTCCTTCGTACGCATCTTTCAATATGTTCTGCAATGCAATTTTCTTCTGCACTGGAGTAAGTTTGCTGCCGATAGTATAATCGTTCATACCCAGCTCAAGAGAGGCTACCTTTGCTGCGAGATTATTTGTCATTTCGCTTGAGTAACCTGCCTGCAACAGGAAGACCAAAACGATCAGCAGTACTGCCGGTGCAATAATATGAAGAGGGTTTACGGCTTGTATTCGTAGCATATTCGTCTTGTACCTTTTTCTGTTAAATGAAGCGCCCCGGCAGGGTGGAATAAATTACCAGGGCGCTTCTTGGTTGAGTGTTGAGTAAGTTGTTATTGTTTATAGCGGTCTGTCTGCTCGGCCTTAATAGCCTTCATGATATCAGCATCAAAACCTTTCTTGTACCACTGGTGTTCCGGCCTGGACAGAATTACGTCGACTTCTTTCTTGTATTTCTCGCCCATCCCGGCTTCCTCAGCAAGATGCATCAGCTCGGGAAGGAACTTGAAGTAGAAATTCTCGGCAACATCGTACATGCCGTGCCAATGAGTATAGTCCGGCCCCTGCATGGCGGCACCGTGACGGGCCCGGCGACCTTCATGATGCCAGAGTTCCCACCAGTGCCAACCAAGGTCCGTATGAAAGGTCGAGCCGTGAATCAGCTTGTCTTTCTTGGCCATGCCAAAGAGTTTCTGTGCCGGTTTGGCGAACTTCTCGTTATAGGTGACGACCAGCGCGTCAAACTGGACATAAAAGTTTTCGATCTGCTGTACACCGTGGCAGGATTTACATACTTCCTGCATTTTACCGCGGCGGTCCTTCCAGGTCATGACCTTCTCAACCTGCTTCTCAGCAGACACTTTTTTCCACTTGTCATCTTGATAAACAAATGTCTTGTATGTTGCTTTCTGGCCGACCATCGGGGAAGTTTCACCTGGTATATCAGCCATTGTTCCGTCTTTAAAAATTACCCTGTTCAGCTTGACGGAAACCTTCGGACGCAGGGTCCAGGAAATCCGGTCGCCGACATTATGTGAGTTTGGCGCGACACTGCCGTCAAGCTTCACATAGGCGCCCATATGGCAGGTGGAACAGGTCGGGGCTGAATAGTAATCCTTGCCCAGCACCCAGGCGCCGTTCTTGAGAATATTCATGCCGTTCATACCGCCGGCGCGCACTGCAGCATAATAGGCGATACCGTGCTTGGACTCGTCATATACTTCTTTCTGCGGATGATCGGGGCCGAGATGACACTTTCCACAGTTTTCAGGCTGGCGGGCAACGCTGGCCCTGAATGAATGCTTGGAATGGCATGCCATGCAGGAACCGGAAGATCCATCCGGGTTAATCCGACCAATACCCGTATTCGGCCAGGTCATGGGGTCAAGCATGACAGCCTTGGCTTCATTCAGCATGGGCTTGCCGTCCTTGTCCTTCATGATCTTGACAACTGATCCATGGCACTGCCAGCAGCCGTTGGCCGCATCTGCCTTGTCTTCCATGGAGCAGATGATTTCGCCCAACACGTTGTCAAGCGAGGCCATGATCTGACCGGCTGTTGCATGATGCGAGACGACCATTTCCTTGACCTCACGCTCATGACAGTATTTGCAGTCATTTGGTGATTGAATTGTTTTGATAAAGGCTCCCTCATGCTCGTAACCAAGTTGGTCGCCCTTGTCGGCGGCATGGCAGTTCATACAGGCCACCTGGCCCTCCTTGGCTGCGGCATGCGGTGAGTACTGCCA
>PVMK01120531.1_pt1 | contig 13158 bp, 12 predicted proteins | sample 1853481 | NCBI WGS metagenome assembly PVMK01 (sample SAMN08533507, study PRJNA380276) | Marine sediment metagenome, whole genome shotgun sequencing project.
ATGAATCAGGACCAGGCGGAACAAGCCACGCTGACGCGCCTGCTCGAGCAGTGCCTCAACCCGCTCGCGCTGGGCCTCGCCGATCCGGCCGGTCGCGAACAACGGCGCGCTGGGAACCGCGGAGTCCAGGCCGATGATCGCCACTCGGTCGCGGACCCGTAGACTCGGGAACATCGGCTCGCTCTCGGCGCGCGAATCATCCCCCGCGAGGTACTCCGACCAGCACCCCACCGTTGCGCTCCAATCGGCCCGCACGTAACGATCATGATTGCCAGGGATGACCGTCACCTCGTCTGCTCTGCCCAACGAGCGCAACCAGGTGGCCGCGGCCCGGCACTCCGCTGGCAGTCCCACATGCGTGAGGTCTCCCGTCACGGCTATGTGGTCGAACCCGCGCGCTTTGATATCGGTCACCACATCGGCGAGCACGTCCGGGCAGTGCACGAACCGGCGGCGGCGTCGCCAGGACAAGTAGCCGAGCACGCGCTTGTTGAACAACGACCGCCAGTCGGTGCCCTCCAGAGAGGTGAGGTGGGGATCGGAAACCTGCGCGATGCAGAAGCTGTCGGTGTGGCCGATGTGGCCCGCATGGCCTGCGTGGCCCTTGTAAGAGGTGTCGATGGCTACCGATCCGCAGGAACTGGATAAGCGAGGCTTGTTAACATAGCCCGCTGTTCAGCGCCAGCCGGAGTCTCGGGTGCCCGTCGCGGTGATCAGCAATCTCAACAGCCGCCGCGACCAGCGCCTGGCCGGACCGGTTCGCGTGCTGCTCGAAGCCAGCCCGGGGGTCATACATGTCGAGTCCCGGGAGGTAAGCGAACTACCGGCAATCCTCGACGCCCTGCGCCGTCAGGGAGCCAGCCATCTGGCGATCAACGGTGGCGACGGTACCGCCCAGCAAACGCTCACCGCCATGTTGAATGGAGCCTGGCCAGACCCACCGACACTGGCGTTGCTCCCCGGGGGTACCACCAACATGACGGCGCACGACCTCAATGGGGGTAAGCTCGGGCTGCTCCCGGCGCTGCGCGCTTTCCTGGAAGCCGCACAGGACACCACCGCGTCCGGGCTCATGCCACAGACACGGCGCATCATTCGGGTGCGCTGCGACGGCCACGATGATCAGTACGGATTCTGCTTCGGACTGGGCGCCATCGTGCGCGGCATTCGCTACTGCCACGAGCGGGTCTACCGAATGCGAATTCCCAAGGGTCTTGCCCCGGGGCTGGCGATGCTGCGCGCGTTCTATGGAATTGCGCGACGCGAGCCCGTGTTCGCTGAGGGGTTGCCCGTGACGCTGCGTTACGCCGATTGCGAGCCCGCTGCCCAGTGCGAACGACTGGATACGAGCTTCATGTGCATCTCGACCCTGCAGCGCCTGTTCCTCGGCATGACGCCATTCTGGGGTTCAGGCGCCGGTGACCTCGCAATGACCATCGTCCGGGAGCATCCGAAACGCCTGCTGCGCACGCTGCCGGCCCTGTTGCGCGGCCGGCCCACCCGACACCTGACCCCGGAGAACGGCTACACCAGCCAGCGGCTCGATTGCCTGCAGATCGAAAGCGACGGTCAGTACATGCTGGACGGCGAAATTTTCCCGGTTGCGGAAAGTCCGCTGCAACTCGACGCCGTCACCCTGCCGATTCTGGCGCTGGCAACGCCACCCGGCGATGCTCGGTGATCGAGCTTGCGGACATCCTGCGGCGCGAGACAGATCGGAAGCTGCCCGACGCCGTGGCGCGAATGAGCGACATTGCCCGAACGCGGTTCGGTTCCGCGGTGGAAGGCGTGCTGTTCTACGGCTCCTGCCGGCGCCAGGACGACCCCGACGGCCTGTACGATCTGTACGTCCTGCTGAGCGACTATCGCTCGCTACCGACGCTCGAGGCCTGGCTGGCCCGCATCCTGCCGCCGAACGTCTACTACCTCGAATACGGCAATGGCAGCGCGCGCCGGCGGGCCAAATGTACCGCCATCTCGCTGCGCGATTTCGAGCGCGGCACCTCGAGACTCTGGTTTCATTCGTACTTGTGGGGCCGTTTCTGCCAGCCGGTCAGCCTCGCCTACGCCCGCGATGCCCGCGTCGAACACCGAATTCTGGCGTGTCTCGCCACCGCGGCGCGAACCTTTCTGTCCCGAACGGCAGGGCTCGCGCCCGCGCAGCCAACGACCGCCGATCTCTGGTCCACGGGGTTGCGTGCCAGCTACGCCGCCGAGTTGCGCAACGAAGCACCGGATCGTGCGGATCATCTGTTCGACAGCCACGCATCTCAGTTCGAGGCAATCACCCGTGCGGCCGGATTGCCCGAGCTGCGCCCCCAGCCGGACGGGGTGCGCTGGACGGTGGAGCTCTCTGCAACCGCGCGACGCATCACCCGGTGGAGCTGGGCCGTGCGTACCATCCAGGGCAAGCTGCTGGCACTCGCCCGGATCTTCAAAGCCTGGTACACCTTCGACGGCGGGCTCGACTACATCGTCTGGAAGCTCGCCCGGCACAGCGATCGGGAGATCGTCATTCCGGAACGGGTGCGGCGCCAACCCTGGCTGTATCTATGGGGGTTTTTCTGGCGGCTTTACCGGCAAGGCGTGTTTCGCTGACCTGGCAGCGTGAGCGCCTTTCCGGCTAGAACCACTCGACCTTTTTGCCAACCACTTTGTCGCGAATCGACCAGAACAGGCTCTTCGGATTGATCACCACGACGAAGATCCTGCGCATCCGATCTTCCGGGCAGTTGATCGGCTTGACGGCGTGCCAATGGTGGTCGCCACGCGCGAGTACGGCGCTGCGGTTGCCCATGGTCTCCATCGCTTTCGAGCCCTCGAAATCCTCGACGTCGGGCGCCGAGTTGTAGTCGAGCCGCCCGCCATCGTCGAACAACATGGTCTCGCCGCCCCAGGCCGGGTCCCAATCCTCCTCGGTGTTCAGGTAGAACAGATGCGAACCGTACTCGCGTCGGGCATCACAGTGCGGCGAAATCGAGCAGCCGCTCGGAGTGTAGTGCCAGTGAAAACGGAACAGCAGCGGGCCTGAATCGAACAAACGCCGCAACCCATCGCGATATCCGTCGCCGCGCAGCTCGTCGATGAACGCCTGCCAGGTCTCGGGCACCTCGACCCCCCCCGGTGGTGTATTCGAGCGAGTAACGATCGTGCGGCTTCTGCCCCGCCCGGCGCCGATAGCCGAAGCTTTCCTTGAAGCCCGCAACGTCGGGCATGTCCGCCACCAACGCCGCAAATCCTTCGTCCGTTATCAGCCCCATCGGATTCACCGACGGATAGGGCCAGGCGCTCCGGAACTCCGCTGGATCCAGCGCGTGCAGTTTGTCGATGTCCAAGAGTGCATTCATCGTCTGTGGGACCTCAATGGGCAAGCGCGGGCGTGCGATCGAGCACTTCGAGAGCGTCCTGACGCACGTGATTCTGAGCCATCTCATCGCGAACCACGGCTTCATCGATCACATTGTTTTCGAGGCACTCTTTGAGCAGGCCGAAGAAAAACTGCTCCTGCCGAACGTCGGGATGACGCGCGTAGCGACCCAGCAGCGCGTATTCGCCCAACCAGCGGTTCTTCAACTTCACCAGGCCACCCAGAACGGGCACGTTCTTCAGCTTGTCTGCCGGTGTGTAATCCACCTTCAGACCGGTCTTCCACGGCTGGGTGCGCCGTTTGGTGTTGTGCAACAACCGCGTGTTGTCGTCCAGGTGGTCGAAATCGTTCCATTCACTCCCGAGATATCCGACGTTCTGCTCGGGCTCGTAGGCGAGGCATATCCAGCGCTTGTAGTCTCGATCGAAGGAAAACAACTCGCCGAATTCCCGCTCGGCGTCCCAATGCGTCAGCTTGGCGCAATCCAGCAGCATCACGCTGGTGGCGACGCAGAATTTCCGCTTATCGGGGTTCGAGCGGTGCCGACCCATGACGGCAGCGCCCTGCATGTCCCTGGTCAGCAATTCGTGGATGTCCCGCACCGCGAAAATGTCGGGATCGATGATCACCGCGCGGCCTTCATAGCCCATCAGCGCCGGTGGCATGAAGCGCAGCGGGGTGAAGGACTGCAAATCGTCCATCCGCCAGGTCCGGGTAGTCCCTCCCCGCAGGAATGCCTGACCTTCTCGCTCGGCCAGGAAGGCGTGATCGCGGGTATGGATGAACTGCACATCGAACTCGCCCGCGTGGGCCGAGTTGCGCTTGAGCGAATACGCGGACACCAGCGCGCCGAGCCACTGGCGTTCGTTGGTGTGGATGAATACGCAGTCGTTCACGGGAGTCTGGTTGGTTGCACGGCGGCTAGTCTACGATTGCAACGCACCGCGTCAACCGCGGTAAACCCCTATCCGCGGATTAGTGTAGTCGCCACGATGCGGCTAAAATACGCGGCCATGAACGCCTGTGTCTTCATCCATACCAACCACAAACAGATGCTCGGGGCCCTGGTGGCGCAGCACTCGCTGCGACGCAGCTCGACGAACAACGACAAGTTCGACGTTCGCATCATCGACAGCGCAGAGTTTGCGTTCCTGGCGGAATTCGACGGCCAGTCGTATCTGCGCGACGGCGTGAAGCGGGTCTGGTTGTACGACGACCTGCAGTCGTTCACCCCACTGCGCTTCATGCCGCCCAAGCTGATGGGCTATGAAGGCCGCGCGCTGATCATGGACCCCGACATCTTCGCCGTGGCCGACATCTGGGAGCTGTTGTCGCGTGACATGGGCGGCAGCAGCATTCTCTGCCGGGCGCGGTCGGGACCGAAGGGCCTGGTCGACAAATGTCTGGCATCGAGCGTGATGCTGCTCGATTGCGCCAAGCTCACCCATTGGCGCTGCGAGGAACAGTTCCGGTCCATGTTCACCGGCGAGCTCGACTATCACGACTGGATCTGCCTGAAGACCGAAGATCGCGCCAGCATCGGACCGCTGGAGAATCAGTGGAACGATTTCGACCGGTTCACCAGCGAGACCAAGCTGCTGCACACCACGCGGCGCAAGACGCAACCCTGGAAATCGGGCCTGCCCATCGACTGGCGCCCGGCGGAGCGCTTTCGGCTGTTTCCGCCGATCGGCTGGTTGATGCGGGCGCGGCGCCGGCTATTCGGCGAGTACGGGCTGCTGGGTCATTACAAGTCACATCCCGACCGGAACCAGGAGAATCTGTTCTTTGGCCTGCTCAAGGAATGCCTCGAACAGGGTTCCATCAACGAATCGATGCTGCGCGACGAGATGGCTCAGAATCACGTGCGTCACGATGCCCTGGAGGTGCTGGATCGCGCGCCCAGGCTCGCGCCGCCGGGAGATCCGCCGCTGGCGCTGGCCAGTTGATCCGCCAGTAGCCTGCGCACGGCCGCAACCGCTCGGCCGGTATCATCCCCGGTATCTGGCGCCGGTTCGAACCACTCGGGAGCCTCGTTCAGCCAGCGGGCCCGCCGGCCCGCAACGAGCCGCTGGCTGATCGCGCGAACGTCGCGGCGCATGCGCCGCGGACCAATCGTGTTAGCAACCCGGTGCACCAGCGGCCGCCAGCGATAACTTTTGATCTTCAGCCACCAGCGGCGACCCTCACGGGGCGTCACATCGACCATGAATACCGGCTTGCCCGTGGCGCATGCCTCGCCGAGCATCGACATGCTCTCGGCGGTGACGACAAAGCAGTCGCCGCTGGCCAGATAGGCCTGGTAGGGGTTTTCGACGCCCGCTCCGCCGCTGCGGGCATCGTTAAAGTGCCAGTCGAAGAATTCCAGTTCCCCCGCCCAGGCCTCGCGCAGGCGACGCTGCAGCGCGATGATGAAGCGCCGCGGCGTCCGCGCGCTGGTGCTGACCAGCAACGTACCCGTGGCTGTGTGGAGGGTTGTCGGGAGGGTTCCGTCGAACAACCGGGTCACGGCACTGGCCATCGATCGGGCAAGCGCCCGGGTGAACACGTGGGGTCCGCTGTTGCCGCCAACCAGCATGACGATTCGGGGCGCCGGCAAACGCGCATAGCGATCGATCCCCGGCGCTTCGCGAGCAGCAGCCTGAGCCAGCGGCAACGTTACCGTAAGCACGTTCGGAAACTCGGCGAGCTGATATTGCGGGGTGCTGATGATCAGATCGAAACGCCTCGGGTGCGACCAGGGGCGGCCGATGTGAACGAGCCGAGTTCGACCACCCGAACGGGCCTGTATCCAGCGCGCGACCAGCTCGTTGCGTCGCCCGGCGGTAATCACCAGGTCCGGCCACGGCGGCGTCAACCCGGCGCGCGAGGGGCGCGTCAGTCCCGCCAGCGTAGGTCGCGGCGCGGCATGCAGTAGCAGTTCCCAGGATTCGAAGGCAAGGGTTTTGGTAAGCGCCGGAATGCCCAGCGCGTCCACCAGGGCCCGCATCTGCGCATAGTCTCCTGCCTTCGGGCCCTTCAATACCCAGATCAATGGGTCGTTTCGGGACTCGTCCTGTACGGTCACGTAGCTACTCTCCGGAGCGTTTGAGTTGGCCTGTAGAGCCTATTAGACTCGCCAGCGGCAGCACGGCCCCAGCCTCCAATCCCCAAGGATTATGAAACAGCAGCCAGGGACACGCTACGTGGCGATTCGCCCATGATCGACCGGTACGTGATTCGCCTGGTGGCCATTCCAAGTCTCGCGGGATTCGGACTGCTGCTGTTGCTGGTGACCGCGTTCAACGCGGGCGAGTTGTTGCGCGACCCCGCCGTTGCCCAGTTTCCCGCCAGCTACCTGATCGAGATGCTGCTGATGCGGGACATCATCGCAAGTGAGGTGCTGCTCCCCACTGCGATCTACGTGGGTCTCCTGGTGACGATGACTCACTGGCATCGAGACCGCGAAGCCTGGGCGTTCTACGCGGCCGGGGCAACTCCCGGTCGTCTGACCCGCCCCATCATCATCGTCAGTTGCGCCCTGGCCCTGATCATTGCCGTGCTGTCCCTGCTGGTCCGACCCTGGGCCTATGCCCAGACCTACGCGCTGGACAACGAAGCACTGCACCTGAGCACCGATGTCATGCTGCCCCACCAGTTCTACAGCTGGAGCGACCAGTTGGTGATCAGCGCTGCTGAAATTGACCACGACAGCGGCGAGATGCGCGGGGTGTTCGCGCAGGAGACCGGAGCCGACGGCGTACGGATCATTCGTGCGATACGGGGCAGGATCCTCGCCCTCGACAGCGAACGGCGCCAACGCATCGAGCTGAGTCACGGCACCAGCTATTGGGTAGAGCACACCCGCGAGGGGGACCGTGGCACTCGCTTCGGCCGCCTCGTTTACGTCGCGCCACCCCTGGAGGAAAACGATCCGCAGTCCAAACGCCGCGCGCGTCCCACAGCCACGCTGTTCGAGGCGACCCACCCCAAGGAAATCGCTGAGCTGCAATGGCGCCTGTCGATGCCTTGGCTGGCGCTGTTCGTCACCCTGCTGGGCGGAGAGCTGACCCGGGCGCTTCCTGGTTCCAGCGTGTATGCCCGCTACCTTCTTGGCATCGGCATGTACGCCGTGGTGTTCAACGTCGCGGCGATCGGCCGGACCTGGGTCGAGAACGGCACGGTCGGGCCGATGCCCGGCATGTACTGGGTGCCCGCGGCGACCGCCGCGGCGTATCTGGTGCTGCGCCGATTGCCACGATTGAGCCTGGCTCGACCCACATGAACATGCTGACCCGACAACTTGCCGCCGAACTGGCGCGCAGCTATCTGATCGTCGCCGTGGCATTGCTGGTGCTGTTCGATCTGATCGCGTTTCTCGAAGAAGCCCAGGACATCGGTGACGGTAACTACCGGACCCTGAACGCGCTGGTCTACGTGCTGATGAGCAGCCCCGCGCGCCTGATCGATCTGACCCCGTTCGTGTGTCTCCTGGCGGCGCTGCTTGGGCTCAGCCAGTTCAATCGGACCAGCGAACTCACGGCGGTCCGCGTGGCGGGCGTTTCCCCGCCCCAGATAGCGTTCGTGACGATACTGTTGGCACTGGGCTACGTCGTGCCGGTCGCCGGACTCGATTGGGCCGCGCGTTCGACGTACCAGGACGCGATCCTGGACCGTATGCACGCCACTTCGGCGAGCGGCAATGCGTTGCGCGGCAGAGGATTCTGGACGGTACGACACAACACCTACGTGCATGTGTCGGAGTTCGACCGGACTCAGCAACCGAAAGGGATTCGCGTTTTCGAGTTTGATGGGGAAGCTAATCTGATTCGCTACCTCCGCGCCAGCTACGCAGATGTGCTGGTCTCGGATCAGTGGCAACTGCACAACGTCGTCGAGAAAACCATAACCACCGGCGAGAAAATTCGTACCGAAACGCTCGCGGAACGACCCTGGACGCCTATCTGGGACCCGACCATCGACATGTACGAACTGCCTGACAACAGCCTGTCGTTACAACAACTCCGTTCCCGCATCGACTATCAGGGCGATGTGGAACAGTCGGTGACCACGCTGGAGGTGGAGTTGTGGAATCGAGCGACGCTGCCCGTCAGCGGCCTGATCTTCACGCTGTTCGCAATCCCGTTCGCGTTGAAACCCAATCCCCGGGGCGGCATGGCCGGGCAGATCGCAATCGGCAGCATGCTGGCGCTGTTGATCTACCTTGGTCAGCAGCTTGGGACAAACGCCGGCGTGCTGGCAGGCTTACCCCCCGCACTGGCGGTGGCGCTGCCCGCCCTCGCTGTCCTCGCCGTCGGGCTGTTGATGATTCGCCGGATGACTTGAAACACTTGGAGAACGCGATGCTTCAGCCGACGTTGGATATCCAGGGCATTGTTAACGTCGATACTTATCCGATTCATGATTCGAGCAATCCTGCGCGGCAATCACTGATAGATCGTTGCAAATCGGATCTGGACAACAAACTCTACTGCGCGATTCCGGACTTCGTTACGGCCTCAGCACTCGAGGTCATGGCGGAAGAAGCAACTCGTCTTCAGCCTGAAGCAAATCACAACAACTCACTTCGAAACTGTTACCTACATCGACAGCTTGATCCTTCACTACCAGATGACCACCCACGTAACCTGCAGGACAGATCCAGCGTGCGCATGATCGCTTACGACCAGATTGCTGACTCATCGGCCTTGAGAACTTTCTATCACGCCGATTCGGTTCGAAAAATGGTTTCTGAAATCATCGGTGAAGGTGAGTTGTTCGACAACGAAGATCCCTACCAACCGGCGAACTACGTCTGCTACCGCGATGGGGATGAATCTTCCTGGCATTTCGATGCAGATAATTCCTTCACCATGACGCTGATGATTCAAGCGGCCGAGCACGGTGGTGATTTTGAGATGTCGCCAGATACCCGTACCGATACCGACCAGAACTATGATCATGTCGGTAAAGTACTGCGCGGAGAGAGCAACGACTCGATTGTCTCCATCGCTCGAGAACCGGGTGCGCTTTGTATTTTCAGGGGATGCAATTCATTGCACCGGGTTTCGCCGGTCCGTGGCAGCACCCTTCGAATCATGGGGGTTTTTGTTTACGAATTCCGTCCTGGAGTTCTCGGCGACCCGGAGGTCAATGCAACCATCTACGGACCGCGTGTCGCTGCTTAGTCAGCCAGGACACGCGAGCCAGTATGAAGCGATCGTCGCGAAGTCAGTGTTGTCGCCCGACCGCGACTGACGAGTGTTATTCTAGCGCGGCCATTTCGCACCGATCACGCAAAGGGATCTGCCACCAAGGAAGGGACATGCAAAAAGGAATCAAACACCTCGGACTGACCATTGGATCAATGTTGATTCTTGGACTCCACCCGGCTTACGCGTCGGAGTTCGCGATCGAGAAGCCTGCCGAGGCTCACATCGAGTATTCACCCTACATCAACCGAGCGTTCCCGCAGCAGATTTTCTGGGGTGACACACATCTTCACACTACCTACTCACCGGATGCCGGGATGGTGGGCAATTTCAACCTGGGCCCGGCCGACGCGTACCAGTTCGCCAGGGGGAAACAGATTCAGGCCAACAACGGCATGCAGGTCAAACTGGGCCGCCCGCTCGACTTTCTGGTGGTGGCCGATCATTCGGAGTACCAGGGCTTGATGCCGTTGCTGCGCGGCGGTGATCCCGAGCTGTTGAAGAACGAGGTCGGCAATCGCTGGTATCACTGGTTTCAAGAAGGCCCCGAAGGCCAGTACAAGGTGTTCCTCGAGTTCGCAGAGGACCTCGGCAGCAATACGGGGCGTATCCCGTTCGCCGAGATCGCCCGATCGACGTGGGATCTCATGACCGAAACCGCAGATGCCTACAACGACCCGGGCGCGTTCACAGCATTTATTGGTTATGAATGGACGTCGACCCCCAAAGGCAACAATCTGCATCGCGTAGTCATCTTCAAGGACGATGCGGACAAGGCGGGCCAGGTGGTGCCGTTCTCCTCGTTTGACAGCGCCGATCCGGAAGATCTGTGGGCGTACATGGCGGACTATGAAGCCAGGACCGGTGGCGCCGTGCTTGCCATACCGCACAATTCGAATCTGTCGAACGGCCTGATGTTCGACACCCGAACGTTGAACGGCGGGCGCCTGACCAAAGCCTACGCCCGCATGCGTGCGCGCTACGAGCCGCTGCATGAGATGACCCAGATGAAGGGTGACAGTGAGACGCACCCAAAGCTCTCCCCGAACGACGAGTTCGCCGATTTCGAACGCATGGATAAGGCCAATCTTACCGGCACCGCAGCCATGACCGACGCGATGTTGCCCGGGAGCCACGCCCGGTCGGCGCTGAAGCGCGGCATGGAAATCGAGGCTCGACTCGGCGTCAACCCGTTCAAGCAGGGGTTCATCGGCTCGACCGACTCCCACACCTCGTTGGCGACCGCCGAGGAAAACAACTTCTTTGGCAAGGCGTCGATGGTCGAGCCCGGACCGGAGCGCTGGGCGCACATCCTCATTGAGTCTCAGACGGATGCGAGCCTGACCAGCTATGCCGCGGATACCGGCGCTTCCGGACTCGCCGCGGTGTGGGCGACTAAGAACACGCGCGCGGCCATCTTCGAGGCGATGCAACGCCGCGAGACCTATGCCACCACCGGGCCGCGCATATCCGTGCGGGTGTTTGCGGGCTGGAACTTCGAATCCGACGACGTCTATTTGCCGAATTTTGCACAGCACGGCTATGCGAACGGCGTGCCCATGGGCGGCGACCTGGCCAAAGCGCCGGCGGGCAAGGCGCCGAGCCTTGTGATCCGTGCATTGCGGGATGTGGATGGCGCAAACCTGGATCGGATCCAGATCGTCAAAGGCTGGCTCGATTCAGACGGAGACGCGCAGGAAAAAGTTTACGACATCGCCCTGTCCGACGGTCGCCAATTGGGGCCTGACGGCAAGGCCCCGCCCGTCGGCGACACCGTCGATCTGTCGGTGCCAATGTACAAGAACACCATCGGCGATGCGCTCATGTTCGGCTACTGGGTGGATCCGGACTTTGATGCGTCGGAGCAGGCGTTTTACTACGTTCGCGTCATCGAAATTCCCACCCCTCGATGGACGGCCTACGACGCCGCGAGATTCAACGTTCAGATGCCGGACGACATGGTGATGAAGCTCCAGGAACGCGCCTATACGTCGCCGATCTGGTACACGCCGTAGCAACGGGGCGTCGCTATCGTTCAAGCAGTCCCAGTACGCGCGACACCGTCGCATCGATCTCCGCCCCCGGATCTGCTGGTACCGATGCGGCCTCACTGCCCAGCCACGCGCCGAAGCCTTCGTCGACGTAGCGCTGATGAAACAAGCCCAGGTCCCGCGACAGTCGCTGTGGACCCAGCTTCATCATCGCGCCATAGACCCACGATTTGAGCGTAGCATCGGCCGGCAAGCCAGCAAGATCGAACAGATAGACCGGTTTGCCCGTACCTATCGCTTCGCTGAGCATCGCGATGCTGTCCGAGGTCACCACCAGCCGATCCGCGTGCGCCAGCAGGCCGTAGTACGGGTTTTCGTCATCATCTTCCCGCCACCGATAGACGCGCCCATCCGGCACAAGCAACCGCTCGAATTCGTCAACCGCGCTCGCGCGGGTGCGGGCGCTGGTGGTCGCCAGAACCGATCCATCGATGCTGCGCGCCAACGTGTTCAACGCGCGGGCCAGGCGCCCCGCCGCCCGTTCGCCAAACGCCAGGGGACCGCTATCGCCACCAATTAGCACTCCGATCAAAGGCCGTTTCAATCCGGCGAGCGGGCGCTCCCAACGTTGCGTGGCTTCCGCGAGTCTCTCGACAGTCACCCCATGCTGGGTCATCAGATTGTGGATGACATTCGGCTCGCTCGGCAGCCGATACTGGGGAGTGGTGATCACCAGATCGAAATGGCGCCGCGCCGCCCAGGTACGACCCAGAAAGACCAGCCGCGTGCGGCCCCCGCTCTGCGCCTGAATCCACCGGCACACCGGTTCGTTCTTCACGCCGGCGGAAATGATCAGCGCCGGCCAGGGCGGCCCCGGCAGGCTGGCGGGATCGATTCCGACGCTACTGACACGGCGCGCCAGACCAACGGGGCCGGCCCAGCGGTTATAGGATAACTTTTTGATTTCAAAGGATAATTCAAGACGTCTCGCAAGGCCGAGAATCTGTGAGCTCTCGCCGGCACGATAGCTCACGACCGCCCAGACCGAGTCCGGCTGCGCGTAATCTGTATAATCGCTCACCGCTCTGCCAGGCATGAACTAAACAATGACCTCCCACGAAGAATATGCTGACCGGTTGATCACCCTTGTCAACCAGGTCCTCGAGAAAGAAATTTCGCTCACTGGCGACAGCGACCTCATCGACGATGTCGGCATGTCCTCGGTGCAGATCATGGAACTGATCGAATACGTGGAGGACGAGTTCGAGATTGCTTTCCCGCTGAACGATCTCGCCAACGTCCGCACGCTGGATGATCTGGTCGCAGAGCTTGCCCGGCACGTCGACGCGTAATGAGCCTGATCGAGCGACGCCTGGCTGCGCAGCAGGCACCCTGGCGGGACAACGATACCCTCGGCACCACCATCCGGATCGATGGTGAGCCGCTCACCGGGATCGTCAACGGCCACACCGTGGTGTTGGCCGGCACCAACAACTACCTCGGGCTGACCTTCCACCCGGATTGCATTCGAGCGGCCAACGAAGCGACCGTCCACTACGGAACCGGGACCACGGGATCGCGAGTGGCCGCTCGAATGCAATCCGGGTGG
>PVMK01170750.1_pt1 | contig 13157 bp, 9 predicted proteins | sample 1853481 | NCBI WGS metagenome assembly PVMK01 (sample SAMN08533507, study PRJNA380276) | Marine sediment metagenome, whole genome shotgun sequencing project.
TTTTTCCGCGGTTGCCCTGCTGCTGTGGCTTTACGGTGCGCGGCGTTACAGTGCGGCTGTTCACTGGTTCATTGCCATCGTGGGCGGCGCCCTGATTCACTTGCTCCTGTCCTGGAGCCTGCGCAATACGCCACAGGTGATTGAATTGACGGACCAGGCCATAAAGGGACCCAGCTCGGCCATGAACCTGATCACGGTGGTCCTGACGTTCTTTGCCGTGATGGAGGCCGGGGAACTCAGGCGCCGGTACCGGCAGTGGCCTTACATCGCCGCCGCACTGATACTGATTTTACTGACCCTGGCGCGAATTTACCTGGGCATGGAGTGGTTGAGCGGAGCATTGATCGGTATCGGGTTCGGCCTTGCCTGGACGACGGTGGTGGGCATTGCCTACCGGCAGCGAGCCAAGAGGCGATTTTCCGGCGGGATCGCCAGCCTGATATTTTATGGCGCCTTCCTGGTGTTGTTTGCCTGGCAAGTACAGGAGCACTCGAGCACTGATCTGGATCTTCTCCAGGCTGCAATTGGGGAGCGTGAAATCGGGAAAGAAGATTGGTGGAGCAGGGAATGGAAAAGCTTGCCTTCGGAGCGGGCGAGCCTCGCATCCGTGGCTTCAAGGCGTTTCAACGCACAGATCGGGGTCAATCCGGACGAAATTGCCCGGTTGCTGGAACGGGCCGGCTGGGAGCGCGTGCCCGAATCAGACTGGCGCTGGATTGTGCAGGCCCTGAATCCTGAACCAGATCAAGCTTCGCTACCCCTGCTGGGCCGGGCATACCAGGGGCGTTCCGAGGAGTTGCTGATGCGCAAGAAGCTGGAGGCGAAGGGCCGCATGTTGACGGTTCGCATGTGGGATTCCGGCGTACGCTTACTGCCGGAGCGTCAAGCCCTGTATCTCGGTCAATTGTCGGAAGAAGAGCTTGTTCAGCGCTTCGGGTTGTTCAGTTACTGGCGCTCAGTACCCGGCGGTGACCGTGACATGAGATGGGTGCGCGAAGCCCTTGGCGAACTCGATCAGAAAATCGAGCAAGGGAATCTGTTGATGCTGCGTGAGAAACCGTAATGTGGAAGCGCGCTCGGAATTGCCGGGGCGAGACCATGGAAATAAGGGGCCGTTCCGACCCATTTTTGTTAATTTATTTGGAGAATCTAACGGGTTTTTCCTGCCGGTGCTTTAAACACCAGGCCTCCTTCACCACCGCTTCAATATTTTCCAGTATCGAAATATCATCCAGGGGATTGCCCTTCACCGCTACCAAATCACCCAGCAGACCAGGTTCTATGGCACCTACGCGGTCTTCCCAGCCCAGGTAGCGTGCTGCCACTGAAGTTGCAGCCTGAATGGCTTCCATCGGCGCCGGCGACTGGATGATCAAGCCGGGCAGGCAGGTATATTCAGCCAGGTCAAGAACCCCGACACCCGGTGGTGTTTCAACCTGGGTGCCGATCCTGCTGAACCGTCCTTCTTCGATTAACACGGACACATCGTTCAGCACTTCGTCAGAACGGCCGTCAATAAGTGCACCGCAGCGAACCAGAATGCTACCGCTATCGGCATGGTAAGGCGCGCCGGTCAGCCCGGGATTTGGCGAATCAGCAAAAGCAAGCGGGGAACAGGCCGCTATCAAAATTGCTACCAGAGATTTAATCAGGGGCTTCAATATTCGACAACTGTTTGACCATTTTGAATTTATTTACGCCTGAAAACCGGATTATCCCCTATTCAAGGAACCGATAGCCAATTGGGCCCTTTTGTGTTGAACACTCAAAAGCAAATCAAACAGACAATAGATTAAGAAAAGGGGTAAGAAAAGGCAAAACGAAGGGTAAGATCAACGCCCGGGCAGTGCTTCGCAGAACCGGCGGGGCACCGAATCGAATCCCCCGTTGCTCATGAACACGACGTGGTCGCCCGGTTTAACCATGTCCAGCATCTGCTGTAACAGGTCCTCGCTGCGGGTCACGATGCGGCTGCGGTCCTCCAGAATACGCAGTTCTTCCTGGGGATCCCATTCGATGCCATCGCCAGCCATCAGCCAGACATGATCTGCAGCGGCCAGTGCCGGGCCGAGTTCTCCAATGTGAACCCCGGCGCGCATCGTGTTGCTGCGCGGCTCCAGTGCAACCAGCACCCGGGCATTGCTAACATTCCGTCGTAATCCTTCCAGGGTAAGGCGAATAGCGGTGGGGTGATGGGCAAAGTCATCATAGACATGAATGTCGTCGATCTCCGAGATCAATTCCATGCGCCGCTTCACGCCGCTGAAGGTCGACAGCCCTTCCAGCGCTTCGCGTGGTTCAACGCCAGCCGCGACACAGGCTGCCAGGGCAGCACAGGCATTCATTGCATTGTGCTGACCGCAGGAATCCCAACTGATGTTGCCGACCTTATCGCCATCCCGGAAAAACGCCAATTCGCGGCCATCCGGTGTTTGCTGTTCCACTTGCCAGTCCGCCCCCTGGAGCATGGAAAAGCGCTGCAGTTGACTCCAGCACCCCTCGTCGATGACAGATTCCAGGTTTGCATCCTGTCCGTTGCAGACAATAACCCCGTTGCCCGGAATGGTACGCACGAGGTGGTGGAACTGGGTCTGAATGGCCTTGAGATTGGGATAGATATCCGCGTGGTCAAATTCAAGGTTGTTCAGGATGGCGACGCTGGGGCGGTAATGAACAAATTTCGCACGTTTGTCGAAAAATGCGGTGTCGTATTCATCTGCTTCTACGACGAAATACTGTTTACCGTCCCTGGCCGAGTGGCCAAAATTGTTGGGCACGCCACCGATCAGGAAACCGGGGTTTTTCCCGGCCTGCTCCAGGATCCAGGCCACCATGGCGGAAGTGGTGGTTTTGCCGTGCGTGCCGGCCACCGCGATAACAAATTTGCCGCGCAGGTAGTTTTCGCCCAGCCATCTCGGGCCGGAGGTATATTTCATTCCGGTATTCAACACGTGTTCTATGGCCGGGTTGCCGCGGCTCAGGGCATTGCCGATGATAACCAGGTCGGGCCTGGGCTCGAGGTGCTCCGCCGAGTATCCTTCGAATAATTGAATTCCTTCCGCTTCCAGTTGGGTGCTCATCGGGGGATAGCTGTGCTGGTCCGAACCGGTAACCCGGTGGCCGTCCCGGCTGGCCAGCAGGGCCACGCCGCCCATGAAGGTGCCGCAAGCGCCGAGGATATGAATATGCATGTTCGTTGTTACCCCAAAACAGTTTCCAACAGGATGAAATTGGCTGCAAAAATCAACACTGCCAGGAGAACGCCAAGATTCATCCTGATGGACAAGGCGTGGCGGTAAATATGGGCATCGACGGCAATGCTCCACAAGAAAACCCCGAACCAGACCATGGCAAGTATGGGTTGATTTTGCTCCGGGTCCGCCTGGGAGATAAGAAATACCGACAGGAAGCCGAAAACCAGGCCCGTGCCTGCTAACGCAGAAAGGGTTTGGGGCAGCCGGGCTGAAAATTTCTTCAACTGAAGCAGTGCCGCAATGACGAAAAACTGGACGGTGATTGCGATCAGACTGCGTGGTGTGGAATCTTCTTCCCCGAGCAACTGGTCAGCGAACAGACCTTGCGCGATGTAGGCTATGCTGAGCCCGACCGCAAGCGCCCAGCCCGCCGGCAGGGCCTGGGGGCCGGAGCGCAGGCGGAGAATATCGAATATTCGTAAAACGATCAGGACTCTGAGTGCATTAACAGCACGCTCATGATGCGCTGAAAAACTTCCTCAGCGGTTCCCTGGCCCAGTACCCTGGAAAGCACACCCCTGGCGGCATAATAATCGACTATGGGTGCGGTCTGTGCCATATAGATCCGCAGGCGGTTGCGGACGACCTCTTCAACGTCGTCACTGCGGTGTTCCTCTGCGGCGCGGCCGGCAATCCGTTGCACGACCAGTTCGTCGTCCAGGTCAATGTGCAACACCTCTACCATGGGCTGCCCCTGGCGCTCCATTATTTTATCCAGCGCCTTGGCCTGGGTGATATTGCGGGGATAGCCATCGAGAATAAAACCGTTCTTCACATCGTCCCGGGACAGCCGCTCTGTAATCAGGCCGAGCATGATATCGTCTGAAACCAGGTCACCCCGGTCTGTGACCCTTTTGGCCTTGAGACCCAGCTCGGATCCGGCTTCAGCCGCGTTACGCAACAGTTCACCGGTGGAGATATGCGGCAGTTCCAGTTTTTCAACCAGCAGTTCAGCCTGCGTGCCTTTTCCCGACCCCGGCGGCCCCAGCAATACAATTCGCATAAGACGCTTCCCGTCCACTAGAATAAGGGCTAACGCTAACTGCTCACCTGTCGCAAGTCAATGCGACTTTTGGGCCATTCAAGAGCCTTTTGACCCATGAAAAAAAATATACTGTATGCACAATCCGGAGGCGTCACTCCAGTCATCAACGCCACCGCTTGTGGAGTCATTGAAACGGCACGCGCCAACAGCGACCGTATCGGTAAAGTTTATGCCGGCAAAGATGGAATTATCGGTATTTTGCGTGAAGAACTGATTGATACTTCGAAAGAGCGCAAGACCAATATTGCGGCCCTGCGCTACACACCCGGCGGTGCATTTGGATCCTGCCGCTACAAGCTCAAAAGCTTCGAAGAAAGCAAAAGGGAATACGAGCGTCTGATAGCAGTACTCAAGGCTCACGATATCGGGTATTTCTTTTATAACGGGGGTGGTGATTCGGCTGATACTGCCTACAAGGTCTCCCAGATCAGCAAGAAGATGGGATTCCCGGTGCAGTGCATCGGCGTGCCCAAGACCATCGACAATGATCTGCCGGTGACCGATAACAGTCCGGGCTTTGGCTCGGTTGCCAAGTACGTGGCGGTTTCCATCATGGAGGCCAGCCTGGATGTCGAATCCATGTCGTCGAGTTCAACCCGAGTGTTTATCCTGGAAGTCATGGGGCGGCACGCGGGCTGGATCGCCGCTGCGGGTGGATTGGCGGCCCGGGAGGAAGGAGACCCTCCACACGTGATCCTGTTTCCCGAAGTGCCGTTCCGGCAGCGGGAGTTCGTTAAGAAAGTGAAACAAGCTGTGGAAAATTACGGCTACTGTTCGGTTGTTGTGTCTGAAGGTGTGCGCAATTCGCGTGGCCAGTTCCTGGCAGATGCGGGTTTAAGGGATGCCTTTGGGCATGCGCAACTGGGTGGGGTTGCCCCGGTTGTAGCCGAAATTGTTCGAGCAAAACTTGGTTACAAGGTTCACTGGGCTGTTGCAGACTACCTGCAACGTTCTGCACGTCATGTGGCGTCGAAGACCGATGTGGACCAGGCCTACGCGGTGGGTGAGGCGGCTGTGAAGTTTGCTCTTGAAGGTAAAACCGGTGTCATGCCGGTAATCAAGCGGATCTCCAACAATCCTTATCGCTGGAAGATTAGCGAAGCTTCACTGGGCCGCGTCGCCAACCGCGAAAAAAAGATGCCGAAAAGCTATATCACGATGGATGGTTTTGGTATCACGCCTGCTGCGAGACGCTACCTGGAGCCATTGATCCGGGGCGAAGACTATCCGCCTTATGACCGCCACGGTCTGCCGAAGTATGTCCGTCTGCGCAATGTGCTGGTGAAGAAAAAGCTGCCAGCGTTTGAAGTCTGATTTTCCTGAATTTATTTGCAACGGCAGGCAGCGTTTTATTGGGAAATTTGTTACTATACGGCGGTTTTGCAGGCCCCGGTGGGCCTGTTCAGCAAAACCGCATCTATGATGCGGCTAAATCGAAAATAACCCACTGGAATTTTCGGGTTTTGTGAGGAGAATCAAATGACTAATGAAATGGCGCTATGGCTGGCGCTGGGTTCGTCGGTATTGGCCGTGATTTACGGGCTGGGAATGACGGCCTGGGTGCTTAAACAGCCCGCAGGCAATGAAAAAATGCAAGAGATTGCCGCTGCGATACAGGTGGGCGCCAGGGCTTATATGAACCGGCAGTACACGGCCATTGGCATCGTTGGCGTGGTGTTGTTTTTTGTGGTCGGCGGAGCGCTCAACTGGCCGACGGCCATTGGTTTTGCGATTGGCGCAATACTTTCTTCATTGACGGGTTACATAGGGATGTTCGTCTCAGTCCGCGCCAATGTGCGCACCGCTGAAGCCGCACGTTCCGGCGTCAGCCCCGCACTGAAAATCGCGTTCCGGGGCGGAGCCATTACTGGCATGCTGGTAGTCGGCCTGGGCCTGATGGGTGTTGCCGGTTATTTCGCTGTGTTGCAGAACATGGGAATGAGCCAGGAGCACACCATTCATGCACTGGTCGGCCTGGCTTTCGGTGGTTCACTGATCTCGATCTTCGCCCGGCTGGGCGGTGGCATCTTCACCAAAGGCGCCGATGTGGGCGCCGACCTGGTCGGCAAGGTAGAGGCTGGCATCCCCGAAGATGACCCGCGCAATCCGGCGGTAATTGCCGATAACGTGGGTGATAACGTGGGTGACTGCGCCGGCATGGCCGCCGACCTGTTCGAAACCTATGCGGTAACCCTGGTCGCTACCATGTTGCTGGGCAGTCTGACTGCCAGCGCGCTGGGACCAAACGCGGTGATTTACCCGATGGTGCTGGGCGGGCTGTCCATCATCGCCTCGATTCTTGGCACCTTTGTGGTGGGAACCAAGGAAGGCGGCAAGATCATGAGCGCCCTTTACAAGGGCGTTATCGCCTCCGGTGTGCTGGCAGCGATCGCTTTCTACCCGGTCACTATGGCCATGATGGGTGAGAATTCGATGAACCTTTATTATTCAGCCCTGATCGGCCTGGCGCTGACCGCGGCCATGGTTGTCATCACCGAGTACTACACCGGTACTGAATTCGCCCCGGTGAAGAAAATTGCGGCTGCGTCCACAACGGGCCACGCGACCAATATCATTGCCGGCCTGGGCGTTTCCATGAAGGCCACCACCTTGCCGGTGATCGCTGTATGTCTTTCCATCTGGGGCGCATTTGAGCTGGCCGGTCTCTATGGCATCGCTATCGCGGCCACGGCCATGTTGTCCATGACCGGCATGATCGTCGCGCTGGACGCTTTCGGACCCATTACGGACAATGCCGGTGGTATCGCCGAGATGGCTAAGCTTCCCGAGGACGTCCGCAAGACCACCGACGCGCTCGATGCCGTGGGTAACACCACCAAAGCCGTCACCAAGGGTTATGCCATTGGTTCTGCCGGGCTTGCAGCCCTGGTGCTGTTTGCCGATTATGTGAACAGCCTGGAAAACGCCGGCATGTCCGGCATAACTTTCGATCTTTCCAATCACCTCGTCATCATTGGTCTGTTTATCGGTGGTATGGTGCCCTACCTGTTTGCCTCCATGGCGATGGAAGCCGTGGGACGCGCTGCGGCCTCGGTGGTTGAAGAAGTCCGCCGCCAGTTCCGTGAAATCGAGGGCATTATGGAAGGCACCGGCAAGCCGGACTACTCCCGCGCGGTAGACTTGCTGACCAAGGCCGCCATCAAGGAAATGATCATTCCTTCGCTGTTGCCCCTGCTGGCGCCGATCATCGTCTACTTTCTGCTGGGTCCGCAAGCCCTTGGCGGCATGCTGGTAGGGACCATTGTGACCGGCCTGTTTGTGGCTATCTCCATGACCACCGGCGGTGGCGCCTGGGATAACGCCAAGAAGTACATCGAAGATGGAAACCTGGGCGGCAAAGGAACCGATGCTCACGCGGCGGCGATCACCGGCGACACGGTGGGCGATCCGTATAAAGACACGGCCGGGCCCGCTATTAACCCCTTGATCAAGATCATCAATATCGTGGCGTTGTTGCTTGTCACCATGATCTGATCGTCTATAGATCCAGGGCCCGCTTTAGCAATTCCGTCAACTCGGGATAGGTGCGCCGGTCCAGCAGGTTCAGGGCCGGCAGGCTGATGAGTTGCTTGAGAAGTGCTACTGCGGCAGTGGTGTTGGTTGCAGGCCCCGAGACCAGGTCGGCCTTGAGGTGATCGCCGAAAGCCGTCTGCACGCCCAGCACGGCGTATGGGTCGGATGCGCACAGTACTGTCAGGCAGGTCAGTTTGCTCAGGTATTCGACCAATAGTGCGCCGTTGTAGGGCTCAAGGGGAGATGCCCCGGCTTCGACCACCAGTACGTCCGGTTCGCTTGCCGCGATTTTCGACAGCATCCACTCCATGGCCTCGCGAAAACGAGGCTCGGGACAAACGGTTGAAGGCAAACCAGCCTCAACGAAATCAATCACGAAGCTGGCGCCCGCATCGTGGAATTTCAGAATGTCACGATAACGTGCGGCCCCCGTCATCTTGCTTGCTGCCACGTTGAGGCCCAGGTAGGTGAGCGCCCGGATAATGACCTGGCCGGAACTGGTCTTGCCGGCCGACATGGAGGTGCCGATCATCAGGATGACCGGTTTGTCGAATGCCCGGGGAGCGACGGGTTCAACAAAGTCCTGCATTCCGAGCTTACCGCCGTTGCGCATGACGTGGCCAATGTACTCAAGGCGCATAAGTTCGGGCAGCAACGGTGATATGGACGAGGACTTGCCAATCAGCCCGGCGCTGGTCAGTGCTTCAAGCTCGAGATTATCTCCCACATCCCGCCAGTCGCCGACACCTTCCAGGGTCGCCGCACGCTGGCCCAGCGCGCCGATCATCAGGTCGCCACGCACCATGTCAGCCATGCGGCCGGACTTTGTCTCGCAACGATACAGGCGGTTCCGTTTTCCCACGGCACGCCCCACCACAAAATCACCGGTAGACCAGTGATCCCGCCCCAATGGTTCCGTGTCGAATGGAACCAGCCATAAATCGGATTTCCGTGTGACTGTGCTGAAGAAATAGTGCGGTTTCACGCCGGCTCGCTCCTGTGTTGATTGGCGCTTAGCGGTTCCGCTAGCAAGAGCAGGGTCAGCAGTGCGGCTCTCTCCAGGGTTTTTCCAAGGAACAGGTGTTCATGATGCGCATGCGCACCGTCACCGACCGCACCCAGACCATCAAGCGTGGCGGTGTAAAGGCTGGTCGTGTTTCCATCTGAACCACCGCCGGCCATACCTTCTTCGAGTTCCAGTCCCAGGTCCGTGCCCAGTTGACAGGCCAGGCGCCACAAGCGGCGGTTGGCGGGAGTTCGTTCCATCGCTGGCCGCCCGTAGCCACCCATCGATTTGCAGCGTAGTACCTGGTGTTGCGGACTTCAGCCCGGTAATGGCGGCCCCAATTTCCCCGGCGTCTTCCTGAGTTGCAACCCGCACATCCACGACCGCCTCGCTCTTCGGTGCAACGACGTTCGGCCTCAGTCCCCCGTCTATCGTTCCTACGTTGACCGTGATCCCCCGGTCCAGGTCATTGAGCGCGAACAGTGACTGGATGACATGGGAAAGCTCGAGAATGGCGCTCGCCCCTGCGCCCGGGTCGAGGCCGGCATGGGCGGCCTCGCCCTGTACGGTGACGGTGAACCGGCCGATGCCCTTGCGCGCGGTTTTGAGCAGGCCGGAAGGCCCCAGGGCAGGCGCCAGCACCAGTACGCGTTCCATCAGCGGGGCGAGCCGTTCGATATAACGCCGGCTTTCGCGGCTGCCGATTTCCTCATCGGAATTCAGGAACATGACGGGTGTGACTGCCGGAGCTGTGTCGAAGCGTTGCAGTGTTTCCAGTGCCAGCAGGGCCTGGATAATACCTCCTTTCATATCGAAGACACCCGGCCCGCGCACTTCGTCGCCGTCCGTCTCAAAAGGCATGTCGCGCAGAGTGCCCAGCGGCCAGACGGTATCGTAATGGCCCAGCATCAATTGGGCTGGGGCGCCGCGCCGCCGGTTGATGGGTACGGCATACAACATCCCTCCGCTGGTCCGGCCCGGAATTCTCCGCGTCCGGTAGCCCAGCATTTGCAACTGCTTGATGATGATTTCACGGATGGCGTATTGGGCGTCCGGCACATCCGAAGGCGACTCGGCCTCGGCGGTGTGCTTCAGCAATTCAATCATGACCTGGCGCTTGCCCTGCAGGTATTCCAGGATATCGCCGGCTGTTGGCCTGGAACGCTGCGGTTTAGGCTTCCTGTTCACCTTCAGTACCCATCACTTTTTCATTCCCCGGGGAAACGGAAATGAAAAACTCTGGTCAATGGTTGTGAAACGGCCTGGATGCAGGTAGGCCAACAGGGGAGAATCATGCACCAGGAGCTGGTCATCCCGGTCCGCCATCCGTTCCGAGCATTCATCGACACGCGCCGCGACCACGCGCCCGACAATCAGGCTGTTGATATCGAAACCATCCACGAAGCGGTCCAGTTCACATTCCAGGAAAACCGCACCACCCTGAACCAGCACACCATCCACTTTGCTGGCTGGAAATACCGGCAATACAGCCAGGGCGGGTTTGTCCTCATCACCACAACGGGGCGAAGCCGCCAGGCTGGTCAGGACCAACTGGGACGGGCGCGTGTAGGTTACGGTGAATACACCGTTGCGCTTGATGTTCTGGTAAGTATGGTGACGCGGCGTGCAAACAAAGCCGAAGTAATTTTGCCACCCCATCGGCATGGCCATGTGTTTCGGCGCAAGATCGTGGCTGCCATCGGCTTCACGGGTTCCGATCAGCACCAGTGGCGCCACCCAGAAAAACTGATCCCAGATGGGCTCTTCGACATCCAGCTCAATCAGCCGGCATTTTTTGTCTGGGCTTTGCATATCTCAACACCTCCCGGTTTCGAGCGTCGCCAATAACCCAGTTTCAAGTTTATTCCAGGCCACCCAGTCGGACAATGATCTGGGGCAAGTATTCCAGCGCTTCCGCTTCTAAACGCTGGGTTGCGTCATTCGCATGCTGTCCTGAGGTGCTTGCGGGAGGGATCGGCTAGCTGCTTGCTTCCAGAGCCGCCAGAGCCGGGGTCAGACCACTTTCTTCCATGAAAGGCCTCTCTTTTCAGTAAAGCCCCCAAGGAAAAAGTGCTCTGACCCCTCGTCCGGAGCGCGAAGCGGTGTCAGCCTGATTTGCCGCCTATTGCTATGGGGCTTGTCAACAACGTAACCCGCTCCGCCCGCTTGAATGGGGTCAGAGCTCAGTTTCTGGCAAGGCGGTGCTGACTGAAAGGTGGTTCAAGAAAGTGAGGTCTGACCCCGTCTCTGGCAGGCCCTGACCGCAGAATGTCAATAATTTTGCGTCTTTGGCGTCTTTAGCGGACTATATGCTTCTTCTGAAATGCTGGTTGAACATCCTGCCGGATATCCGGTCTATCTACCGCTGATTAGGAAAACTGATTGATTGTGCGAAACAGACCGGTCAAAGATCAATGATGAATAAACTACTGACCCTATTAATCACGACATTTGGCCTGTTGCTGTCAGCAGCGCTGCCCGCTGTTGAGTTCGACGAGGTGCGGGACTTCGAGGACGTGTTTGTCATATCCGCCCAGGCGCCAGGCCGGGACCGGGTGGAAGTCAGCTGGAAGATCGAAGACGAATACTATCTTTACAACAACAAATTTCTGCGGTTCACATCGGCCAGCGATGGCGTGGTGCTGGGCGAGGCCCGGGTGCCAAAAGGTGAAATCGAGTTTGACGAGTTTCTGGGTGAGGACGTTGAGAAATATCACGATAGCCTGACGGTCACCATACCCCTGGTTTCCGTTGCACCGGGTGTCAAGGCGGTGCAACTCAAGGTGCGTTCCCAGGGTTGCTGGGAAAAAGTACTCTGTTACCCTCCCACTGAACAGATTTTGCTGGTCAGTCTGCCACCGGACCTGATCGCCGCCAGCCCGCTCACCGGTCTGGTTGAAGATCCGATGGCCGGGATGGGTGAAGCGGATCCTGTCTTTGGCCTGTTCGATGAGCAGGCTTTGCCGCCTGAGCAAGCATTTGCTTATGAATCGATCGGCGAAAGTGCTGACATCGCATTGGTCCGTTTCACAATTCAACCCGGCTATTACCTTTACCTGGATAAATTCGATTTCCGGATCATTGGCGATGATGGCTTCGTTATCCGCGAAGTCGCGCTGCCGGATGGCGTGATCAAGGACGACCCGGAGTTCGGGCCCGTGCCGGTTTATTACGGGCAGATCGAGATTCCCGTGAAATTCAATCGCCCGGCCGGCCCGGCCGTTAACATCACACTGGAGGCCGATTTCCAGGGCTGCAGGGACGGTGATATCTGTTATCCGCCGATGTCGCGTGCGGTGACATTCGAAATGCCTGCGGCTGCAGAGGCAATTGGAAAACCGGCTTCTGACCCCGGACAGGATTCTACTGTCGATTTGGAGGTCAAAGCACCAGCAGTGGAGGTCCCGGTCAGTGAGCAGGACCACCTGGCCTTTTATTTGACAGATAACCCCACCCGGGCCATTTTCGCCTTTTTCATAGCCGGGCTGTTGCTGGCATTTACGCCCTGCGTGTTTCCGATGGTGCCTATTTTGTCCGGCATCATCGCCGGCCAGGGAGAGAGCCTGACTACAATGAAGGCATTCTGGCTTTCCCTGGTCTATGTGCTGGCCATGGCCGTTACCTATACCGCTGCAGGTGTGCTGGCCGGCCTGTTTGGTCAGAACCTCCAGGCGGCTTTCCAGAACCCCTGGATCATTAGCGGGTTTGTCCTGATTTTTATCGCTTTGGCGTTCTCGATGTTCGGTTTTTTCGAACTGCAATTGCCCGGAAGTATGCAGACCCGTCTGACTGAGGCGAGCAACCGGCAACAAGGCGGGCAGCTCTGGGGTGTGGCCGTGATGGGCTTCCTGTCGGCACTGATCGTCGGGCCTTGCGTGGCGCCGCCGCTGATGGCTGCGCTGATCGTGATTGGTGAAACCGGCGACGCCATGCTTGGTGGAACCGCCCTGTTTGCATTGTCCATGGGGATGGGTGCGCCCTTGATCCTGTTTGGTGTATCGGCGGGCAAGCTGGTACCCCGGGCCGGCGCCTGGATGGATGCTGTAAAGGCTGTGTTCGGCGTGGGTTTGCTGGCAGTGGCCATCTGGATGCTGGAGCGGATCCTGGCAGGCGGTTTGATCATGTTGCTGTGGGGTATGCTGGCCATTGCCTGTGGAATTTACCTGGGCGCCCTGGAGCGGATCGAGGCCGGGGCTTCGGGCTGGAAGCGGCTGTGGAAGTCCCTGGGCATCGTGTTGTTGGTATTGGGCGCCGTGGAAATTGTCGGCGCTGCCGCAGGCGGAGATTACTGGTTGAGGCCGCTGGAGCGATTTGCCGC
>PVMK01119625.1_pt1 | contig 13153 bp, 14 predicted proteins | sample 1853481 | NCBI WGS metagenome assembly PVMK01 (sample SAMN08533507, study PRJNA380276) | Marine sediment metagenome, whole genome shotgun sequencing project.
CATACACAAGAGATTCTGCGTGAACTTGGTAAACGTTGACATGAAGCTACTGTTTATCTGCACCCACAATCGCTGTCGCAGCATCTTGTTTGAGGCGATTTGCAATTTTCACGGTGATGACAGGCTGGAGGCGAGGAGTGCGGGTAGCGCTCCGGTAAATGAGGTGCATCCCCTGACCCTGAAATACCTGGAAGAGGCGGGAGTTCCAACCGCGGGCTTACACAGCAAATCCTGGGATAATCCGGGAGACTACCAGCCCGACTTGTTGATTACTGTCTGTGACAGCGCCGCAGGTGAGGCCTGCCCTTTGTTCCTGGGTTCCATTCCCCGCCTGCACTGGGGGCTTGCCGATCCGTCAAGACAGGAAGGCGATAAGGAAGAGGTCGCGCAGGCCTTCAGGGATGCAATCTGTGAAGTTCAGGCGCTAATCAAGACCCTGTTGGCTCTGCCACTGGAGAATCTAAGCGGACAGCAACTGGCGGAGGCGCTCAGGGGCGCAGACAACTGACATTTGATTACGGCTCGGTACTCGCTCAGTCAACAGTCATGATCGTTATGCATGGTCTGAGAAATTGTATTCACTACAATGGCGACTCGTGATCGTCTTTTCCTGTGCTGGCCGCGGGGGAGCGGGATCGGCATCAGTAACAAGGAGACACCATGAAAACAACAGGCACAATAACCAAAGACCTTATCGACATTGCCGAGGAAGTCAGGGAACTGGAACAACAGGGTGCCGATATCGCCACCAGCATTGATGGCAGGCACGATCCGATAATACAGCTGGTTGTAGCCGCCTCAGTCACTGAGCGAATTAAGCTGATGACCGGTATTACCGTGGCTTTCGCCCGCTCCCCAATGACCCTGGCCCTCGCGGCCCACGATGTCAACGCCCTCTCCCGCGGGCGCCTGATGCTGGGCATCGGATCCCAGATCAAGCCCCATATCGAGAAACGCTACAGCATGCCCTGGTCCAGACCGGCGGCCCGTATGCGGGAATACGTGATGGCGCTGAAAGCCATCTGGGCCAGCTGGTACGAGGGCGCCGCACTGGACTTTCGCGGTGAGTTCTATACCCACACCCTGATGACGCCCCTGTTCATTCCCACAGACCTCGAATACGGCGCGCCACCGGTATTGGTGGCGGCCGTCGGACCACTGATGACCGAGAACGCCGCCGAAGTCGCGGATGGCATTCTATTACACTCGTTTACAACCGAAGAATACATACGCTCTGTCACATTGCCGGCGATGGAGACCGGCCTGGCCAAGTCCGGTCGATCCCGTGGAGACCTGCAACTGGTGGGCGCACCCTTTTTCGTGACAGGCGAGACCGAAGAGGAATTCAACAAGGTAAAATTGGCAGCCAAAAAACAGATCGCGTTTTACGGATCCACTCCCGCTTACCGCAGTGTACTGGACTCCATAGGATATGGGGAACTGCAATCCGAACTTCACAGGCTGTCCAAGGTCGCCCAGTGGGCGGAGATGGGGGAGTGTATCGATGACACGCTGCTCGACAAGCTGGCCATCGTGGGCGAGCCGGCTGAAATCTCCGAAAAGCTGGCCCGGCGATTCGGCGATATTTTCGATGTCTGTTCCGCCAGCGTGTTTACCGGCGAGGGCTACAACGAAGGTGGATTCAATACATTGATAGCAAATGCGGTAAGGCAATCAACAAACTAATCGCGGTACTGTCAAGTAAATCACCTCTGGCGGATTATCTCGCGATCAGTATCAAAGAAACGTCACCGACCTTCAGCACAACAGACCCTGAACGGCAGCTTGCGGAGTATAACAAACGTTCTTCATGCGTAGTCCGAACGTCTCTTCATAGGTGCGGAAGTAGCTCCACGCCGAATATCAGTCGGGTGGAGGTCGCCTACGTGCTGCGATCTGATACTACCCGTCAGATCAGCGTACAGTTCTCCGCGGGACGCAGATTCCCATCCCGCCGTAACAAGCCATCGATGGCCTTGCCGCAATCGCAGGACTCTCCCCGCCATTTGCTAACGCAGGTCGTTGGAGTAACGTCCGGCGCCGCATCGCGGGCACTTCGCAGGCGAGTCAGTCACCCCCGCGCAAAGCGCTCAAGCGCGTCACCAGTCAGGCGATAACCCACCCATTCGTGTAGTGGCTCGGCGCCAAAGGATTCATAAAAATCTATGGCCGGTGCATTCCAGTCGAGAACATTCCATTCGAAGCGTCCGCACTGCTGGTCTACGGCTATCTTCGCCAGGTGTTTCAACAGCGCTTTGCCTGCGCCACTACCTCTGTATTCGGGCGAGACGTAAAGATCTTCTAGGAAAAGGCCGTATTTACCCAGCCAGGTAGAGCAATTGAAGAAATAGAGGGTAAATCCCACAGGCGTTTCATCGATTTTACATATCAGGGCAACCGCATTGCGCTGTAGTTGATTGGCAAAACTGTTTTTCAGATCAGTCATGCAGGGCCTCGTTGCTGGCACACAGGGCGATCCTGAATGGGAATAATTCTGCAGTCATTACGCCCTCTCTCACCGCAGGGTCATTTTCCATTAGCTCGGAGGCGGTGCGCTCGGAGTCTGCATAAAAAATGACAACACCAAAGCACCGTTCATCCGGGTTGAGGGTGCGCCCGGCCAGGTGGACCTCCCCCTCTTTTACCAGCTGCTCAAGATAGTTGAAGTGTTCGGCCAGGACAGATGATTCCCGGTCGGTAGGCCCCATGCTAACCATCTCGGTTCGCGTCGGTTCAAGTCTGTAAAGAAATTGCATGCTTACACCCCGTAGTCTCGCTCTACCTTTGCTATACGTGTTTTGTAGCTCGAATACCACCGTTCACGCCCCAGTCGCTGGGCCTCCAGGTGCTGGGTATTCGCCTTCCAGCTTTTGATGGATTCCAGGTCTGTCCAGTAGGAAACCGTAATGCCCAGGCTTTCGTGTGCGGACTCCACGCCCAGAAATCCGGGTTGTAACGCAGCGAGATTGACCATTTTCTCGGCCATTGCACTATAACCGTTACCATCCTCGGTTCTGAGCGAGGTGAAAATGACTGCGTAATAAGGGGGTTCGGGTGTTTTCGCTACAACTGACATTGCGTTTCCTCCGAATATGATTTGTTCATGTAAGTGTAGCGCAATATTCAGGTTGAATAGTGCCCTGGCTAGTGCAATCAAGTCCTGGTCGGATCTGATGAAATTCACACTATCTATGATCTGGCAAAATTTCGTAGAAGAGTATATCTTATCTCATATATGAGATATAAAATATCTCATATATAGATATTGCTGGTGAGGTACCGTGTGAGGATAATCAATCCTAAAGTATTCAGCGACGCTACCAGACGTTTCCCGAAGCACAGGAAAGCTATAGAGGCCTTGCGGGAGTCCTTGCAATCGATTTCTCCCCGGAACTCGAGTGAGCTGAAGAGCTTGCTGCCCAGCCTGGAGAGGTATCCTGGCAGGCCCAATTGTTACCGACTGGATGTGGGTGGACGCAGGGGAATGAGAATGATTTGTGTACTTCAGATTGTGGGGCAGCGGGTATATGTTTACCTACTGGGTAGTCACAAGGAATATGATGAATTCAGTTTCAGGGATTAAAGGAGGGCAATATCATGAGTGTGGCAATTGATTGGAGTATGGTCGCCCCGGAATTCCGGACGGAAACCAGGAAGACTGTTACCGCGATAGCCAAGCTGCGAAACTGCTGGCGGTTCCCCCGCTGCAATCATCCGCAGTCTGATGGATCAATATGAACTTGCGCAGTCTGATCTTTCAGAGCTTGGCTCGCAGGGAATCGTAAGTGAGATTCTGAATGGCAAGCGGAACATCAACCTGCGCCAGATCAAAGCCCTGTCACAGCGCTTCAACATCCCACAGTATTTTCTTCTGGGTGACTGAAGAATGATCGCGTTACTTGAGCGCTTCCGCAGCCTGCGACTAATGCTACGATCGCGAGCACACATGCACACTGTTTCACTTTCATTCTGGAACTCTCATGATTGATATATGAAGGGGCGGGATTATACCAGCAAAGAATGGGAGGGAAAAAGGGAGTAGTCTCCACCCGACCGGCAGGGTGCAGGATACATTCAAGACTACCAAAGGGGAATCCTGGTCACTTTGGTACTGGCTGGTCTACGATATAGTGTTTACTATGAGTGGGTTATTCTGCCTTTGTGTCGGTGTGGGAATCCTGCAGGGTTTCCCCCGGCAGGGTTTAATCGATTAGCACAGGAGATCGGGTGATATGCTGGTCGGTAAACTTAAGGAAATTTGGCGATTCCCGGTGAAGAGCCTGGGTGGTGAGTGCCTTGCTGCCTCCGAAATACACAAGACCGGTATGGCGGGAGACAGAGCCTGGGCTTTGATTGACGGCGAGACTGGTGACATTTGCAGCGCGAAAAGCAAGCCAAAACTGCTGAACCTAAAGGCCAGGTATTTGACTGAGCCGGACAGTGAGGTGGCGTACGGTAGTGAGGTAAGTGGCGTTGCGATCCAGTTTCCGGACGGTCGAATCATCGAAGAGCCCGGGGAGGCCAGCCTGGCAATCAGCGAGTATATCGGTAAACCCCTGGAACTTCGTCCCCTGGAGCCCCCGGAAAATCTTGATCATTACCGACTTTCGACCCCACTGGGCGAGGCGGAATTTGCCAGAATGTTCAATATCCAACCCGGGGAGGATGGACCGGATTTTTCCGATTATGCCGATAACGTGATTGCTGAACTGTCGGAATATGCCTGCTTCCCGGGCACCTACTATGACGTATTTCCGCTGCACCTGCTGAGCACAGCCTCCCTGGACCATATGCAGGCTTTGTCCGACGCTGATTTTGACGTCCGTCGATTTCGCCCCAACCTGCTGGTCGAAACGGCGCCGGAGATTCAGGGCCTCGCCGAATTTGACTGGGTTGGCAAGGGCTTGCGTATCGGCGATACGGTTCTGCGCGTTGAGTCCCGTACAATTCGCTGCTCGATGCCGAGCCGGGAGCAGGTTCACTATGGTATCACGCAGTCGCCGGCCATCAGCAAAACGATTTACCAAACCACCAACCGCTACTTTGGCGCGAACATCTCTATTATCGATACCGGTGGTTTGCACGCCGGAGATGACATCGAATTGATAGACATCGACTAAATCAACAAAACAGTAAACCAATGAGAAGAGACTTATGGCTATCAGCAAACAAACATTTCGCTCAGGCCCGTATCAGGACCTCATCGCCAACGGTGTGAAAGTGGGCAATGTTCTCTATCTGTCCGGCCAGGTAGGCATCGATGAAGCCGGGGTTCCGGGTGCCGACATTGCGGAGCAGGCCAGGCTCGCCTACGTGAACATTCGGGAAGTGCTCGGTGAATTTGGTGCGACAATGGATAATATCGTGGATGAAACCGTTTTCGTAACGGACATGAATGAAATAATGTCCAACATAGAGGGCGTTTATGGAATGCGAGCCGAAGCCTATGGCGGTCTTCCGGAAGTGTGCCAGACTCTCGTTCAAATCGTCGCCCTTGTCATGCCTGAGCTGAAGATTGAAATCAAGTGCATAGCCCATCTCTAAGCCCGATAATAGGTATACGCGATACTGCCCGACTGCCCGAATGGAATCGTTCCACCAGTGGGCGCATGCTGATCCGGCACTACTCCATGTAGCCCCGGGGCAGTGACTGCCACCGCTGGTTTCGGCTAATTCTCCATTCCCAGGTCGCGGCGATAATCCCTGGGAGACTTCCCCGTCCACCGACGAAAAGCCCGGGTAAAACTGCTGGTATCGGCAAAGCCGAGCAGGAAACTCATTTCGGTGATGCTGACCCGGGCCTGTTCCATATAAGCCAGGGCCAGTGACTGTCGCACCTCGTTGAGCAGGTCCTGGAAGCTGGAATGCCGCTGCGCCAGCTTCTGTTGCAGGGCGCTTGGACTCATTGCCATTTCATTCGCCACGAGTTGCTTGCTGCAGTTTCCGGATGACAGGCTCTGGATAATGATTTGTTTTACACGCGTGATAATGTCGGCCTTATCCAGGGCGGCCAGGTACTCCTCGATAATGCGATCGTTCTCGTGAGCGATTTCGCGGTTGCCTCCCACCAATGGCTCGTCCACAATTGCCCGGTCCAGGCAAATTTCACAATAGGGTGCATCGAAGGTGACCGGGGTGTGGAAGCTTCTTTCGTATTGGTCTTCGTATCCGGGGGGGGCAGGGTCTTGCCAGACTTACCGCAACAGGTGCGAAATCAGGTCTGTAGAGTAACCTGAACAGGCGAACCAGGAAGGCGTGCCAGCAATCTATGGTTTCAAATGCCAGGCTATCAGTAAGAGAATGGAATGAGATGCAAAACCGGTCACCTTCCTCAGAGATACGGACCTCCCCCTGTTCACTGGCCAGGCGAAAATAGTTGAGCACTCGCTCGCAGCAATCGCGCAGGGTGGAACTGGCCAGCAGGGAATACCCCAGTGCGTGCAGGGCAGAGGGGTGCATGAAACCTTGCCACCGTCAGGCCCTACCGCAGGGGTTGCCAGTGAGCTTTACGCACTCGCGGAACAGGGCGGCAACCTCTACGGTGCTAAGTCGCTGCAACGGGTCGTTGGAGGGTACGTGGTCTATGCCTGCCGCGGCAAAAATACCCGCCGTATCGTAGCCGTTCGCCTCCAGTGCTTTTTGTATAGCCAGGCCGTAGGAGCCGATGGTTGTCGGGCTGTTGTCAGCTTGTCTCTGCTTCATTCATACCCTTTGTCCGGCCCGGGATTTCACTGGTAAAATGATCGGAGCAACAATTCTACTCGCGCTCGCCTGTAGATACTATGATTGCGTAACCATCTGAAATTATCGCTGTTGATCGAAGGTTGATCGTTTGATCGTCACTCATCAGCGCGGGGGCTAGCGTACACTGGCGAACCAGACGCTGCAACAGTATTGAGTAGGCATCAAGCATCGGGTTGTATGGTTTTTTTGAGCTGTTTTCGATAGCCGGTGGGCGCTATTCCATACCATTTTTTAAAGGCATGGTTAAACGCCGATAAATCAGCGTAACCGAGGTTATTGGCGATGGCGGTGACCCGTAATTCCGAATATTTGAGCAGTTGCTCTGATCTGTTGCGTCGATGCTGCTCCAACAGATCCCGAAAGCTCGTGCCCCGTTCCTTCAGCATGCGATGCATGGATCTGCGGTGCATGGAGAGTATGGCAGCTACGGCATCCGCACTGCATTGATTGGATGGCAGTGAGCGGTCAATAAGCTCATTTACCCTGCTCACAATATCGTTGCTATGGCTCTTATCCAGGTTTTCCAGGTATCGTCGTAAAATACTGTTGAGTGCTGCATCGGAACTTGGGATTTCAACCTTTAGATAACGAGACGGAAATACCAGCAGACTTTTCTCTTGATCAAATCTAACGGGCACCTTAAACATTTTTTTGTAGATCCTGGTATCTGATGGAGCAGAGTGACAAAATTGTACGCCCTGGATTTTGAAACTTCCTCCACTGAGCAGTTTCAACATTCGAAAGACTGCAACGAGTGTTGCTTCAACAAAATGTCGCATATCTTTATTTGAACGATTTTCCAAATGTAAAAAACAGGTCTCCCCAATTATCTCAATGTGCAAGATGGCCGCATTTTGCCAATAGAGGTGTAAATACCTGACCAGAACCTGTAGTGCAGACTCGATGCTGCTGGATAGCTTTACCAACTGGCCGATATCACCCAATGACGATAAATCCTGGTTGGTACCCAGCAGGGCACCAAAGTAGCCACAACCGGTAATGTCGGCGGTTGAGTTAACCAGCGCCAACAATTTGTCCAGCGCAATCACATCCCTGTCCTGGGGGTTGGTCAGCATCGACTGTTTTAAACCAAATGACTCGATGATGGGGGTGGGGTCAACCCCCAGCGATTCCACGGACACGATATAACCTGAAAGTGCTTTGGCAGAGACATATTCCATGCTTGGCTTCCCCTTTCCGGAAAGAAGCCTGATGTTCAGGCAGAAGGCAGGTGACACCGTAAATGGCTGTCACAAATTATCAAATAATCGTCACAAATTAACAAGCTATATCTTGCATCTTACTTACAATGCTAGAGCCTGACGGCCCGACAGCGCCCTGCTCAAATAACCCTGCCCCTTCAGCCACGGAATGACACTATGACCAGTAGCAGCTTTCAACTCAGTGAAGAACAGCGACAAATTCTTGATACAGCCGATCGCTATGCTCGAGAGCAACTACACCCGTTGTGGCGGAAAATGGATGAGGAGGACTGGTATCCCCAGCAACTGATGCCACAGCTCGGTAAAGATGGCTGGATCGGAATCACTGTACCCTGTGAACTGGGGGGTGCCGGTATGGACTTTTTCTCCCAATGTCTTGTCAGCCAGGCATTCAATCGCCATAACTACTGTGCCGCGGCGATTCACGCTGCCAGTGAAAGTCTGTGTCTAAACAATATATTTCGTAATGGCTCCGAAGAACTGGTCGAAAAATACATCCCCGATATGATCACAGGGGAGAAAGTGGGTGGAATCGGTATTACCGAACCCGGCGCCGGTAGCGACGCCATTGGCAGTATGGCAACCACAGCACGACGCGAAGGCGACAAATATATTCTCAATGGCCGCAAGATATTTACCTCCAATGGTCCTATTGCCGATTTATTGTTGATCTATGCAAAAACAGATAAAGCCGCAGGTGCCAGCGGGGTTTCTGCTTTTGTGGTTGATACCGATGCGCCAGGTTTTTCTACCGCGCAATCACTGCCAAAAATGGGCTATCGAGGGCAACCTATCGGTGAGATGGTGATGGATGACTGCGAGGTACCCATCGAGAATTTGATCGGGCAAGAAAACAAAGGTGTTGCCGTATTAATGAGTGGCCTGGATTTGGAACGTGTAGCGGCCTCATTCTGGTGCCTGGGAGTTATGGAAAGAGCCATGGAGCTGGCACTGGATTACGCCAAAGACCGCGTCCAATTTGGCAAACCCATTGCCAGTTTTCAGCTGGTTCAGGCCATGCTTGCTGATATGCACGTATTGATAGAAACCACTCGGCAAATCACCTATGCCGCAGCTGCAACCGTAAATGAACTCGAAAAAGGCGGTGGTGGCCGCGGTAATGCCCACAAAATTGCCGCGACGGCATTTTTGCATTCAGGTCAATCAGCCATGAGAGTAGTAGATATGGCTGCTCAAATTTTCGGCGGTTATTCACTTATCACTGAAAATGAAGTCAATTTTTTGTATCGCGCCGGCAAACTGATGGAAATCGGTGGCGGTACTACCCAGATCAGAAAACTAATAATTGCCGAAGAGCTCTTGCGGGAATAAATCAGGAGAAGAGTCCATGTCATTAAGAGGAACAGCGGCAATAACCGGATTTTCGGAAATGCCATCCACGAAAAAACCGGGGAATGTTACTGTGGTAGAAATAGCATCGCAGCTGGCTGTCCAAGCGGTGGCCGATGCAGGTTTGGAAAAATCTGCTATTGATGGTTTGATTACGGCGACTCCGGCTGCGGCATTTGGCATGTTGTGGCCAACATCACTGTGCGAAGCACTTAAGCTCAATCTTAGTTTCTTTGATACGGTTGATATGGGTGGCGCATCCCCAGCGGGAATGATTACGCGAGCCGCCGCCGCCATCAATGCAGGCATGTGTAATCATGTTCTGTGCGTGGTCAGTGATATTATGAAAAGCGATACCCTGAAAACTATCGTAGAGATCATGCCGCGCAGCGATCATGAATTTGAACTGCCCTACGGCAATATGCCGCCGCTGGCGGGTTATGGCATGATTACCAACCGACACATGTATGAATTTGGTACCACAGCTGAACAGTTAGCAAAAATTGCTGTCGACCAGCGCAGCAATGCGCTGCAAAATCCTGATGCCTTGTTTGGCAATAAAGCCATGACGATTGACGATGTGCTGGCCTCGCCGATGATTTGTGAGCCATTACATCTTACTGAAATTGTTTCGCCCTGCAGTGGCGGTGCGGCGATTGTCGTCTCTCGCGCTGATGCACTGGGCGATTGCCCCCACAACCCGGTGTATCTATTGGGAGCCGGCGAAGCGGGGTCACATACTTCGGCAACCTATGCCCCCAGCATTACCCACAGCTGGGTGCAGCATTCCGCAAAAAGAGCCTTTGATATGGCCGGGGTCAATCAACAACAGATCGATTTTGTTCAGCCCTACGACTGTTTCCCTATTACCCTGTTACTGACGCTTGAAGATATGGGTTTTTGCGAAAAAGGCGCCGGAGGCCGATTCGTTGAAGAGCACGACCTCACCTGGCGAGGTGATTTCCCCTGTAATACCCACGGCGGCCAGCTCTCGTTCGGGCAGGCTGGAATAGCCGGAGGCATGTGCCATATCATCGAGGCCGTTCGCCAGTTAATGGGCCGCGCGGGCAGTCGTCAACTCAGTGCCCCGACCATCGGTCTTGCCCACGGCAATGGCGGCGTTATGGGCGAGCAGGCAACTATTATCCTGGGTCTGGAATAAAGAACATCCTGAGTCTGAATTAAAAAGAGATACATTATGGAAACCTATAACAAACCACTACCCAAGCCTTCTGCGCTCACTGCGCCTTTCTGGGAGGCGGCACATGAAGGTCGTCTGGAGTTACAACACTGTAAGCAATGCAGCAGCTTTCAATACTACCCCAGGAAAGTCTGTGGCAATTGCTGGAGCGAAGATATCAAATGGCAGCAGTGCAGCGGAAAAGGTAGCGTGTACTCTTACAGTATATGCCGTATTCCCACATTCCCGGGTTTTGAACAGGATGTGCCCTACGTGGTGGCCATGGTCGAGCTGGAGGAAGGGGTGAGGATGACCAGCAATATCATCGCTTGTCCTGTTACCGATGTTTATATCGGCATGCAAGTTGAAGCGGTTTTCGATGCCGTGACCGAAGACTGTTCTCTGGTCAAATTTCGTCCAGCCAACAACTAACCATAAATTAAGGCTAGCACAGGATATTAAACAGGAGTCACCATGGCAGTTGTAGAAATGGAAAATCGAGAAGGGGCCCTGTGGGTCACCTTGAACCGACCTGAAGTTTTCAACAGCCTGAGTCCGGAGTCAATCTGCCTGCTGATGGATATGTGGGAGCAGGCAGCGCGGGACGACAGTGTCAGGGTGGTCGTGTTAACCGGCGCTGGTGATAAGGCATTCTGCTCGGGGGCGGATCTAAAGCTTTCTATTCCACTGGTAACCGGCGCCCGAAAACCGGAAACCGACTTCGATCACCGCCTGCTAAAAACTCCTGATTTTGTTTCCAAACTGATGCAACGCAATCGAACATTTTGCAAGCCGGTTATCACCGCCATTAACGGTACCGCCATGGCGGGTGGCTGCGAGTTGGTGCTTGCCTCCGATATCCGGATAGCCTCTTGCAATGCCAGCTTCGCCCTCTCGGAGCCCAAGGTAGGCATTGTGCCAGGCGGGGGCTCGATGGTTCGGCTGCCCCGGCAACTACCCTGGTGCCAGGCCATGGAATTTTTATTAACCGGAGATACGATCAGTGCCGATCAGGCCCAACAGATGGGTTTGATCAACCGGGTGGTGGCAGCGGAAGAGTTATACCCTGAGGTAGAAAAAATCGTTGCTAAATTAATCCACAATGCTCCCCTGGCACTACAGGCCATAAAGCGAACGGCTGTTCTGTCCAGTGGAGTTGACCTGGATGAAGCCTTCATTATTGAGAATAGGGAGACAAACAAAATATTGGTAACTAAAGATGCCAGAGAAGGCCCGCGAGCCTTTGCGGAAAAACGTAAACCGCTGTTTCAGGGCCAATAGGAAACTTGCAATTCTGGCATCATTGCAATACAACGGGTGATAAATTCATCCATGGACCACTCCAATCATGAATGAACAAGACAAGAGTAGATTTTTTACATTCTTTGAGCAGCACAAAGACAAACGCCCACAGCGGCCCTTCCTGGTAGATCGCGTAGCGGGTAAGGAAGTCAGCCATAGTTGGGGAGAGTGCCTGGAGAGCGTCGAAGCCATTGCCAGATCACTCTCTGCACTATGTCCGGAACCAGGTAAAAACATCTCTATTCTGTCCGAAAACTGCGCCAGTTGGGTAATGACTGATCTCGGCATTATGCGTGCAGGTCATGTTTCCGCACCTGTTTTTACCAGCATGAACGCGGACGTCTTCGAACATGTTATCAAGGCGACCGATATTGAGATTCTATTCCTGGGTGCGGCAACAAACTGGCCCGAGGTCAAAGACAGACTCCCTGAAGATGTCCAGGTAATCACGCTGCCCGGTATAAATCCGGCAGAGGGTGCTCTGTCATATGAGGAATTTATCGCCCTGGGAAGTGATCAGAAACTACCGGATTATCCTGATGCCGATAGTCTCTGTACCCTGATATTCACCTCGGGTACCACGGGGCTGCCAAAAGCAGTGATGCACTCTCACCGAACATTCTATAGCGGCATTGAAACCATCAAGCAAACTTTCGGACAAAATTGCGAAAGTCGTTTCCTCTGCTATTTGCCGCTTTCACATATGGGCGAGCGCGTCCTTACGGAACTGCACGCGCTATTGGTGGGTGCTACCATCACCTTTAACGAATCTCCCGACACCTTTCTCGAGGATTTGCGCGCGGTTAAGCCCACGCAAGGCCTGGCAGTGCCGCGAATCTGGGAAAAAATCCTGCAAGGCATTTTCACTGCGTTTGGCAACGATCCGGAGCAATTGAAAAAACAGTTATTAGCCGCAGGGGGCAAAGAACTGGCGGCAAAGATTCGTCAGCATATCGGCCTGGACAAGGCGACATTTTTTCTCACGGCGGCTTCACTGACTCCAGAATCGACTAAAGACTGGTATCGTTTGTTAGGTATCGATCTTACCGACATTTTTGGTCAGACAGAATTGTTTCCACTGACCCGTAAAACCGCGGATCAGCATATCCCCGGCAGCGTTGGTGCCGCTGCGCCAGGGTTTTGAGATCCGCATCGACGACAACGGCGAAATACTCGGACGTGGCCCCTGCGTAGCCCTTGGTTATTATAAAAATCCGGGAAAAAGCGCTGAGACCTTTATTGATAACGGCTGGGTTCGAACTGGCGACAAAGGCTACCTCGATGAACAGGGTCACCTGTTTCTCGTAGGACGGCTTCAAGACACCTTTAAAACAGCCAAGGGCAAATTTGTAGT
>PVMK01181967.1_pt1 | contig 13150 bp, 11 predicted proteins | sample 1853481 | NCBI WGS metagenome assembly PVMK01 (sample SAMN08533507, study PRJNA380276) | Marine sediment metagenome, whole genome shotgun sequencing project.
CCCCGAGATCAAAGTAAGAGGAAGGAAGACTACAGAAAAGATCGTGAGGATCCTCATGATATCATTTATTTTATTGGAAAGCAGTGACTGATGAGCTTCGTGGACACCCTCTACAAGCTCCTTATAATTTTCAAGGGTATCCCAGATCTTTTCAATATGGTCGACAAGGTCACTGAAGTATACTTCCAGGGCCTCGATCAAGAAATCCATATCCTTTATTTCAAGGGTTTTCAGAAGTTTTCTCTGGGGAAAGACAATATTCCGAAAAGTCAGTATATTTGTCCTTATCAACAGAATAGTCCTGACATTTTTGGTTGAGGGCTTCTTAAATATATCGTCTTCTACATTCTGGATATTCCTGTATATCCTATTAAGTATGGGGAAACTATAATCTATCAATGCATCAAGGATCCTGTGAAGAAGATATCCGGAGCCTCTTTCAAGTATTGACTGATCTTCAGCAACATGGTCATAAGTCGTCTGTATGGGTTTACAAAGGCCCTGGTGGACCGTTACTATAAAATTGTTTCCAATAAATATATTTACTGTAAACGGCATAAGTCTTCTGGTCTGTTTTATAAATAAGGGGATATGGAGGACCAGGAAGAAATAATCATCATATTCATCAAGTTTTGGACGCTCAATAACACTCAAGCAGTCTTCAATATCCAGAGGGTGAAAATCGAAATGGTCCCTCAAAAACTGCATTGTCACCTTATTGGGGTTTTCTATATCGAGCCAGATAAGGTAATCAGGATTATTGATATAGGATACAATATCAGACTGTTTAAACTTCTTGAGAAGCGATTTTTGTTTTTTATCATAGACAAGTGTCTCCAAGGCCGTTCACCTCCTTAACTTAAATATTCATACAATTTTATAATTTTTTATAAAAAAATAAAATATAATTTAATAAATATAATAGTATAAGTGGCAGCACGAAGCTAAAAAACTGTAATGGCTTTATTTTAAAAGGAGTTCAAAGATCTCATTTACCAGAAGTTCTACATCATAGAATTTATCTAATCCCTTCTCCACAATAGCAATAACCAGCTCTTCTTTATTTTTAAAATGTCTATAGGAGGTTGGTAAATCCCAATATTATTCCACCAACGGTTGGGATCGTAAGGCTGGTCTATAATGAACTGATGAAAATTCCTTTAAGTATTAATAATGGAAAAATAAACTATTTGTTTTTTCTATTAATATAATCCTGCTTGTCAGGTAGAATAGTGCGTAATATTTAGTATGTTGTATTGATCGAAAAATAAGAAATCTTAGCAAGAGGGGTACCTATGGAATTTAAAAACTCAGCAATCGACCTAATAAAAATAAGAAAATCTATAAGAAGCTATGGAAACGATGAACTTAAAGATGAAGTTAAAAAAAATATAGTCGATATTATAAAAAAAGACCATAAGACAATTTTTGGCTGTAAGATGAGATTCGAATTTGTTGATGCATCAAATCTGGAACCTGATGAAATAAAAAATCTTGGCACATATGGAATGATCACAGGACCAAAATATTTTATAGTTGGAGTAATTAAAAAAAATAATAAGGATTTTTTCCTGGTGGATTTTGGGTATGTTTTTGAAAAAATAATATTACGTATGACTGATCTTGGCCTGGGTACCTGCTGGCTTGGGGGTACATTTAATAAAAAGGGATTTTCAAATAAGGCCACTCTTGAAAAAGATGAAGTTATGCCAGGCATAAGCCCGGTTGGAATCATATCAAAGAAAAGACACTTTAAGAGTTCCATGATCAGGACGTTTGCAGGTTCAAAGAAGAGGAAAAAATGGGACAAGTTATTTTTTAATGATAGTTTTTCAAGCCCATTGGAAGAATATGATTCGGGATCCTACAAAGTTCCATTGGAAATGGTAAGACAGGGACCTTCAGCATCTAATTTACAGCCATGGAGAATAATCAAGGAAAAAAATAAAAATAATTTTCATTTCTTTATTAAAAGATCTAAATTTTACCCGAGAAGAGCGATTTACCTGAATCTGCAGTATATAGATCTGGGGATTGCCCTGAGCCACTTTGAGCTTTCAGTTTTAGAACTAGGCATAAAGGGAGAATGGGAAGAGGTAGACGGTATTTCAGATAATAAGAAATATAAAATACCTCCGAATATTGAGTATGTGGTTTCCTGGAGCGGAGCATGATTTAAATAATAAATTATGTAAAAAACCCCCAAGTGTGTAAACTTTAACAAAGCTTTTTAAGCTTAGTTATAGATTGTTCTTCATTGAAGGGGTCTATTTGATCAAATCAAAAGGAAGTATAAATCAAAAGACACAGCTAATATGATTAAAATTAATAGAAAAATAAAAAGTTTTCTTATAATCCTTGGGTTTATTTTTTTATTTAGATAAGTACCCAACCGCACACCGATTATTGAGCCGATAGCAACAATAACTCCTGCTAATATATCAAATTCGACAGAAATCATTTTCCCAACTATTCCAGGCACTGAATTAAATAATACTACTAGTAAAGTAGTCCCAATAGCAATATTGACCGGAAAACCAAAGAATAATATTAATATGGGAACGTATATATAACCGCTGCCCAACCCTATAATTCCTCCGACAAAGCCAGCAATTGCCCCAATTGGAATTAATTTTATAATGGTTTTTCTGTTAAAAATAATCTCTTTGTAATTTTCCTTTTCCTTAATAAAGAATAAAGCTATTGCCACAAGAACTGAAATCAAATAAATTATCTTTATAGTAAGATCTGCAAAATAATTGGTAAAAAAAGAACCTAAAAAACAAAAAATCATACTGGATAGGCCCAATGTAACTGCATACTTAAAATTAATATTCTTCTGAAAATAATTAAAAATAGAGCCAAAAAGAGCTCCTGAAAAAATTTGTATCATGGCAATAGCTGTAGCAGCTTTTGTGCTGACATCTGTAAAATAAAAAAGGAGCGGAAGCATTAAAACACCGCCAATGCCTAGAAGACCTGAAATAACCCCACCAATAATTCCTAGTATGAAAAAATTTATGAGCTCCATAATATTCACTTTTTAAAATTTATATAAGATATAAGCATACATAAGCTTAATAATAAATTTAGCTATGCAATAATTGAGCACACAAGCTATTTTCTGTTAATACATTGTTTCTCCCAGTAGCTAATAAGTGAAGATCTCTAAAACTTACCCTCCCTTTTACCATATTTCTTATGACCACCCTGGCTCGAGGGTGTTCTGGTAAGAAGTTATCAGGTCGCCATACTTCATTATTATTGTGTCATCTTTGATCTCATATGGAACCGATTCTTTGGGAAAACCAACACAGGATTGTGATCCTTTGATCCCATCACCGGTTTTTGCATTAAATGTAGTCGCGCAACTGTCACATACAAGGATATCTTTTTGGAGGGAAAAACCCACCGACCAGCAGGGCGGACAAACATTAGACCGTGCATAGATCTCTTTGTTCAGTTCATAGACCATGAAAGCGATATCGCCGTTTGGACCCTTTCCCAGCATAAAGTGGACCATTTTGTTCTCATTCACCACGCTTACCGGAATGGCAACAGTATCAGAAGCTTCCGGTACTGTGATCCATATTGCTTCTATTGGTTCACTATTGCTGCTGCACCCTGCCACGCCTAATATGATTGTGAGTAGTACAATACCTGTCATTATTACCCTTGATATGCACTTCATCCCTTTTGCCCGAATTAAACTTTTTTTTAACCAATTCATTTTTTAGTTCCGCCTTTACTGATCCTTTTTTAATATTATTATTTTTCGCCTGTCTAACTGCTTGATTTTTCTTTTTGATCGACCCTATCTATAATCTGTCCATCCTCTAAAATAATTATTTCTTTCGCCCGCTCTGCCGCTTCAGGATTATGGGTGACCATAATAATGGTATGACCTTCCTTGTTTAACTGGTCAAATAGATCTAAGATCTCCCTATTTGTTTTTTGGTCCACATTACCGGTAGGCTCGTCTGCAAGGGTTAGTAATGGATCATTGACCAGGGCCCTGGCAATAGCCACCCGCTGCTGCTCGCCGCCGCTTAATTGGCTGGGTTTATGTCCCGCTCTTTTGCCTAACCCCACCTTTTTTAGTAAATCCAGAGCTTTCTTGTCCTGATTCTTGATCCCTGAGAATGTTAGAGGTAAAAGCACATTTTCTAATGCACTAAATGATGGTAATAAGTAGTATTGCTGAAATATATAGCTGATCTTCCGACGTCTTATATCAACAAGGGCATTCTCATTTAATGTATCTATTCGTTCTCCTTCCAGGATGACTTCACCGCTGGAAAGACAGTCTAAACCCCCAATAACATTCAAAAGAGTGGATTTACCACTTCCGGAATGTCCCGTAATAGCGATAAAGTCACCTTTATCTGCTCTAAATGACACATTATTCAATGCCACTACTTTATTTTCGCCTTCACCATAAATCCTGGTTACTTTATTTACTTTTAACATTTTAATACCTCACAAAGACCTGAAGGAATCAGCAACCCTTATCTTAGTTGCCCGGAACGCCGGGTACAAAGTGCCGATAATGGCAACAAGAACGGCAAGAGCCAATGACAGAGGAAGGTACAGGGGAACATACTGAATGGATGCCCCTTCAAAAAGCAATGGACCGATGGCATATGCCAATAAAGTCCCTGCCCCGTATCCAAGGAGACCTCCTGCCAACCCAATGAAAGTTGCTTCGTAAATAAGCACTTTGATTATCTGGCTGCGGGAAGCTCCAACGGCCCTCATTATTCCAAAATCCTTTATCCTCTCATGAACTGATGTCATCATTGTATTGACCACCCCAAACAAACCGACAGTGAGCGTGATTCCGGCTAAAGCAAGCATAAACTTGTTGATCCTTTCCACCATACCCATTTCTGTCGCTGCTACCTGTTTTACAGCTACTGCCCGGAGTCCGGGAATATTCTTATTTATTGCATCGGCGATGGTTTCAACCGGGCAACCATTACAAAGGGCGCGGACATCTATCGAAGAGACTTCCCCTTCTTTGCCAAATGCCTTCTGCAAGGTATTCAGCGGAACAAAAACCTGATAATCATCAATGGAGCCTGTTTCCTCAAGAATACCGGTGATAGTCAGGTTAACTCCATTAAGTGAAATTTTATTACCTGTATTGAGTTCCAACAGATCAGCAATACTTGATCCCACCATGGCCTGATTCGGGTTTTCAAGGTATTCACCCTCCTTGATCTGCCACCATGTCTTGATCATGTTTTCCTCTACAGGATCTATCCCAACTGCTACTACAGATACGCCCTTTAATTCGGTGTTTATGTATAGTTTTGGAGAAACTGTAGCAATATTGCCATCATATTCAATTTCCTGCGCTTCCCTTATGAGATCATCTGCTATCTGTCTGACCTGAAAAACTTTATCTTCAGTAATATAATTTTCTCCCACCGTGAGGGCTCCCAGACTAAGGCCGCCCAACTCCATATCTACATTACTTATTGCGGGGATAACTAATAAGTTGGCCCCATATTTTTCGAGCTGGTCATAGATTTTTGTTTCCCCGGCCAGGGAGATTGTTAGTATGCTGATGACTGTCATTGTGCCAATAATAACACCAAGAACAGCATAGGAGACCCGTCTTTTCCTTCGCAAGATATCTTTGGCAACTACCCGATATAGATTCATTTCCTATCTACTTTACCCTCTTTTAAACGTCTGTTTTAGAGTATCAACCGAATTGATGATATTGTTCGAACCCACAAACAACTAGATTGGTCTCTTATTTATTCAAATTTTGTTAAAGAAATTTCTACCACAACGTGGTTGCTTTGTCAAACTAAGTCAGTAGTAATGGATTGGCAGAAATACACACATACAAACTTTCAATGGTAAACAAGGAATAATAGCCACACAGGACCTTTAGTGATCAATTAGAAAATATTTTATCTGTTTAGATCAAGCAATCTAAAGACTTCCTATGCTTTGCTTATACTCACGGCACATGCCTTAAATTCCGGGATCTTTGCCAGTGGGTCCCTGGCCGGATTGGTCAGCCTGTTTGCAGGAGCATCAGCATAATGGAAGGGGATAAAGACGACACCTTTCATGATTTTTGAATCGACTTTTGCCCTTGGAGTTATTTCTCCCCGCCGTGTCTTAAGGATAATCTCATCTCCATCGCTTATCCCGAGAGAATCCGCATCTTCTGAATTTATATGGGCAAGTGCCATAGGTGCTATCTCGTTTAAGGCATCGACTTGGCCTGTCATTGTCCTGGTGTGGAAATGATACAGGATCCTTCCGGTTGTAAGTATAAATGGATAATCACCGTCCGGTTCTTCAGCTGGAGGACTGTGATCTGAAGGTATAAATTTACCTTTGCCCCTGCTGAAATTTTTTGCATGGAGAATATCAGTACCCGGGTGATCATCATCGGTACACGGCCACTGAAGGGTCCCGTTTTCAAGTCTCCTGTAATTTATCCCGCCATATATTGGGGTAAGGCTTGCGATCTCGTCCATGATCTCGCTTACAGAACCATATTCCATAGGATATCCCATGGCACGGGCGATACTGCAGATTATCTCCCAGTCAAGTCTTGACTGTCCCGGGGGATCAAGTGCCTTATTGACTTTCTGAACCCGTCTTTCAGTATTCGTAAAGGTTCCGTCCTTTTCCGCAAAACTTGTAGAGGGGAGTACTATATCTGCAAATTCAGCTGTTTCTGTAAGGAAAATATCCTGCACAGCAAGAAATTCCAGTTTTTTCAATGCTTCCGCTACATGTATCTGGTCAGGATCGCTGAGCATAGGGTTTTCACCCATTATATAAAGTGCTTTAAGCTCACCGCTTATAGCTTTTTCTATCATCTCTGTTACTGTAAGACCCTTTACAGGAGGCAGGCTTTTGCCCCACCCGTCTTCAAATTTTTTCCTGATGTCATCGTCTTCGACATACTGGTAACCGCTGTAGACATTTGGCAGGGCACCCATATCACATGCTCCCTGGACATTATTCTGGCCCCTTAATGGATTGACGCCTCCGCCGGGTTTTCCTGTATTTCCTGTCAGCATGGAAAGATTGGCAACTGCCATTACATTATTTGTACCGCATATATGCTGTGTTATACCCATAGAGTAGAAAATAGAGGCAGGACCTGAGCTGGCAAACATCTCTGCTGCCTCGACTAAATTTTCAGGATCTACGCCGGAGATCTCAGCTACTTTTTCCGGAGTATACGGCCCAAGAGCTTCTACGAGCTTGTCAAAATCTTCTGTCTTTTCCTTTATAAATTCTTTATCATAAAGGCCTTCTCGATATATGATATTCATAAGGCCCATAAGAACTGCGATATCGGTACCCGGTTTCTGCTTCAGGTGAATTGTGGCATGCTTGGTGATCGGGATATCCCGGGGATCTATAACAATAAGTTTTAGTCCGTTCTTTATTACATTCCTTATTATCTCATAACCTATTACAGGATGGGCCTCGGTAGTATTTGAACCTATTATTATAGAGGCCTTCGAATCTTTTATATCGCTTATGGAATTGGTCATCGCACCGCTCCCAAAAGTAGGGATAAGGCCAGTGATAGTGGAAGCATGGCAAAGGCGGGCGCAATGGTCTATATTATTGGTGCCTACTACTGCTCTTGCAAACTTAGACATCAAATAGTTTTCTTCATTGGTTACTTTTGCAGAACTTAAGATACCAACAGAATCAGGACCATGTTCTTTTATAATACCTGATAATTTGGAGGCAGTGGTCTCAATAGCTTTTTTCCAGCCGACTTTTTTAAATTTTCCGCTGCTATCTTTTAAAAGAGGATCAGTAAGCCTTTTTTCACTCTGGACAAAATCCAGGCCGAAGCGCCCCTTTACACAAAGGTTTCCCCAATTAAGATTTTCTCCTATAGGGGAAGTCACATTAACGATCTTATTGTCTTTTACATGCATCTCCAGCTGGCATCCGACACCGCAGTAAGGACAAGTGGACATCACTTTATCGACCTGCCAGACCCTGGCTTTTTTCAAATAGGGTTTTGGCTGCAGCGCTCCTACCGGGCAGGTAGATATGCAATTACCACAGAATACGCAGTCAGTATCTTTAAGTGTTTGCTCAAAGGCGGGGACTATCTCACTTTCAAAACCCCTTCCAGCATATCCGATAGCATTTGAACCAATGACTTCGTCACACATTCTGACACATCTTCCACAAAGGATACATTTTTCATTATCCCTGTAGATAAAAGGATTATCATCCAGGACTTTTTTCTTATGAATAGCCCCGGTAAACCTTGAGCCGTCTATATTGTAACGGTAAGCAAGATCCTGCAGGGTACAGGTTCCGGTGGAATCGCAAGTCATGCAGTCAAGGGGGTGATCTGATATTATCATTTCAAGGTTTAGCCTGACAAGTGAATTAATATGCTCAGAATCAGTAGTTACTTTCATCCCGCCGGCAGCCTTTGTGATACAGGAAGGTACTGCTTCGGGACGGCCTTCAATACTGACAAGGCAAAGACGGCATGCTCCCTGGGACCGCAACCTGGGATCATAGCAGAGAGTGGGAATAAAGATATTATTCTGGCGGGCCACTTCCAGTATGGACTGACCGGAAAAAGCGGAACACCTACTGCCATTTATTGCTATATCTATTTTTGCCTTTGCTTTTCCGGGATCATTACTTGTCATTGTAGAACTTGTTTTTTTATCACTCATGTCTTTTTTATTTTTTGTTAATAATAACAGACAAAATATCTGGCTGTGCTAGTAGGTTATAATAGATTATTTTGTTAGAATTTACAAACTTTTAAGCACCGTGAAAGAGGTAAACCGAAGAGGACCGGATTCCCGGACTATGGGGCAGGGTTTTGTTTTTAATTGTGTTAAAAGGTCCATTATTATAGAATGTATAGTTCCTTTGTAATATAATTTGATAGAAGTGTTTTAAGAGGAGCTTTATCCTAAAATTCATTCTTTGATCCAAGGTGAAATAAGGTGAAATGATGCTTGATATTAAGAAAAAACATAAATATATATTAGTTAATATAAAGACATGGAGCATAGTAATATTATTGCTTTTGGCTCTTGTCCTGTCTGGTGTGGCAGGGTGCGGCCTTTTTGGCAGTGAAACAGCCGGACCGGAAGAAGGCCAGGTAGTAGAGGACGAAACAGAGATCCCGGAAGAAGAGGAGCTTTCCGGGGATCTTATCACAACAATCACATTGTGGGATTGTCTCGAACCAAGGGAAAGAATGACTTTCATGGAGAGCCGTGATAGTTTTATGTCTTCTTTCAGGGATATAAGTATTGAGACAAGGCATTTCAGGAGTCAGGAAGAACTCCAGGATCAATTTGAAGCAGCAAGTCTTGCGGGAGCCGGACCGGAGGTAATCCTCCTGGATCTTGATGGTGTACAGCGGCTTGCTTCGTCGAATGTTACAAAAGAAATTGTAGATGAAGTTGATTATGCATTGATCCTTGAGGGTTTAAGGGAAATATCTGCATATAATAATAAGAATTATATAGTTCCTTTTAGAAGTTATGATTTCTTGACATTCTATTATAATAAGGATCTTGTAGAAAACCCACCCTCAGATTTTGAAGAGGTCCTGGAATATACTCAAAGCATAACCGCCTCCGAAGATTTTGAAGAAGGGACCTATGGTTTTTTATTAAATGAAAGCGAAGCAGACTGGATAATACCTTTTATTGGTGGTTATAATGGCTGGATAATAGACTATTCCACTAACTCATTGACTCTTGATTCGCAGGCTACCCAGTCAACACTGGAGTTTTTGGATTATGCATATAATCAGGACCCGATACTTGAGGCAGGTATGGAATATGGTGAAATAAATGAGCTTTTTAAGAACGGCAGCGTCCATATGATAATAGACCATTATAGTTCTGCAGATGAATATATTGAAGCAGGAGTAAACATAGGGATATCAAAAATACCCAGGGTATGGGGAGGAACAAAATATCCTACACCCCTGATCTCGGGCTTAGGTTTTATGATAAATATAAATACTTATGGAGGCGAGCTGGCTGCAGCAAGAGAGTTTATAGATTTTATGCTGGCTGAAGAGATCCAGCTTGCCTGGAACAGAAGCACATCGACACTGCCGGTGCTTGAGTCAATAGATAGTAATGGAGGTTTTGGGCAGGACATTATTTTAAGTGCTGCATACGAGCAGGCAAAGATATGCAGGGGCAAACCTTTCGACCAGCTTTTAATGGTAATTAGAAATTCTATCAGTGACAATGTAGATAGTCTTCTTGCAGGAGATATATTACCTGCAGATGCTGCATTAAAGATCCAGGAAGATGCCATAAGGCTCAGATCCGGAGCACTCCCGCTTAATAAATCAGTCGAACCGGAACAGGAAGACCAGGAACCGGGTGAAAGCGTAGAAGATAATTAATAGACCCCGGGAAAGAAACCGGGAATATTAAAGTCAATTGTAAAAACTATTAACTTATTTTAAGAGGAAATATTTATGAAAGATTATGATTTTGATAAACAGGATAAAAGGAAGTCATTTTTTATTAAGGGCTGTATTTCAATAATAGCTGCAGCAATATTTATAGTGATCGGTGCTCTTTTTATGCTGGGAACACTATCGATCGTATATAAAGTATCTCCGGGAGGACTTTTAACCGGTAATGCCGGAATTTCTGCAAGGAGCACAAAAGAGGATGTACAAGCCGATAACAGCCAGGACGACCAAACAGCAGAACTAGAAAAACCAAGAGAAAAAATAGACCTGCCGGGTCTTGAAGAGAAAATCGGGGGGAAGGAATTCCTCCTGGAAGAATTTGATAATGCTGTAAGCAGGATTGTTGAAGAAGTAAAACCCACGGTAGTAAATATAAGGGTAAGGGCTGCACAGAAAAATTCCCAGGGGGATGAGGTGTTTGCAGAAGGTCTCGGTTCAGGAGTGATCTTTACAAGTGACGGTTATATTATTACAAACAATCATGTAGCCGGCGCCGCGGACGAGATAATAGTCACCCTGTTTGACGGGAAGGAATATCCCGCTGAGCTGATAGCAGGGGATCCAAATACCGATATAGCAGTTATAAAGATAGAAGCAGAAGGAACACTGGAGGCAGCAAGCTTTATCTCAATAGATGATGTAAAAGTGGGAGAGCTTGTTATAGCAGTTGGAAGCCCGTTTGGATTACAGCAGACAGTGACGACCGGAGTGATAAGTGCAAAAGGCCGGGACATTACCCTTTCCCCGGTCACACTACCTATGGTCAACCTGATACAGACAGATGCTGCAATAAACCAGGGTAATAGCGGGGGGCCGCTGATAAATTCCTCAGGACAGGTAATCGGTATCAATACACTTATTTTCTCTCCCAGCGGTGGAAGCGCAGGAATAGGTTTTTCGATACCGAGTGATACCGCAGTAAATATTGCAGAACAGATAATAAATTACGGCAGGGCCCGGATCCCATATATCGGTATTGAGATGGGGGGAGATATAGAGACAGATGTGGTAGGCGTCTATATCGTAAACACCCTTGAAGGTTATCCAGCGCGTGAAGCCGGGATAAAAACCGGAGATGTGATCGTTAAATTTGACGGAGTATCTGTGAGTACCCCATTTGAAATATTTGCAGAAATACTTAAGAGAAATGTCGGACAGGAAGTGGATATTAGAATATACCGGGACGGAAAATATTTAACGCTGTCCCTGATCCTGGCAGAAGCTCCGTATACTGAAAATAATGGGGATACCGAATAGGAATAATAAGGAAATAATAGATTTTGGATATAAAGGATAAAAAACCAAACCCAAGAACACCCGATGACAAGAAACTTGTAGCACGCGCAAAAAAAGGGGATAAGGCAGCTTTTGAAGGACTGGTAAAGATGTTTTCAAAATACGTCTATACCACTGCTTTTTTTATCTTAAGGGATTCCCATGAAGCAGAAGATGCGAGCCAGGAGGTCTTTGTAAAAGTATACTTATCCATAGGGGGATTCAGGGGTCTTTCAAGTTTCAAGACCTGGATAAGGAAACTTACAGTTAATACCTGTATAGATAAACTCAGGCTCCGGTCAAAACTTAAAGATAAAAAAGTCAGCCTGGATAAGATAACCGAAGAATATGAAGTAGTCTTTACGAGGTTCTCCCAAAACCTGGAAAAGAAGTTCTTTAACCAGGAAACAGTAAAAGAGGTTTTAAAGATCGTGGTAGATATGGAAGAAAGCTATAGGATCCCCCTGATCCTCAGGGATCTTCAGGACTATAGTTACAGGGAGATAGCAGAACTTACCGGAAAACCTATCGGTACAGTAAAGACAAATATTCACAGGGCCAGAAAGATAATAAAAGAAAAAATAAAGACTTATAAATAAAATTTTATTTTATACTATGGGAAGACTGAAACAAATAAATCCAAAATCAATCTAATATAATAGACAAGAAGACAGTTTTTTTGGAAAAATAAAAATAGCAGTGGCAATAAAGAAAGCAAAAACCATAAGAGTCAAAATATGAGCGAAGTGAATAAATACTTAAAAATAGCAAAAGATGCAGTTATAGAGCCGGAAGGCGGCATTGAAGATAAAATAATCGATAGGATCTCTCATATAAAAGAAAAGGATAAAAACCTTCTTGATGAGAGCTTCAAAGATTTTTTTGATAAGAACAATTCAAGGCCTTACCTTGTCGGAGAAAAAATAAAGGACCATCCGGGAACCTTTTCCTTTGCAGTAGTCGTCTTGCTTGGAATATTTGCAGTATCTGCTTATTTTCTAAATATGCTGATATCGAATAATAAGAAATCCGGCTAAAAGACAAACCAGGGTCTCACAGCTTTTCTAAAATATACACTATCTTCTCCTGAAGACAATTCCAAGAATAAGAAGTACGATAATTATTATCCAGAACCAGGGATTTATAAAAAGGTCCCGAAGGGGTTCATAGCCCATACCGCCAAAAACTGTATCCAGGATATTTTCAAGCCACCCGTAAAACCTCTCAAAAAGCTTTGTAAAATTATCTTTTGTAAAAAAACCTTTTATGAATTCCATAGTTTTTAAATTGTATCGGTAATCATCAATTTTTAAAAGGTTAAAAAGTGCTTAATTTCTTCATTTTTTTATTGTTTAAATCCTACTCCCAAATTATAATCATTATTAA
>PVMK01188992.1_pt1 | contig 13150 bp, 14 predicted proteins | sample 1853481 | NCBI WGS metagenome assembly PVMK01 (sample SAMN08533507, study PRJNA380276) | Marine sediment metagenome, whole genome shotgun sequencing project.
GCTGTCTGTCTCAAAATAGATTCCATTTTTGCTGTAGTTTAGCATCGTAGCCTTATAAAAAATACCGGCGTTCAGATCTTTGACTGAAATGGGGCGATACTCATCTAATCGGACATTTTCTCTCTTTTCATAATTTTCAGCAATAACCTCTTTTTTTGTTTGAGCCATCAGGTATTTTCCTTTTTGTGTTTGAGGAAAAAGTTGTTAATTTGATATTTAAGAATTAAAAACAGTAGGTTTAATGGCACTTAAGGCGATGTTATTATATCGGCAGAATTTATATAAATCTTAACGCTTATTTGGGTAAGAAATAAAATATTACATTAATTCATTGTAATCGATTTTTACAGCCCGCTATGCTGAATTTTTAACCCTAAAAAATTATTGAGCATAGATCGACAGATATCAGGCAAAAAGCGACATTCTCAAACCCGCAGTAGCTGCATACTAAGACTTTTTAATTGAACAAATGAGTGGCGACACGAATTATTAAGAGAAGGTATTTCATATCCCGAATTGTGGATATCACCTCACGGTAAATCAATCGATGAATATCGTGGGATCTCACTAAAATTTCGACGCTCTTTTTGCTCGTTTCTTTAAAATTAGGTTTGTAGTTGAGATAAAAAATTAACAATCTATAACTTTGGACATAGAAGAACTCATAAAAATTGTGGAGGAGCATCAGCTTTGGTTGGCATATGGTGGTCGGACACCAGCCCTTTGAGTTGATCTTTAAAGGGTTCCAAGGTCTCCACAATCAGATCAAAATTGTTGGAAACTCTCTTTTTAAAGACGCGTTTGAAATCAGTGTCCAAGATCCCAATGTAGGTATTTCTTGAATGAAGATCTAAACCAGAATATAGTTCCATCTGGCACCTCCTTTGGTTAAGTGGTTAGTTGTTGCGACAAACCACCTATACCAAATCGCTTTCTTCTTTGCGATTGGAGGTGCCTTTTATATGATCATCACGCTATATCTAATTTGGAGTAGGTCTAAATTTGTTAGGTTGGCACATCAAAGCCACAAAAGAACTGATTTGTCATCGTTCCCGCGATCTGAAGATTTAGTTAGCAATATCAAACCACAAGGTGGAAAAAGAAAGATACGGCAGACGTTTTGGGATGGCCGATCCATTCTTTTGTAGCACAAAAATACGGCATTTACCGCAGGCATTTTTTTAAGGAGTCTCTAATTTTCCAACATTGATTCTAATGCAAAAAACTGATGAGTTGCTTGTTTGATGACAATATCAAAACAGGTAGGTGACAATCCCAGTGTGTCCCAGGCTTGGTTATCCAGAGGAGGAACAAACCGTTCACCGCTGGTTCCAATTCCCAGACCATTGGTGATAATGTCGGCCAAATGAACCAATGTTGCCAGAACCGGTTGCGGAGCTTCGGAGGGATTGTGATGATAAAAAACATTGTTTTCCAACGAGATTGGAAGTTTCCATTGTTTTATCAAAAGCTTTGCAACATAAGAATGATTACACCCGATATAATCCCTTTCTACTTCGTATAATAAATTATTGGTAGTTCGCGAAAGGCTTAGAATATTGCGCGAATCCTCTGGAAAATTACAGTATATAATTAAACGCCCCAAGTCATGTAATAACCCCGATACGAAGAATCGTTCCGTTTGCGAGATACCCTTATGAGTGGCTAACATCCTTGATATGATGCCACATGCAACGCTATGTTGTAGAAATGAAAACATATCTAATAAGCCTTTGGGAATTTTGTCAAAAGTGGAAAGGACACTAAGCCCAAGGGCTAAACCTGCAATCTCTCTCGTACCAATTAAGATTACTGCTGAGGAGATTTTGTCTATTTTAGAAGGAAAACCGTAAAGTGGTGAATTGACAATTTTTAGCAGAATTGCTGTCAGGCTTGGGCTTTTTTGCACGACCTGGGCGATATCATCAGCTGATGAGAGTGGGTTGGCAATCACCTCATTTAATTCAAAAATTATTGCGGGTACTTCAGGTAAGATTATATTTGCCATATTAAGTTTTTTTGCACAATTTTTTTTATCAATATTTTCCGCCGAACTGTCTTGATCCAATGGTATATTTGAATTTGTATTGGAAAATGTATATTCATTTCTAAACAAAACAGAAAGCCGAAAGATCTCTTTTATTGCTGGATGATTCAAATCATTATGGCTAAACACTTGCAAGGTGCTTTCTTTTGTTTTTTCATACTGTTCTGGATCAAAATCGGGCTTGGTCTCCTCTTTACCGCCATTATTTCCACAAATATTTAATTCGGTAACACCCCAAATCTTAAATACCCTGAAATGGTCCGATTGGATTGTCTTACCTTTTCCTAGAAGCAGTCTGCCGCTGAAATCTCTGACCTCATCCGCTAACACCATGCCCGGTTCCAGCTTGTTTATGTGAATCATAGCCATAGAATAAGAACCTTGCTTCTTTGGACCTGTGATAAAACTTGTTAAGGATGTTGCAAATTCAAATGGTTGTTTTTTAAATGGAAAACGTTTGTAAATCTAATATCGACTCTTTTTATTAAAACTTTAAAAGTCAAAGGATAGAAGATATATGTGAAAAAGGCTTGATGCTTATACCTCCTCTGTTTTTGTTGGTCGAGTTTATGGTCCTACCATCAAATGGACTTGATTTTAGGATTGGCAAATGAAATGTGCAAGAAAATTGGTCAGGTTTGGAGGTTTTGGAGCAGGCACGGCATATACAATTTAAGGGAGGCCCGAATTTGTTCTATTTGCTGATGAAATTGAAAATAAATAATTTCATTCCAACGATGTTACAAAATATGTGTATAAGTGTCTTTTCGATTATAATTTCTCCCTCCTTGCGGGCCATTGGAGGTCCCTCACCTCGAACTGGTCGTGCCGCTCTGTGCACACAAATAAAAAGGGATTAAATGATTCAGGGAATCCTTTGAGATGTTATGGATGATTTGGGGAGTACAGCGCTACTTAGGTTAATTCAGCGCTTCGTCTTTCCAATACTTGGCACCTTTAATTGTGGATAGAAGTGCCAATCCACTCTCGGTTAGCTGATAGATTGAAATATTATCTAATAGTATTTTCCCGCCTATGGCTCCACCTTTGTCGCTGGATTTAGTTGCAGCATCAGCATGTTCACCAAATTCCCACCCGCTTTCAATGAACTTATTAATCGCATTATGATCGTGAAAAATGAAAATAGCACGAAAATCTTTGGCCCCCAGCCGCAGGCCAATACCAACTTCACCCATTTTCATGTAAGTTTGCTTTCCGGTTTTATTGTTTTTAACAACACCGTACCCACCACATAAATTTCTAAGCTACCTAATTATTAAGGAAAAATAATAGGATTCTGGATGCTATTTCATTAAAGTTGCGAGCCTATTTACCGATAAAAACTATATAAAATAATTAAAATGTAATTTGATTTAAAATTGGGATAGACCACTATCCCAATGAGTTGTGCAAAAAAGCCTTTATCAAAAATAAAGCCAAAGCCAGAAGCAGATAAGATGGATATTGCAACAATAATCGGACTTGTTGGTGGAACCGTATTAATTCTTTCCTCAATAATTTTAGGTGGCCAGGCGAACATATTTTTCAACGTCCCGGGACTGCTAATTGTTGTTGGCGGAACCGTTGCCACATGTTTTATTAAATTCTCCATGAAAGATGTCATCAACTCAATAAGGGTGGCGATGAAAGCTTTTACTGTCAAAATCAATCCGGCAGAAGAAATCATGGAGAAGATGGTTTCTTTAGCCAAAAAAGCAAAGCAAAATGGATTAATAGCTCTGGAAAAGGAAAAGCATCAAGACGAGTTTTCAGCTAAAGCCTTCCAGTATCTGGCTGATGGGTTTGAGCAAAATGACATCGAGGAGTTACTAAAAAAGGACATAAAACTGACCATCACTCGTCATGCGGTAGGTCACAAGGTATTTAAAGGAATGGGAGCATCGGCGCCGGCCTTTGGTATGATAGGGACTCTCATAGGGCTGGTACAAATGCTTGCCAATATGTCAAATCCGAGTAGTATCGGTCCGGCAATGGCGGTAGCCCTTTTAACTACATTCTATGGCGCTCTACTTTCAAATCTGGTTTTTCTGCCTTTGGCAGACAAATTGGCCCTCAGGAGCCAGCAAGAACAAGAGACAAAAAACTTAATTCTCGACGGCGTTTGTGGCATAAGTCGAGGTTTAACCGGAATGGTTCTTCAGGAATCGTTGAAAGTCCACCTTGCGCCGAAAGACCGCCTGAAGGTAGTTCCGACAAAAGCTTAGGTTGGGGAAAGTACATAGTGGACAATGAATTATCCTCAAATAATCAAATCGAAGAAGAAGGTGCTCCTGCATGGGTTGTTACCTTCGGAGATCTAATGAGCCTGCTTCTTTGCTTTTTTGTTCTTATGTTGTCCTTTTCAGAAATGGATCGTCAAAAATACAAAGTGGTTTCAGGATCGCTCAAAAATGCCTTCGGTGTCCAACGCAAACTCCCTATATTTGATTTTCCTAAAGGTCAAAAGATAATCGCCAGAGAATTTGACCAAGAGATTGTTTCTACCAAAATAGTAAAAGAACTTGTGGATCCACTCATGATTGAACTGGAAGAGAATTTCAACGATTTCAAAAGTTATGTCGAGATAGAAGTCACTGAAAATCAAGTGAAGATCCGTCTGATGGGAGAAATTTGCTTTGATACCGGAAAGGCAGAGATCCGGCCGATATTTAAGCCACTATTGTATAAAATTGGATCTATGCTCGAAAAAACTAATGGAGATTTAATTATCGCCGGTCATACAGATAATGTCCCTTTGAAAGGCGGTCGATTTAAATCCAATCTGGGGTTGTCCATAGCTCGAGCTAGCTCGGTTGCAGAGTTTTTACTTCGGAATACGTCGCTTGAACCTGACAGATTCTCCTCCATGGGTTTTGGTGAGTTTCGACCATTGGCTCCCAACGGTACACCAGAAGGACGACAAAAAAATCGACGAGTGGAGATTATTCTTACCATATAAATGCAATCAGAAATGAGATTAAAAAGTGGATCTTAAAGTAAATCTTACAATAACAATAATCCTGTTATTGGTTTTCTTTCCAATTTTCGCTTCCGCTGATACTGTTATTCTAAAAACAGGGGAAGCCATAGAAACCAAAAAGGCTTGGGAACAGGGTGATAAGATATTTTTTAATTTACATGGACAGGTATTCAGCGTCCATAAAAAAGATGTGCAACAGATTAAAAGAACAAAACTGGATCGAAATGACTCTTTCCTAAATCCAAAGAAGAAAAAGGCCGTTTTAACGACAAAAAACAATGAAACCAGAAGAAAAGATGTATTCCGTAATGAGAATGGGCAGAAAACATTGAGTCCCCGTTCATCCAATGTATATAATAAAGTCGTAAAACCTATTAATCTGAATGGATTCCGTGATTTGCGCTGGGGAGAAAAAATATCTAGTGTTGAAGGTTTGAAAAAGATCAATAAAGAACCCGGTTTGGATGGGGTAATAGAATATTTTCGGCCAGATGATGAGTTAAAAATAGGTAAAGCTGAACTAAAATCCATTGTTTATTCATTTTGGCACGATAAACTTTATACAGTAACAATCTGGACTCAAGGTCATTTTAATTACTTTGCGCTACGCAAGGAAGTTTTTAAACAGTTTGGTAAGGGTCGCAAAAGTGATAATCACCGCGAAAGATATATTTGGTCAGAAGGACAGACCGATAGGATGTTGGAGTATATTAAAAGTGGCGAATTTGGGCTGCTATGGATAAGATCGAAAGTATTGGACAGGCAACTTAAGCTGTCAGAATTAAGCGGCCCAATAACCTATTTAAAACATATAAAATCCAAAGATTACAAAAAACCAAACGCTTCAGAAACTGGTCAATCAAAATAACTAAATAAGGTTACATCATCAAGTTTAATTTTTTTTGAACACAATATTTAATCATTACAGCGTCAAACAGTTGCCTATCCAAGCCCCAAGCTTAACTGTGATTCCCCCTAATGTAAACCTCTTAAGGATTGCGATTGTAAATCTATTTTCACCGTACTTAAAAAAAAATAACTTGTAGATTTTGGATTGCGCAACGCAATGTCAAAAAAAGCTGAATGGTGGATAACGGCTATGCTTCCACAATAGCTAATTTTTGTGGATATCTTCTGGTAATCTGAAAAAAATAGCTTACCTCAAAAGTGTGGATATCAGACCTCTTCCGCAGTATAGTCCATTTTTATCGTCCCGCTCTCCTCTGCTCATTTTCCCATTCGTACGCTTCTATCTTAGATATACGTCTTCAAAAAACCTCTTGGTATTTCCCATTTTTGCGCGCTGAAGGTAAATATCAAGATCATTTCAGACTGACTTTTCCATCATACTGATATTATGGGAAATTCTCCCATATTTGATCTTGACAACATACAAATAACGTTTATAAATGTAGTCAAACATCAGAAAAGGAGGTTTCTACCAATGGGAAAAACGGTTGCTTATCTTAGAGTATCAACAGACCAACAGGATTTGGAAAATCAGCGATTCGAGATCACGAGGTATGCTGAGAGTCGTAATTTACAGATCCATGACTGGATTCAGGTTGAGGTGTCATCTCGGAAGAATTTGCAGGACAGGCGGATAGCAGAATTGACCCAGAGCCTGAGAAAAGAGGTGACAGACTTATTGTATCTGAGCTTTCACGGCTGGCAAGGTCGATGCGGGAGACCCACAATATTGTCCACGACTTAGCAAAGAAAAAAGTCGAATTTCACGTCATCAAACAAAATCTGATCATGAAGGATTTCAAGGACATGACAACAAAGGTGACAATCACCATCTTCGGCTTGGCTGCGGAGATCGAACGGGACTTGATTTCGAGGAGAACCAAGGAGGCACTGGCGCGGTTGAAGGCAGAGGGAAAGAAGCTGGGCAATCCTAACCTGAAAGCTGACAATCAGAAACGCATCGAGAAGGCTAACCGGTACGCTGAATCTCTTCGAGGCACGATTTCGAGCTTTATCAAGAGTGGATTCACACAGAGGCAGATTGTTGATGAACTCAACAGGATCGGTGTCAGGACAGCAAGAGGCTGCGAGTTTACGTTAATCACGCTGCAAAGAGTAATGAAAAAGCTAAGTCTATCGACTGTCCACAGCAGAAAGCCTGCCTAACCGCCCCCCCGCGGAACGCTTGGAGTCGGGGTCTGCTTTTTATGGCATGGGGTACCCACTGGATTTTTTTCCGTGGAAAATTACCTCCATCACTTTTGGTTTTAATTATTATGATGCTATGATATTGAAAAAGGTCTGAGATCCTATATCAATATGGCATGCTTTAGGGTAAACGACTAAAATGATTAAGAATTAAAATTTAAAAGGCAAACGTTTGTCAGATATTATCATCAGAATAAGCACGCGATCGTATAACTTATTAAAAAATTCAGCAAAGGGTGGTAATTTCAAAAAGGAATCAAAACAAAAGGATGGATATTATTATATATCCATTGATAAGGAGGTTTATACGGCGTTATCGAAGATAGATGACGACATAGATAAAGCGATCTTTTATGCAGTTTTAAATGACAAGGTAAAAATTTAATTCTAATCTGCTATTCCGTTGAAACCATATCATCCGCTAATCGGGGACCTTGGGATATCATGTTTTCAAAATACATATCAATTAATTCCCTATATGTTGAATATTTATTTATTAAGATATTTTTAAACTCATTATAACCCGGCTCCTTTAAAAGTTCATCAACTTCCACTGCCTTCAGATTCAATTGTCTGGCATATTTATCCATGACGGTTGTTGGAACAGTATCGTTCCTTTCAGCCACTATTTTTGTTGCTTCTAACCTCGAACGTCCGTTCATTTCTATTTCTGAAAAAACTTCCAGAACATAAGCTAAGGATTTTGGTAATCCGCTTACTGAGACGGAGGGTTTTCTTTCCTGGTTCTCAGGTCTTTTCTCATCGAATAACAGCTTAACCAGAACTGAATTTGGAGTATCAATTAAAGGTTCAGCATGGCGTTGAAGATACTTGAAAACTCTGTCATCAACCTCTATCAAATGGGTGTCCATATTTATCCCCTCAAATTTGGTGTATTATTATAGTAACTTATTATGAAAGTTTTTTAAAGTTTTTTAGGTATTTTTAAATAATTTGTAGCAAAAAGCCTGCCTAACCGCCCCCTCGGTTCATCTTCGACCCGACCCGTTTGATATACGATTGGGGATCCGACCACAAATTTTTTATGGAATTTTAAGCCTATCACCTTTTGGTTTTAATATTTATGGAGGTTGTGATATTCTTGCATATCACAAGTTTCCTGTTTTAGTGATATTGATCAGACGCAACATATAGGATACTTTTTTCTGTTGTGATTGCGATCTCGGTGGTCACTTGATCATTCGGTTAGCAAAAGACTGAATCGATTTTCCATCTTTGCAATATAATATCCTGATATTGTGAAAATGAAGACATCTATTACAACTGTTAGTTTGCTTGGAGGTAAATATGAAAAACCGAACATTTGAAAAATGGTGGAGTTCTTATTATCACGAAACCTGTGTGTCAATGAGCATTAAGAATTTCATGTGTGATGCTTTCAAAACCGGTTTCCAAAAGGGGGCGCAAGCTAACAAGCCGTTGCACCCTGACACAAAGCCACCGTGCGACCATAAATGGATGGGATTGTACGGCCACCCGGCTGCTTATGAGTGTAAAAAGTGTAAGGCTTTGTGCAGGTGAACTATAACGATATCATGGAAAAATTTTCCATCTATTCTTACTGATAAGACGGACCGCTACGCGGCCCGATAGGCATCAGTGAATAGGAGGCATCTTATGCAGGCCCACGATTATGACGGCAATACCCTACGGTACCTGGACGTTGGACAGGGAGAGCCCATACTTTTCATCCATAACGCTGGCGTAAGTCATCGCCTGTGGGATTACCAGATTAGTCATTTTCAAGAGTATCGCCGAGTTATTGCGCCCGATCTGCTCGGCTACGGAGAATCTGACAAGCCGCAAAAGCTATATACTGGGGAGGACTACGTTGCCCAAGTAGAGTCTCTCGTGTCTGCACTTCAGCTTAAGAAATTCGATTTGGTTGGTTGCTGCTTGGGCGGAGCGATCGCCATCGAATACGCACGCCGCCATCCAGGGCAAATTCGTACGCTCAGCGTAGTTACGGCCACCACACCAAAGACTATTTCATCTGGCCTGTTGGGGCCAATCGAAAATACGATTCCTCCGAGTTCACGGCTTCGTCGGTGGCTAGGGCGAATTGCCGAAACTTGGCTGGTTCGTCGGCTGATGTCGTATGTATTCCAGAAGGTGCAGTGCGGAGCGGTGGCACTCACGGATCAAGAGTTTCGCTCGTACGTCAAGGGTGTTTACACGTCAAGTGGCCAGTGGCGCGTCTTTGCAAACACAGACTACTCTTCCTTCCGGGCCTTGGAAAACTGTGAATTGCCGCCTGATTTTCCTCCATTCCTGATGCTGTGGGGCAAGAACAATGCTATTCTTCGTGCCAACGCCGGATCACGGCTTGCTGAGTCGCTAAAGCCCGATTTCTTTGAAGTTTGGGACGCCTGCGGTTACATGCTCATGCGAGAACAGTCGGAGCAGACGAATACCAGATTGGAAGCATTCATGAACCAAACCGACCGCCTAGATGCCTAACAGTGCCTTGCATCCGACCCACTTTCCGCTACTTCGCTTCGGTCATTCGCTACAAGCGGGCGGCTGAAGGCAGGCGTTAATCCTCGATCCAGGTCGGATATTTTATTTGCCTCATAACGATCAATACCCCAATCAGGGAAGAGCCAGATAGCGATGATTAACATTTGAAACCCACACTTTTCTGGTTTCTATGGGGCACAAGATATTGTGTTGGCAGGATCTGTCGTTAAACTTGGAATTACTCCAACATACCAAAGGTTTTCATCCTCCAGAAAACCTGATATATCCATTCTGTATCGCAACTCAGCGTGTTGTCAGATCAAGTTGTATCTTAAATTTGAAAAATGAAAGATTGAATCTTGGTCATTGCAGTTAAATTTTGTGAAATATACTAAAAAAAGACATTTATCAAAAAGTCAATTCCCTGATCCAATTACATTGCCCCCCGAAGTTCAATTTTCTAAGCCTCCTATATGGCAATAAAGGGGGCGCAGCCGTTCCTTTTTGGAACGGTTAATCAAAGCCTGATTGACATGCCCAATAAACTCTGCCATATATCATTTGGGCCATCGGCATGAACCTACCTTTTTATCCATAAGTAGGCACCCAATCAATTTTATCATCTTTCATCGCCGGTGGCCTTTTTTGTTTGACCTTTAAAGAAAATTACCATATTTCCAAGTAGGCGCGGCTTTTCATTATGGTGCGGCTGCGATCCTCCGTATTTAGGCCAGGGTCGCGCCTCCAATGCTCTTTTTTCAATCTGGCCTGATTCTTCCCATAGGATAGATGTGGCCGGGGGTCGACGCCTTTCAATATTGGATCGCAACCCCCTACCGCATGTTTTACCATTCTCCTCAATAATTAATGCCCCAACTGCCTATCATAGACTCCTTTTAAGCCGGTGTACGCGATTTAAAGGCATCTTTGCGTAATCGAAATCATCTTCCCTCAAATAAAAAATTTTAGTAGCGTGTCAAGTCTTTTTAAAGATTTAATACAACATCTGGTATAGCCCCCAGGATGCAAGCGCATTAATTTTGAATAATCCGGTGGCAAATTTAATTAAAGTTAAACTAAAAATTCCCGATATTCATAATGGACCTACCATGATAGCTAACCCCAATGCTCGTGGTTTTTGTCCGTGGGTGGCCTCAGCGGGGGGCCACCCTAAAACACATAAATCATGAAAAGATCAATATGGAAATAAATGACAAGCTTTTCCTAAAATACAAATATGACTATCTGGAATTATCTCTTGAAATCTCTAAACTTCGTTACGATGGCGAAGAGGTACCCGTAGACCTTTTGTTACAAACCCTTGAGGTGGGGTGTCTGGCTGATATTCCAGAGGACGAATTAAGCAATCTTTTATTCAACTTGGATATTCAGTAATCGGAGTCGATGTATTGACTGCTTTCACTTATATAGGTAGTGGCATTCTTTGTTTAGGATGGATAGGTCTTTTAATTCTATACATGACCGATCAATTTGCAGATGACGAACAAGAAAATGATTAAATTTTTGATAATAGCATTGTTCTTTATCCTATTTTTCGTGGCCTTTGCATCCAGCGGGCCGTTCTAATCGAGATTGATACCCCCTCATATGCTTAGGAGTTGTTCAGTGGACGATCGGGAAAAAGATTTTATCAAATGCCAAACGCAATATATCAGTTTACTCAATAAATTAGCCCTACTTAGACTTGCGGGGGAAAATCCCTCAGAGGAACTGATAAAAAAGGCTCGCGAGCTAGGACAAGCGGCTCAAACTCCAGATATTTTATTGAGACTCCTTTAACCTGATCATCGCTTTTCCCCCTTTTTGTTTGCCAAAATTAATCGAATAATTACCGCATGAATGCAGATTTTACGGCTAATGTTTTCTCCAAAAGCACCGATAAATAAAACAACAGGGCGTCGGCGGGCGCGCTGTTTGATATAATTCCTTAGGGAGGGGGCGGCTCATCGGGAGCCGCCCCTTAACTTTTTCAGAGTTGCCGCCAAATGTTACCATTCCCTTCAAAAATAAACCCAATCACGGTCCTGTGATGTAATCATTCAGCGTCTTCTTGCGATTGAGTTGTACCATTTTCGATACAATTTTATCGTCTTTTTGCGATGGAGTTCCCTCAAAAATGAGGAAACTTTCATTTTCTGTTTAGTCTCCCACTTGTTTACGCAATTTTCAGGGGTGTTCGAATAGCGGATATGTAGTTATTTAAGAAGGTTAGGGTGGCGGAAGGAGTAGGATTCGAACCCACTCTCGCCCTCATTGGCTAATCTTTGATTTTCTGTCAGATCTCCCAAGTTTTCGTTCGCTTAAATTCCCTCGATTTAAACCTAATCTACAAAATCACAAAATTTCATATTGCGTAACCACACCTAACAAATTTCCGGACCCTCCAAATTTAAGCTTCAGGCACGCTATATTTAATTTGGAGTTGGTCTAAATTTGTTAGGTTGGCACATCAAAGCCACAAAAGAACTGATTCCTTCCTATTTATGTCATCGTTCCCGCGATCTGAAGATTTAGTTAGCAATATCAAACCACAAGGTGTAGAGAGAAAAATACGTCAGATGTTTTGGGATGGCCGATCAAATCTTTTGTAGCACAAAAATACGGCATTTACCGTAAGGTATTTTTTTAAGGAGTCTCTAATTTCCCAACATGGATTCTAATGCAAAAAACTGATGAGTCGCTTGCTTGACGACAATATCAAAACAGGTAGGTGACAATCCTAGGGAGTCCCAAGCTTCAGTATCCAGAGGAGGAACAAACCGTTCACCGCTGGTTCCAATTCCCAGGCCATTGGTTATAATGTCAGCTAGATGAACCAGTGTTGCCGGAACCGGTTGCGAAGCTTCGGAAGGATTGTGATGATAAAAAATATTGTTTTCCAGCGAGATCGGCAGTTTCCATTTCTGTATCAAATGCTTTGCAACATGGCTATGATTACAACCGAAATAATCCCTTTCTACTTCGTATAATAAATTACTGGTAGTTCGCGAAAGGTGTAGAATATTGCGCGAATCCTCTGGAAAACTACAGTATAGAATTAAACGACCCAAGTCATGTAACAGCCCCGATACGAAGAATTGCTCCGTTTGAGAAATACCCTTATGACTGGATAGAATCCTTGTTAGGATGCCACATGCAACGCTATGCTTTAGAAATGAAAACATATCTAATAATTCTTTGGGGATTTTGTCAAAAGTGGAAAGGACACTAAGCCCAAGAGCTAAACCGGCAATTTCTCTCGTACCAATTAAGACTACTGCCAAAGATATTTTGTCTATTTCAGAAGGAAAACCGTAAAATGGTGAATTGGCAATTTTCAGCAGAATCGCCGTCATACTCGGGCTTTTTTGCACGATCTGGGCGATATCATCAGCTGATGAGAGTGGGTTGGCAATCACCTCATTTAATTCAAATACTATTGAGGGCACTTCAGGCAAGATTAT
>PVMK01175041.1_pt1 | contig 13149 bp, 10 predicted proteins | sample 1853481 | NCBI WGS metagenome assembly PVMK01 (sample SAMN08533507, study PRJNA380276) | Marine sediment metagenome, whole genome shotgun sequencing project.
GGTGCCGTTTGCCGCACTTGAACGATGGCGAGTACCAGCAGGGCGCCGCCGGCGGCCCCGAGCGCCGCGGAGGTCCAGCGTCGGTTCATGGCTGGATGATACTCGGCCGCCGCACCGCGAGCAGCCATCGCCGCCAGAGCCCTTCCGGTGCTGTCTCCTGTGAAATTACAGATCTAGCCGGACATCCTGTCATCGTGATGAGACAGGGTTGCGTTGACCAGTTGAGTGCAAAATCAAGCTGCCCCAACTCAGCTGGCGGCTTACGGGTTGCTTTCGTCGAAACCCTTCGCGCGATACTGCTGGACGCTAGTCATCGCCGACTCCCAGCCCGGTCGCAGTTCGGTCGCCCGGACGAAATCCGCGAAGGCGAGCTTTTCTTCTCGCTTGGCTTCATACACAAGGCCGCGATTATAGTGGGCGATGTAGGGGTTTTGGGGATTCATCTGAAGTGAGGTGCTGTAGTCGTCGATGGCGAGACCGAACTGCCGGGTGGAGAAATAGGTGTTCCCGCGGTTGACGTAGGCCGCAGAGGCCTCCGGATCCAGCGCGAGGGCCGCCTCGAAATCCACAATTGCGGCGGTGTAGTCTCCCCGGTGATTGAACAGAATGCCTCGGTTGATCAGCGTTGCGATCCGGTCCTTCTTGGTTAGCGTGCGATCCTTCAGGGCCGCGTCGCAGTGGACCAGTGAGCCAGCCGAAACCCCCACCATCTCGGCAGCGTTGTAACAGCGTGCCGCATCGGTGCCACCAAAGGTGACGATCGAGTCGGCGCGCTGGGCGTGAGCCGTCCAGGCTGTGAAGAGCGCGATGATGAGGGCTAAAGTTTGCATAGCCACCTACTCTCATCTCGATACAGCCGAGACCGTAGCACACTCCGAGGAAGATCAAGGACTTACGCGCTAGCGACCGGCATATGGCGGCGTAGAGCGGCATATCGCGGCACCCAGTACGGCACTCAACACCCGAAATGGCACCCCAGGCGGCACCGGATTAAACGGAGAGATCTCTCTACGCGCTGAGAGAAGCACAAGTGCTCTTGGAGCGGTGGCTCGTTCACTATGGACGATCCGGCCGCACAGCGCGCTTGGATATCGACCACCCGCAGCTGAATTCATCGCACTCGGAGAGGAATTTCCAATGAACCACGAAGCCGCGTAGACTAACTCTTAACCTGGACCAGTTAATGCGGGTAGGTCATAGTCATTTACCCATATGCCAGTCCTTGTTGCTGGCAATCAGGTAAATACGAGGCTTGATATGTCGTTCGCGCATTTGTTCACGCCCTACAAGATTCGCGGCCTCGAACTTCGCAACCGCATCTTTTCCTCTTCGCACCAGACCATTATGGCGCGGGATTGGTGTCCAACCGAAGAGATTGCGGCCTACCATGAGGCCCGCGCCGCCGGTGGCGCCGGACTGATCGTCATGGAAGCCGCCTGTACGCGAGGTGAAGGAGCCTTTGAATCCTCCTGTATCGACGCCAGCCGGGATGCGTGTATCCCCGGTTTTCGAAAAACCGCGGATGCCGTCCACCGACATGACTGCAAGGTATTCGGCCAAATCTCCAATGGCGGGCGACTTGCGGGCGGATACGAGGGGTTGTTGAGCGTCCCCTATGGACCGTCCACAGTCCCCGACCACCGCTTCCACTCCATGCCCCGGGCGATGCCCACGGAAGACGTCTGGATGCTCATCGAAGCCCACGCTGATTCGGCGCGGCGGATGGTGGAGGCGGACCTCGACGGCATTGAATTGGCCGCCAGCCATGGCCTGCAGCTCGCCCAGTTCCTGAGCCCCGACGTCAACCGCCGCGATGACGAGTTTGGCGGATCGGAGGAAAAACGCTTCCGGTTTGTTCGCGAAGTCGTCGCCGCCGTCCGCAAGGCCATCGGTCCGGGTCCTGTCATTGGCATCCGTATTTCAGCTCATGAAGACGAACCAACCGGGCTGGATACGCAAACGGTTTTGGCTGCCTGCCGCCGGATGGACGATCTCGCCGACGTGGATTACCTGAGTATCGTCCTGGGTTCCATGGCGGAACTCGGCAGCTCCGCCCATGTTGTGCCGCCCATGACATTCGAACATGGCTATACCGCGTCCCACGCTGCCACGATCAAGGACGTGTTCTCGCGATCCATTCTCGTCACCGGGCGCATCAATCAACCGCAAATGGCGGAGCAAATCCTTGCAAAGGGACAGGCAGACATGTGCGGCATGACCCGTGCCATGATCTGCGATCCGGAAATGCCCAACAAGGCACGCCTCGGAAAGCTCGACGATATCCGCGCCTGTGTCGGCTGCAATCAGACCTGTATCGGCCACTACCATCAAGGGGTCCCCATCTCGTGTTTCCAGAATCCCCTGTCGGGTCGGGAACTGACGCTGGGCGAGCATCCGAAAGTCGAGACTTCGCGAAACATCCTGGTGGCGGGTGGCGGTCCGGGTGGCATGAAGGCGGCCGCGGTGGCGGCGGAACGGGGCCACCGAGTCGTCTTGTGTGAGAAATCAAGACGGCTCGGCGGACAGGTATTGCTGGCGCAGACACTGCCGGACCGGGCGGAATTCGGCGGCTCGGTGGATAACCTGAAGCACGAGATGGAACTGGCCGGTGTCGAGGTCCGCCTGAATACCGCCGTCGACGCGCCTTGATCGACGACGAGAAACCGGACGCCGTCATCATCGCAACCGGGGCGACACCCTTCGCTTGCGACGCCGAGATCGCCGACGGCACCCACGCGGTGGAAGCGTGGCAGGTGTTGCGAGGCGAGGTCAATACCGGAAACTCGGTGGTCATCGCCGACTGGCGCTGCGACTGGATCGGCGTGGGCCTGGCCGAAAAGCTGGCGCGGGATGGATGCCACGTCAGACTGGCCGTGAGCGGCACCCATGCCGGGCAGAACCTGCAAATGTACATTCGCGACACCTGGGCCGGAAAACTTCACCGCCTGGGCGTCGAGGTCATTCCCTATGCCCGCCTGTACGGCGCCGACGGAGACACCGCTTACTTTCACCATATGGCCGGCGGCGATCCCATCGTCTGCGAGGGAATGGACACCCTGGTGCTCGCCCAGGGCCATCAGCCGGCGGTCGCACTGGAAGAATCCCTGCGCGGCCGCGATCTGGAAATACATCTGGTTGGCGACTGTCTGAGCCCGCGAACCGCCGAAGAGGCTATCTATGAAGGATTGATGGTGGCGAGAAAGGTGTAGCCGTCGCTAGATCGCTTTCTCCCTAAGACTCCGCGAAGGAACGCTGGATCGAAGCGATTTCCGAGCGGATCGATTCCGATAGGAGCCCCGGCCGATGGTTGGCGGGAATCTCGCTCAGGTCAGTTTAATCTGGCACTTTACTTTGACACCAATACTTGCGCCCTGGATTTTGTTGCCAGGGATACGCCCAGCAGAATGACGAAGAGCGGTATAAAGGGCTCAAATGGCCAATAGGGCAAGTACAGTTCCAGCCACTCGGAGAATGCATATGCCGATGTAAATTCTTCGGAAGCCTTTTGCCACGGCGAACCGAAAGTGACCACGATCAAGCCGATCGCCATAACGACAATACCCATCAACTTGAACGCTGGCTGCACGCTGCTTTGTGGATCGCCTTTTTCAGCATGCTGCAGGCGCTTTTTCCGCCATGCGGCGGCCCGCAGACCCCAGGCCAGGAAGCCGCTCCCAGTAATAGACATAGTCAATCAAAACCGGATCCGGATAGTAGAAAAGCGCCCACCAGTACACGCTGAAGGCATAAACCCACAAAGAATAAATTCCGATCTTATGCAGGTGCTTCCACTGCTTGGGCTTCAGATGCTTGCGGCCGAATTGGAATGAAGTCAGCGTCATGGCAGTCAGGAAGAGGTAACCCAGGATCCCTTCAATCACATCGCGGAGCACATAAACATCTTCTATGTAGTAATCACGGTGGACAGTCACCAGCCACACGATGAACAGCGCCTGCCAGGCCATCGCAGCCGCAAAACACAGCCCGAAAATCTTCCGATTGCGCAACAGCCAGAGGCTTAACGGCCCACCAGACAGCGCTCGGATCGAAGACGCCGCAAACGCCAGATAGAGCGAGGGTATCGCGCACCGCACCGAGAGCTGGATCATCGAGGAAACACCGGGCCCCGAGGACAAGTCGGTCCGGATCATCGCGATAATCATGGCAGTGGATATCGGGCCAGTGATGAGCCAGAACAACTGCCACTTATTGATGGCTTTCTTTTTCAATACTTCTTTTAGTTCAACGCTCATCAACTTCCGTTACTCATAGAAAACTACTACCGCCACCCGGTGTGCGGAGAACAGTCCGCAACTATTTGAACTGTTCTGCCGGTCAAAACCTTCTGAGCTTATAGGAGGGCAGATAGGCAGAATATGCTGCGTTTTGGTTATTATCGATAACACGCATTCTGTAAAATTTGGGAAACATTCGCACTTCACGCCGGTCGAATCATCCGTTGGGTTGCAGATCAGCTGGGCCACACCGATCCAGCGCTGACACTCCGCGTCTACTCGCACGCAATGAGAAGTGAAGAGACCGACCTGTCGCTTGCTGAATTCGGCGACTCTAAACGGCCCCATACAGTCCCAACGCCGGAGCACGACATTTCTGAAGCGGGTAACTACGCGAAAACAATGGCGCGCCGGGAGGGATTCGACGGTTCGCTTCGCTCACTTGTCGAATCCGCGAATATGGCTGGTAGATAACTGGCGCGCCGGGAGGGATTCGCGAGCGAGCTTTGCTCGCGATGCGCTTTGCCAGCGAAGCTGGCTCGCGAAGAAGAATCCCAACCCGAGGAAGATCAATGACTTACGCTCTAGCGACCGGCATATGGCGGCGTAGAGCGGCATATCGCGGCACCCAGGACGGCACTCGACGCCAGAAACGGCCCCCCCGCGGCACTCGTCCTTGGGCCCCGCCACCCGTTCGCTGGCCTCCATAACCGGGTGTGTTGCTCTCTCACGGGAGATCCGAAACCCCGAGAGCAATCGCGTGGCTTTTCCACCAGATCACAGCTTCACCGGCCCCAGTCCGAGTCACCCCGTTGAAATCGCCAATGCGGAGGATCTGCAAGTGATCTCGCAGATGATTGACTTTGTTGTTAAAACGTATTTGCGTGTCGGATGCCGACGACGTTTTCCGCTTTTCCTACAGCGCGATCGAGTGTAAATAGGACCGGGGAAAGTTAACGAAAGTAAAACTTAAGGGAGTTCAGTCATGAAGAAGATCGGAGTCATCCTGCTCGGCTGCTGCTTGGGCGCCTTCCTGAGCGCTTCGGTTGCGACCGCCGGGCCCAAGGGGGAGTGCAATCGCATTCTCGCGAAGGAAATCGGCCAGATCAAGAAGATCCACAATGGGGTCGATAGCGCGGCCAGCTGCGTCGACCTCGTCGGCGGGCTGGCTCGAGTTCATCGAGCCCTCCGAACCAGTGTCTCGTCCTGCTCAACAACGGGGACCTGTTCGTGAAGCCAACAGCGGCGTCTCGCAGGACATCTGCGACGTGCTGATCAACAGCTGTGGTCTTGGACCCGTGCTTCCGCCCGGTTTCTGCGCTCAACTAGTTGCTTCGGGTGACAGAGCTACGCGGACAACACGGCCGCGGAACAACGGGCCCCGGTTGGTGCCGGGGCCCGTTGTTCTGCGCGCTCTCGACTCTGACGGTCTGGACGGTGCTTCTGTCCGGAGCGCCCGTCTGGGCCGCAGGCGTCTCCTTCAGCGCTCAACGGATCATCTCCGCGGCCGCAAACGGCGCGAATTCGGTGTTCGTGGCGGACGTCGACGGGGACACGGACCTCGACGTGCTCTCGGCTTCCTTTTGGGACTCCAAAATCGCGTGGTACGAGAACGTCGACGGTCTTGGCTCTTTCGGGCCAGAGCAGGTGATCACGACGATGGCCTCGGACGCTCGTGCGGTGTTCGCGGCCGATCTGGACGGTGACGGCGACGTGGACGTGCTCTCCGCGTCGTCGTTCGACAATACCATCGCGTGGTACGAGAACACGGACGGGCTGGGTACGTTCGGCCCCCGGCACACGATCGAGAATCAAGCCAGTGAAGCCCGTGCCGTGATCGCCGCCGACCTCGATGGCGACTCCGACATGGATGTCCTGTCGGCGTCGCTCGCCGACGACACGATCGCCTGGTACGAGAACACGGATGGGGCCGGGTCGTTCGGCCCGCAGCTCGTGATCTCGACCGCCGCAGACGGCCCGATCACGATCTTCGCGGCCGACCTGGACGGCGACACGGACCTCGACGTGCTCTCGGCCTCCTCGAACGACAACGAGATCGCGTGGTACGAGAACACGGACGGGCTGGGTACGTTTGGTCCGCAGCAGATCATCTTCGCAGGCGCTCTGGGTGCATGGTCGGTGTTCGCGGCCGACGTCGACGGCGACGGGGACGTCGACGTATTGTCCGCGTCGTTCTTCGACGACACGGTTGCCTGGTACGAGAACATGGACGGCACGGGAACGTTCGGTCCGCAGCTTCCGATCAGTACGGTGGTCGAGGCTGCGATCTCGGTGTTCGCGGTAGATATGGATCGCGACGGGGACTTCGACGTGATCACCGGGTCGCTGGGCGACGAGATCTCCTGGCATGCGAATCTCGATGGGGCGGGAAGCTTCGGCGCGCCGCAGCTCGTCTCTGCAGCCGGCGACGGTCCGTCATCGGTGTTTGCGGCCGACCTGGATGGGGACGGCGATCCGGACGTCGCGGTGGCCTCCAACTTCGACGACGAGATCTCCTGGTACGAGAACCTGCTGGAGGTCTCCGTTCCCGCGGTGTCGACGGCCGGCCTCGTTGCGTTGGCAGCTCTCCTGGTCGGTGTGGCACTCGGGATCCTGCGGAATCTGGCCGTCGGCGCCCGCTCTTGCGCTGGTCCGCCGGAGTAGGGCTGCTAGTTCTCGGACAGCGGAGCGCCACTTCCCGTCTCGACGTGGACGCCCAACGACCCTCGCGGTACGGACACCCAGATTCGCTCATCGCCGCGCAGGATCTCGACCTCGACGAACTCGCCAGGCTGGCCCGAGCGGTTGGCTTGCTGCAGATCGAGCAGTGCGAAAAGGCGCTGGTCGCCGTAGCGCAGCAGCACGTCTCCGTTCTCGATGCCCGCGTCGGCGGCAGGAGATCGGTCTGCGACCGAGCGGACGAGCAACCGGTTGTCGCGGCCCGTTGAATACAACATGGCGTCGTATGCGTGCTCGCCCAGCTCACTTCGCAGCGTCCCTTCGAGGATCAGCAGATCGCGTGATCCCTTCGTGCTCAAGAGCCCGTCCTCGCCGGTCTCTAGGTCGAGGATGTCGAGCCGCTCGCGTTCGAACGCCTCGTAGCGCTCGCGCAGCTCTTCGATCTGCTCCGCGTCGAGCTCCGTGTCGACGAGCACGGCCTCGTCGAACACACGGTGCCTGGGGTCTACCTCTGCAGAAGCGGAGGGCTCGAACGGGGGCTCGGCTCGGCCGAGCTCTTCGCGGAGTCGCGAGACCTCGGCTTCGAGATCAATCCGCGCCGCGAGTTCCACGGCCAGCGCGTTGCGGGTCATCTCGAGGTCGACCGAGAGACGCTGCGACGGCGCCGTGGGCTCCGGCACGGCGGAAGCAGATTGGGCTGCCGGAGCGTGAGCCGCGGGCTCCACTGGTGCCGTTTGCCGCACTCGGACGAGGGCGAGTACCAGCAGGGCGCCGGCGGCGGCCCCGAGCGCCGCGGATGTCCAGCGTCGGTTCATGGCTGGACGATACTCGGCCGACGCGCCGCGAGCAGCCATCGCCGCCAGGGCCCTTCCGGTGCCGTCTCCTGTGAAATGGAGATCTAGCCGGACATCCTGTCATCGTGATGAGACAGGGTGAACCGGAGGATCGAAGTGGCCGGATTTCAGCGAGAAGTCAAACGAAAGAAGAGGGTTATTGAGTACGCAGAGAAGAACCGCAACATCAAGACTGCATGCGTTGACTCTTCGAGTCTACGCCCACGCGATGCGCGAAGAGGAAACTGACCTCTCGTTCGCGGAATTTGGTGGCTCCAAACGGCTCTATCCGGCTCCGACACCGGAGCGCGACATTTCTGAAACGGGTAACTACGCGAAATCTATGGCGCGCCGGAGAAAGTGTTAACGATGTCTCCGGAATAATCTGTAAACCATGTGTCCGGAATGGACCCAGTGACTGTTGGCGCGCCGGGAGGGATTCGCGAGCGAGCCTTTCGCTGCGCCTTGCCACTGCCACGCGTAGCGTCGCCGGCAACCCCCGACCCTCAGGTTCGCGAGCGAGCTTTGCTCGCGATGCGCTTCGCCAGCGAAGCTGGCTCGCGAAGAAGAATCCCAACCCGAGGAAGATCAGTGACTTACGCTCTAGCGGCCGGCATATAGCGGCATATCGCGGTACCCAGGACGGCACTCAACGCCGGATACGGCACCCAGGCGGCACTCACTTCTGCTACTGACGGACACTCACACGTTCCCGTTCGCCGCAGCGCTGTCCTCGAACGCCTATCCCTACGTCGGCTTCGCTTTGCGTATCGTCCGAATTCGATTCGAGCCGACAGCACGATCGACAAGTCGATCAGTACCCTCGGAATCGCGGTGGTCATTGCCGGAATCCTTCGCCATCGCCGACTAGCGGAAATCATGGAAATGGCGGATCCGAAGCCTAGCCCCGATCGATGCACCAACGTCTCGCGAAGGCTCGCGTTATCTGGATACGCTCTCAGCGAGCCTGCTCGTTCAGCATGGCGATAACCCTCTCTGCTGCTGCCTTGCCTTCGAGGTAGGCTCCATGCGCGAAACCATAGTGGGCCTGGGATGTCGCTTCCCCAGCGAAGATGATGCGACCGCCCAAGGTCGAGGCGAGTTCGGCGCGAGCATCGGATCGCCCCGGAAGAGCACTCGCGTAACTCCCGCGAACATGGGGGTCGGCTCCCCAGCGTGTGCACAAAGAGCCAACTACGTGCTCACGAATCCCCGAACCCAATACTTTCTCCAGTCGATCAAGGATGAAATCGCGTGCGCCCTGGTCGCTCATCTCTTCGATCTCGTTGGCCAGCGCCCCGCAAATGTAGGCGACCGCCATGCGACGATCGCCCATTCCAGTCACGATATCGATGAAGGTGGAGGGTTCTTCCCAATAGATAAAAATATCATCTCGAAAAACGCCGTAGATGTCGCGATCGAATTCGATCGCGACCTTCACGAACTTTCCCATCGGGAGCGACTCGATTGCCGCTCGCCAGGCGGCGGGCAACGCGGGCTTGAATTCAATCTGATCAGACGCAAGCACGCCCGTCGAAACGGTGACGATCGCCGACCTGGACCGGAATTCACCTTTCGAGCTGCGAATTGCTACGCCATCTCCACTCCAGTCGATTCGATCGACTTCGGCTTCGAGTTCGATGGGGAGTCTTTCGCCCAGTTTTTCGATCAGCGATCCGTATCCGTCGAAGACAAAGAGGCTCTCGGCATCCGCCTGACTCCTCGCGACGTCCAGAGTCGAACAAGCGCTCGTGGTGGCTCCCTGGTGCCTGTCGTTCCAGCCGTTGAAATACGGCATCCAAGCGGACTTCGTATCGATTAGATCAGTCCAAGCTACGTCCAGCCCTGATTTCGATGCGCCTTCCAAGGCCCGCTCGCACTGCGCGATGAATTCATTCTTTTCGATTTCTTCTTCTTCGGTCGCCCAGCGCCCTTCACGAAATGTCTTCGTATTCGCCACGGGGAAGAAGCACGCCTCCATCCGAAGCCCGTCTTCCTTGGCGAGCTTCAACAGTGGATTGTAAGCCCCCGCCGAGAGCCACGTGCAGCCGTGATCAAAAGGAACGGCGAAGCTCTCTCGGTCGGTGAATGCCCTTCCCCCGACGCGATTCTTCGCCTCCAGGATGCGGAAGGTGAGCCCGCTTCGCTGCAGGATGCGAGCAGCAGACAGCCCGGCCGCGCCTGCTCCGACGACGATGGTGTCGACTTGCCTCATTGCGGTGAATTCTACCAGGAAACAGTCGGGCTCGCGGTGTATGTTGCTTGGCACAGGTCTCGTGTCGAGCGCTCGCACAAACGACGGTCGGAGCCCGGCTAGTCCGGCATGGCAAAGGGCGCATCTTCCAAGAAACGCCGCACCACATTCGCCGAAATCTTAGAAACGTTGTTGTCGTACCCGTTGTGCGGCAGGCTGGCCCCCCAGGCGATGGAGCCGACGGAAAACACAGCGCCACCTCCTCGAGTTTCGAAAAACGTCATATCGGCCTTCACGAGTGGGCTTTGAACGCCGTCCATGGCGGCATGGTGAAATCCGATCTCGTCCGGCACGATGAGGGTATTGTTCGAGTGCCCCTCTGAACTGGCGAGGACCAGGGTATGGACCGGCGTACCAAGCATCGGGTCCACTGTGTCGATCTCCGACCCGCTGGCGCCGCCGCCGAGATATCCGAAATTGCCGATGATCTCGTCGTCGCCAATTCCTTCGAAGATGAATCTCGCCCGCGGATCGAAACTGTCTTTCTTCCGGCGGTAGTAACCGGACACATCAAACCCGACAGCGATGGTTCCAACGCCGACCACAGCCTGTGGCGGCATACCGAGACGCCGCCATAGGCCGCCGTACTCGCCGTTGAACTCCATATAATATTCCCCGGGTTCCTCGTCGCGATACCGAATGCCGTCCTCGGCGCGGCGCAGTTCGACCGCGCCCGGAAATTTATCGGACAGCGCGCAGCGCCAGATGAAACCATTACCGCCCAAATAGACGAGACGGCCCGAACCTGCGAGATACGCATGCAGCCCCTCCAACATGGGAGTCGTGTAGTACTCCGGATGCGTGCCTGTAAGCACCGCGGAATAGGGCTCGAGCACACTCACGCCTTCCTCGTGTAGGTCCTCATCCGTAATCACATCGTATTCGATGCCCTGATTCTCAAGCCAGCCAAGAATGTGCGTATCGGCTTTGAGGCTCCAGCAATGGGTTGCCGGCGCCATATTCAGGACGGGTCGCAACCGGGAGGCGAAACGCACACCGCTTCCGTCGGAGTGGGTGTCATAGGTCGACAACCCGAACTCATTGTGCTCCTGGAGAAAGACGTCGTTCTTCTCCATTGTGGTCCAGAACGTTTCCGTCACTTCCGCATAGCGTTCGTGGAAACTCCACTGCATATTGGAATAAGCCATGTAGGTGACCGTCGAAGCCAGAAAGGCCAGTTTCGATCTGGTCGCGCCCTTGGGTGGTCGAACGAAGAAGGTGACGTACGATTCATCGCTATCCACTCTCAAACGGGCGGCGTAGACGCCGCTTCTCAGATCGTCCGGTATGACGTACTCAAAATCCGTTTCCCAACCGGCGTCGTAGAGATCATCGTCATGGAAATGAATGGCGCCGTATTCCTGAGGCGCGTGCCGCCAGTTCTGTTCCGCACCGCTCCAATTGTGGCCCTTGCACCCGCGTGACGGAAGGTTCACCGCGCGACCGTGGAGGCAGCCGGGTCCCGCATCTTGGATGGCGTCGGTACCGATACCGCGTGAAAAGTCCCAGGCCGCAATGACATGCGAATTCTGATCGTGCGGGTTTTCCTGGGCTCCGGCGGTCGAGATCTCGGCAGCCGACAACACGCTCGCGCTCAGGCGCGGGCGGTCGATCTTTCCGTTGAAATGACACTTGGATCCGGGTTTTCCGTTGGGCAGCATCGCTGGAAACGCCGCAAACATCATCGGAGTATTTGTGCAGGTAAAGCCGCTCGCTGTGCCTCTCGCGCTGGCAGCCTGTAAGCGTTCGAGCGTCGACGCGACAGGCTTCTGCGAGACGCTGATTTCTTTCGTGGAAGCATCGTATGATCCGGAAACCAAATACCAGCGTCGCTCTGCAAGCGGTGCGCCGGTGCTGATCTCGGCGAGACCGCCGATGCCGTCGCCAACGCGCATGGCGACCGAACCGGTGTCGTCGATCAGCAACGCGAACCCCGTCGCCGGATCGTCCCGCCATTGCGCAATGAGGCCCTGTTCGCCCTTCTTCGGCGTTGTCGCAAACACCCAGCTCTGAACGGTGAAACTCTCCAACGCATCGAGCGCCGCGGACGGAGGCACGATCGCATAGGATCCCGCATCGATAGGCTGAAACCGGCCCGGATGCTCACCGTTGAATGGTGCGTCGATCTCTTCCACCCGAAAGACGCCATGCTCCGGCTCGTTGTCGCCGCAAATGACCCGCACCAGATCGGCGCGGTAGCGCTCCGGACCGTAGGTGCTCACCTTGAAGCTGACCTTCGCACCGGGAACCACACGCCAAACGTCCGTGTAGCCGAGTACTTGCTTCATGCGGTCTGCTCCTTCGGGTCGCGATTACGTCAGGTCTTGGCCGGTCACTGTCTTCCACCGCCGTTTGAAGATTTCCCAGACGCCCTCGTCGTAATCGTTGAACCGCTGATCCTCGTAGAGTTCCATCTTGGCGCCCCGCACCGGCGGTATCTTGGCGAGCATCCATTCCCGGCCGGGCTTCGTGCAGACCAGGACATGACGCTCCGCCAACGGCATAACCCGCAGTCGATTGACAATCAGAGCGAGCTCAGGACTGTAAGGCCCAGCCGGATTGTTCCGAAACTCTTCGACGAGGTCCGTTCTCGACGGATCGATTTCATACATCGGGTGTTCCTTTTTTCAGATCCTTTTATCAGGCCGGGTACCACGGTAACCGGTACGCGCGCAAGCGCGACTACGGGGGTGTTGACGAAGGTTGGATGTATGCGACAGCTGAGATCATGGCGCGCCGGGAGGGATTCGCGAGCAGCCTTCGGCTGCGAAGGCCCCTGCGACGCGTAGCGTCGCCGGCAACCCCCTTGGTCGCTGCGCTCCCACTCGTCACTCGCTCATCGCTCGCGACTCCCCCTCAGGTTCGCGAGCGAGCTTTGCTCGCGATGCGCTTTGCCAGCGAAGCTGGCTCGCGAAGAAGAATCCCAACCCGAGGAAGATCAATGACTTACGCTCTAGCGACCGGCGTATAGCGGCACCCAGGACGGCACTCAACACCGGAAACGGCACCCAGGCGGCACTGAATTCTGGCTGGCTGGGTTGGATGGCTCGCTGAGCCCGTGAGAAGGCCGCCAACGAGCGAGCGTGCACGATTGGGGTGCATGGCTCCCTGGCGGATGCGCACCGAGGCGATATTCGGTGTTGCTACT
>PVMK01120260.1_pt1 | contig 13148 bp, 14 predicted proteins | sample 1853481 | NCBI WGS metagenome assembly PVMK01 (sample SAMN08533507, study PRJNA380276) | Marine sediment metagenome, whole genome shotgun sequencing project.
ACTTGGCTCTTGCTGTCTTTGCCGATGATGAGGTCGCCTTCCCAGTGACCGGGCACCGCGCGGTCCTCGATTTCAGCGGGCCGCTCGCTGATGAGCACCATGTCGGCAATGCGAGTGGGCGTTTTACGTTCACGGTCCCTAGGTCGTCGTTGTGCGCGGCCTGTACGCAAGGCTTTGCGTAACTCGGCCCGAAGTCCTCCTCGACCCTGCAAATACAAACATTGATAGATGGTTTCGTGGGACACGCGCTTGTGCGGCTCAGCGTAGCGCTGATGCAAGTAGGCCGCGATCTGTTGTGGAGACCACCGACGTCTTAGTTTGTGCGCGACCAAGCAGCCGAGCTTGGGGTCGGTGACCAGCTTGCGAACCTTGGGTCGTCGTGCTCGACGCCGAGCTGCTCGATGCGCACTGGCCGCTCGATAGCGCCAAGCACCCCCGTTTCGACGCACCTCCCGACTGACCGTGCTGGTGGGTCTTCCCAACTGCCTTGCGATCCCGGCCAAGCCGTGACCTGCGGCCAAACCTCTCGAGATCTGCTCCCGCTCCTCCAAACACAATCGCGCTCCAGCCATCTGCTGCACCCTCCGCTAAAGGTCCGACTTACATACAAAACCCAATGGGCGTTGCATTGACCCCCTGAGGACAACTGCTCCTGCCTCAAAAACGTCGTTGTTTCGCATGCTTGCGACCCACACCGCGACAACGCGGCTCGGCTCGGGTTGTCGCGGTGCGGTCTCCAACCCGTCGAAACCAAACGTGTTTTGGATGCCCCGCGGTTGTCCTCTACGGGGCTGGGACCGCGAGTACTGCGCCGCAGGCGGTTTCGTTCATGTAGACGCCACTTTCGTTTGGCCCCATGGCCGTGTTGGCTCCCGAGGTCGCTCCGATCTTGAGATCAACGTCGCTATAGGCGAGGAACACGCACATCTCGTGGCCGGACAGGCCGTACGTCAAAGGCTCGTCGGTGTCGTTGATGTAGCCGCATTCGACGCGCAACTTCGACGCGTCTCGCGAATTGATCGGCGGATCGAGGGTGATGCCGAGCGGCTCTCCTATCGAGTTGCGGAGCTCGAAGATCGTTTGTTCGCTTCCATCGTCGTCGACGAAGCTGAGTCGGAAGTAGTTGCCCCATTCGTGGTAGTGCGCCAGGACGTAGTAGATGTTGTAGTCCGAGGAGACGTCGAGGTCGCACGTCATGCCGAAGCGCGACTCCGCTTGCGGCTCGATGTCGAGTGCGGTGTTGGTGAATGCGATGGGCCGAAGTCGCACTCGAACGCTTTCCTCGGGCACGGTCTCGATATCGAAGCTGAGTGCGGTGTCGAGAGCCGTCGCCGACGCGTTCACGAGGTGCACGCCGCCTACTATCTTGTGCCGCGGCGGGATTTCGAGGACAGCGCCTTCTTGGAAGGCTTGAAGTTCTTCGAGGGTCTGCGTGGACTGAGCGAAAAAGGCGCCTCCGGCCAACGCCGCCGAGACGTCATGAAAATCCCGGTCGTCGCAGTTCCAGGTGCCGTCGGGGCCTGGGTACGTGTCCTCCGGCACGAAGAACCAATTCGAGTGATGCCAGGCGCCATCGTTTCGCTGTCGGATCTTGGCCACGTAGAGTGTGTCGTCGTTGTCGAGCGTCCAACTTTGGCACACGCCGCTCACCTCGTCGCCGGAGTCGATGGCGAGGGGCTCGAACGAATGCGTCAGGGTAACGCTGATCTCCCCTGTCTCAATCTGTTGACTGCAAGCGACGACAAACAGGCACAGCACCAAAAGTGGGGGGAGCAACCGCATGTGGCTACGGTCCCCCGGTTTGGGTTTGTCGGCAAGGGCTCATGAGGTCCGCCCGCCGACGTGGCACTTCGGCTCCGCTGGGTGCTACCGTGCGGCCGCCCGTGGCTTCCCAAGTACAGACCTCGACCGACTCCGAGCCTCGCGCCCGCTGGGCACTGACGGTGTTACTGTTGGCGTACATTCTTTCGTTCATCGATCGAAACGTCATGGCGATCCTCGTCGGGCCCATTCGCGAGTCGTTCGAGATCGGTCCCAAGTTCGGTTGGATCTTCATCGTTGCTGGAAGTCTGGGTGCGCTCGCGTCGGTGCTCCGATGGCGACGGCAACGGCGATTTGGGGGTTCGGGGCCTATCGGGCGCGCATGGATGGCCTCGGTGGCTAGGGTTCGACCTCGAGTGCTGATGCTTCCGCGGGGACCCGGAGAGTGCCCCCTAGTAGTTGCGGACTATTACTTCGCTTACTTTGCCGCGTTTTTGGGCGTCGCAGTTGATGGCTCGGGGGGCGGCGACGGTGTCGATGTTGAAGCCCTTGTACAGAGCTCGGATGAAGGGGACGTCGCTGTTGGAGAGCATGAGCTTGGAGCCTCGGCGGTCTAAGGCTTTGTAGACGTCGCGGGGGCGGGTTTGGGCTGCTTGGGAGAAGCCGTCTCGGGCGTACGAGGTGAAGCTGGAGGTTGGGGAGACCGGCTCGTAGGGCGGGTCGAAGTAGATGAAGTCGCCGGGCTTCGCGTCCTCGAGAAGTGCGTCGAACGGTGCGCACTTGAGTTGTGCGTCTCTTAGTGCCCGGCTTGCGGCATGCAGGCCCTCTTCGTTCAAGATGCGGGGATTCTTATACGAACCGACCGGTACGTTGAACTCGCCTTTGCGATTCACGCGATGCAACCCGTTGAAGCAAGTCTTGTTGAGGTAGATGAACATCGCCGCCCGCTTCGAGTTGGCGACGCGCCGACCCTGGTTGTAGCGTTCGCGGACTTGGTAGTAGGTCTCCTTCGAATGGCGACCGGCCAGCCCACGCAGCGCCGCAATCACGCCTTCGACATCATCACGAATCTCGGAGTACGCCGCTACGAGGGTCGGGTTGATGTCGGTCAGCAACGCTCGCCCTGGGCGGCGCGAAAAAAAGAGCGCGCCGCCACCGACGAACGGTTCGACATGGCGCATGTGCTCGATCCCCAAAGGGAGCAGCGGTCGCAGCTGGCTGAGCAATCGGCCCTTTCCCCCGACCCACTTCACGAAGGGGGCTGCCTCCCGTGGCTGTTGCTCTATCCTCGCCGCGACCGCCGCAGATGTCGTCATATGTAGTATGATCACCTACACAGACGACAAAGCGCAAAAAGGCGGCGTGAGAAGGGCGAATTCCGATCTGGTTTCGGCTAGTTGGGGCTGCGCCTATTGGGCATCTGCCACCATCGCGCGGAGCCGGTCGACGGCCGTTTCGAGGACGGGCATCGGCGGCCCAAACGAGAACCGCATGTGCTGGACGAACCGTGAGGGCCTACCCGCCCGGCGCTTACCCGGGTTCACGTCGAAGAAGTGGCCAGGCACGCAGATGACCTGGCGCTCGAGAGCCGCCTTGAAGAAATCGTCACTGTTGCGAAGCGAAGGCGGCAGGCCGCTCAGGTCGCCCCACGCGTAGAACGTGGCCTGGGGCTCGAGGTCGAACCGCACCCCGATGTCTTTCAGGCCGTTCACGAGAAAGTCCCGCTTCTTTTGGAACTCGTCTTGGATAGCCTTCGTCTCAGCGAGCGTCGGTTCTTCTTGGACGAGGTCGATCGCGGCGCGCTGCATCGGGGCAACCCCACCGCCATCGAGGAACGAGCCCGCGCTTGCGGCCGACTCGATGACTTGTTTCGGGCCGACGATCCAGCTCACTCGGAAGCCTGGGTAGCGCCAGTTCTTCGTGAGCCCGTCGAACACCACGACGGGGTCCTCGTCGACGTCCTCGACGTATCGCGCGGCGCTGACGATCGATTGGTCTCCAGCCCACACATAGTGTGAATAGAATTCGTCGAGCAGAAGCGCGCAGTTCAAGTCGCGTGCTGTCTCGACCCAACTCGCCAATGCGTCACCATGTACGGCTTTGCCCGTCGGGTTGCAGGGATTGCTCGCCAGGATAGCGCTCAGACCGCGGCCGAGGATCTCCTCTTCGAGCTGTTGGCGGCTGAACTCGTACCCTTGCTTCGGATCGAGCAAGATCGGGATCGGCAAGAAGCGTCGGAACACGTCGAGCAGCTCTTCATACGCGGTGTAATCCGGCAGAAAATGCCCCAAATGAATGGGCGCGATCGCCGCGCACGCGCGCATGACGGCCACACGGCCGCCACCTGCGATGCAGACGTTCTCGGCCGAGTACTGGGACTTCATTCCACGGCGGAACAGCTCGTTGTAGAGCCCGGCCACCGCTTCGCGCAGCTCCCACACGCCAGCAACGGGCGCGTAGTCGAGGTCACCGGTGTGGACGGGAATGCTGGTCACGCGTTCGGGCGCGCCCGGTAGCTCCCCTGTGTCTGGCTGACCTTGCCCGAGGTTGCACCAACCCGGCATGTCCGGGCTGAAACCGCGCTTCTGTGCCTCGACCGTCACGTAGATGACGCCGGTGCGCGGGACGGGTCGAAATGCAGCGACCTCCGCGATGTCGTTCAGGGGATCGGACTTGGGCCGGCTCATGAGCAGCGGGACTCTAGCAGAAGTCTCGAAATGGGATAGCCTTGCGGCATGGATGTCCTGCGCATCGAGGAGCTGATGGTCGACTGCGTCGTCGGGGTGTACCCGCACGAGCGCAACGCTTCTCAACCGCTCCGCGTCGACGTCGAGATGCGGCTCGACACCGAAACGTCTGCGGTCAAAGAAAGCCTGCGCTCCACCATCGACTACGCTGCCACCGCATCGCAACTGGTGTTCCTCCTGCGTAGTTGTCGCTTCCGCCTTCTCGAAACCGCGGCTCACGTGCTCGCTCGATATCTGCTCGCTCCCCCATCGCCCGACGAGCGCCGCGCGCAAGTCGATTCTGCGGTGGTCCGTCTCACCAAGCCTGGCGCGCTTCGGGGCCTTGCCGCTCCTTCGCTCGAAATCGAGCGCACGGCCGCATGGTGTGATTTGGAGGTCGAGAGCAAGCCGTTCGGCACCGTCGATGTGATCTACGAGACGAAGGAGGCTGGCATCTACCGACTCAACGTTGCCCCGGGCAGGAGCATCCCGCTTCACATGCATCAGCAGATGCGGGAGTCCGAGATGGTGCTGGGCGAAGGGCTCCTGTGTCAGGGGCAACCATGCGCGCCGGGAACGATACACCGCTGGCCGAGGGGGGCGGCGCACACGTACATGAATCCGACCAACCGCCACCAGGCAATCCTCTGCGTCGACTTGCCGCGCTTCATCCCCGAGGACGAAATCGAGGTCGCCGGAAAGCCGGCCGACGTTCCGGCCGAGCCTCCATCGGGCCCGATCGCGGGATTGGGCTGAGATGAAGGTTTCAGAAGGAACCGTAATCGTCACCGGTGCGACGCGCGGAATCGGGCGCGCGACGGTCGACGCGATCCTGGCGCGTGGCGGCAAAGTCGTCGCAATCGCCCGCGACGAGCAGGCCTTGGGGGAGCTCGAGGCGTCCGCGACGGACCGTATTCGAGTCGTCGCCGTAGACCTTTCGGATGTGGCAGGCGTCCCCGCGGCGGCCACGCGCGCCATCGACGCGTTTGGATCCGTCGATGGCTTGGTGAACTGCGCGGGCATCGCGACCTACGAGCCGGTCGTCGCCGCCAGCCTAGAGTCGATCGAGGCCCAGCTTCGCGTCAACCTCATTGCCCCGCTTCTGTTGTCGCAGGCCGTCGCGAAGCATCTTCGCGGCCGCGGAGGCTCGATCGTCAACATCTCGAGCACGCTGTCCGAGCACGTCGCGCAGACCACCGTCGTGTACGCGGCCACCAAGGCGGCACTCAATACCCTCACGAAGGGTCTCGCGCTCGAGCTTGCACCAGCGGGCGTGCGGGTGAACGCAGTGCTGCCGGGTGGTGTGAACACGGACATGCTGCGAACGCCGCGGCTGCGTCCCGCAGAGTCCCTGACAGCGGAAGAGCTCGAGCAGCGCGTCGCATCTCAGCTCGACGCGTTGGCTGCGTTGCATCCGCTTGGACGCCTTGGAAAACCAGAGGAAGTCGCCGCCGTCATCGTCCATGTGCTCGATCAAACGTGGCAGACGGGAAGCCTGGTCACCATCGATGGAGGCCTGTCGGTCGCCTAGGCTTGATGGCCCGGGTGTTTTCACACACACTCCGCGGAACGTGGCTCGAACCCAGAAGGTCGTACTCGATGCGGAGGCTATCCAACGGAGCATTCGCCGCATTGCCGTTGCGATTCTGGAAGCGCCCTCGGGCATCGAAGACCTGACCCTGGTCGGCATCCGCCGCGGCGGCGTCTCGCTATCCAAGCGCATCGCAGACGAGATCGCAAAGGTCGAGGGAAGGCCACCTCCGGTCGGGACGGTCGACATTTCGCTCTACCGGGACGACGCAGCCACAGCGCTTCCCAACCCCAAGATCGGGCCGAGCGACATTCCGTTCGACGTGAACGGCCGTCACGTCGTGCTCATCGACGATGTCCTTCATACGGGGCGCACCGTGCGGGCGGCCATCGAGTGCCTCCAAGACCACGGTCGCCCCGCACGGATTTGGCTTGCGGCGCTTTGCGACCGCGGAGGCCGTGAGCTTCCCATCGCACCGGATTTCGTCGGTCGTACCATCGAGGTCCAGGAGGGCGCGCGGCTCGATGTGTGGATTGACGCGGCCGGACCGGATCGCGCGGTGGTCACGGAGGCTGATTGATGGAGGCGTTCCCTCACCGCAGCCTCCTCGACATCGAAGGCCTCACCCGCCCTGACGTCGAGCGAATCCTCGATACGGCAGAGGCGTTCTTCCAAGTGTCGCGACGGCCGGTGCGCAAGGTGCCCACGCTTCGCGGCAAGACGGTCATCAATCTCTTCTACGAGGCGTCCACACGAACCCGGACGTCGTTCGAGCTCGCAGCGAAGCGCCTGAGCGCCGACGTCATCAATATGAGCGTGTCCGCGTCGAGCGTAAAAAAGGGCGAGACGCTCCAGGACACCTGCCGAACGCTCGAGGCGATGCATCCCGATGTGATCGTCATTCGACACAATGCGTCGGGTGCGCCGAGCTACGTCGCTTCCAAAATCGGTTGCAGCGTCATCAACGCAGGCGACGGGATGCACGCCCATCCGACGCAGGCGCTACTCGACGCGTTTACCATCCGACGTGAGAAGGGCACGCTCGACAACCTGGTCGTCACCATCGTGGGCGACATCGCCCACTCCCGCGTCGCGCGTTCCAACGCCCACCTGTTGAATCTGTTTGGCTGCGAGGTTCGAGTGGTCGGCCCACGCACACTGCTGCCGCCGGCCGTCGACGCTCTCGGCACGCGGGTGTTCGACCGGCTCGAGGAAGCGCTCGAGGGCGCGGACGTCGTGATGGTCCTACGCATTCAGCAGGAGCGTCTCGCGGGCGCGCTCCTTCCGAGCCTTCGTGAATATGCGCGCACGTTCGGGATCGGCCCAGCCGCGATCGCCTACGCAAAGCCGGATGCCATCGTCATGCATCCCGGCCCGATGAACCGCGGCATCGAGATCGAACCGGTCATCGCCGACGGCGAGCGCAGCGTCGTCCTCCAGCAGGTCGAAGCCGGCGTCGCCGTGCGCATGGCGCTTCTCTACCTGTGCGCAGGTGAAACCACCGAGGCGCCGGCCGTCGGCGAAGTAGATTGACGGGCGTTCGGACAGGCCTCGACCGTATCGCTGACGGTGATCCGGAGGCGGTTCGTCTGGTCGCGGGACGAAACGTGGGGTTGCTGGCACACGGGGCCAGTGTCGATCGTTTACTTCGCCCGGCGTCGTCGGTCCTGCGGCAGGCAGGCGCTCACGTCCGTGCGCTCTTTGGTCCCGAGCATGGATTTGCCGGCGCCGCTCAGGACATGGTCGGCGTCGGGAGCCACGACGCGTCTGAGATTCCGGTGTATTCGCTTTATGGCGACGACGCGCAAGACTTGAGCCCGAAGCCAGAGTGGTTGCAGGGCCTGGACGCGATCGTGATCGATCTGCAAGACGTCGGCTCTCGCTACTACACTTACGTCTGGACCGCCGCCCTCACGATGAAAGTCGCTGCAACCGTCGGGACGGAGGTCGTGCTCCTCGATCGTCCCAACCCTCTCGGCGGCGCGCGTGTTGAAGGCGCGCCACAGCGTGAAGGCTATCTCTCGTTCGTCGGGTTGTATCCGATCGCGGTGCGGCACGGTCTGACGATTGCGGAGCTCATGCGTTGGGTTTGCGACCGCGAGCACATCGACCGCGATGTGCTCCACGTCGTGGAGCTGGACGGGTGGACGCGCGCATTGGAGTGGCGGGATACCGATCTTCCGTGGGTGATGCCGTCCCCGAATATGCCGACGCTCGACACCGCCCTGGTGTACCCGGGTGGATGCCTGGTCGAGGGGACCAAGCTTTCTGAAGGGAGGGGTACCACGAGGCCGTTTGAGCTCTGGGGCGCGCCCGGCCTGGACGTGGCCCCGCTGTTGGAGCTCGATCTCCACGGCGTCTCACTGAGGCCCGTCGAGTTCACGCCGACATTCCAAAAGCACGCCGGCCGAAACTGCTCCGGCGTGCAACTTCACGTCACCGATCCGTGGGTGTTTCGCCCCTACGAGGCCTATCTTCGAATGCTTGCCGCCGTGCTTCCGTCGGTGCCCGCCGAAGAACGATGGCGGACCGAAGCCTACGAGTTCGTGTCCGACCGCCCCGCGATCGATCTGCTTACCGGCGGTCCCGAGTTTCGCGCCTCGGTGGACGCCGGCGCATCGGTCGACGAAGTGCTTGCAGAAGAGGCGCGTGGCGCAGCCAAGTTCGAAGACGAGCGCCGCGCGGCGTGGATCTACGAGAAGTGACGGAAACCGGTTTCGGCCAGCTCGATGGCTTGGCCGGCCTCGTCGACCACCCGTACGCCGGAGCCGTCGACGATTCCTCCGATCTTGGTTCCTAGCGCTTCCGCCTCAGGGGATTGGGGCGCGGTGAAGATCAGCTCGTAGTCTTCGCCGCCGGTGAGCGCGAGTGCGGTCGGATCGAGGCCGAGGCCTTCGCACGTGGTTTTGTAGCCGGGTGCGTTCGGGATGGCATCGGCGTTCAACGTCGCGGCGACGTTCGAGGTGGCGCACACGTGTTGCAGGTCTTGGAGGCAGCCGTCGGAGACATCGACCGCCGCGGTCGCGATGGTGGCAAGAGCCTTCGCCGCGAGACCATTCGTCGGCGGCCGCCTCCACCGCTCGATGAAGCTCGCAGCGTGACCGATCTCGACAGCTCGAGTCTGAAGGATCGCAAGTCCGAGAGCGGCCGAGCCCAGTGTTCCGGTCACATAGACTGCGTCACCCGGCCGGGCGCCACCGCGCGTCACCGACTCCGCGACAGGCGACCCCAAGACAGTCGTGGTGACCGTCAGTGATTGGCCCCGGCTCAGGTTTCCGCCGGCGACTCGTGCTCCGGTGCTGCGCGCGGCTTCGGCGAGGCCCTCGATCAGCTCACGAAACTCTTCGTCCGGCAAGTCCGCCGGGAGGGAGAGGGCGACGACGGAGGCGCTTGGTATCGCGGCCATCGCCCACACGTCGCTCGCGGCTGCGACCATCGCGCGGTAACCCAGGTCACGACAGGAGATCAGGTCGCGCCTGAAGTGGACGCCTTCGACCTGAGTGTCGACCGTGACGATGGTGGGCCCAGTGCCAAAATCGATCACCGCGGCGTCGTCCCCGATACCGACAATTACATTTTTCGAGTCGCCATCGAGGTCGAAGCGGTTCTTCAGCCATTCGATCCTGGCGAACTCGTCATGCATCGTCGTCGGCGGCGGGAAGCTTCACGGTGAAGATTGTGCCCTCGTCGCGCGCGCTGGTCACCTCGATCTTTCCGTCATGGCCGTCTACGAGTTGTTTGACGATCGAAAGCCCCAGACCGGCGCCGCCATGGGCTCGCGTAGTTCCTGAGTCGACCTGGTAGAAGGCATCGAAAATCCTCGAGAGATTCTCTTCGGGAATACCGATTCCGGCGTCGCGCACGGTCAGGACCACGGCGGGCCGGCTTGCAGCAAACAATGCGTCGCCCAGGCCAGCTGGGCCTCCGGCATCGAGCTCACCCGGTTCCGCAGCGAGGACCACCGCGCCGCCTTCGTGACTGAACTTCAACGCGTTGTCGGCGAGGTTGAGCAAGATCTGCCGAAGTCGAACCGGGTCTCCCCAAATCTTGGGTGTGTCATCCGCGACTTTGATGTCGAGCACGACGTTGCGCTGATTGGCATTCGGCACGACCGTCGAACCCACATCGGAGAGTAGGGCGCGTGGGTCGACTGGCTCGCTGTGAAGCTCGAGGTTCTTGGCCTCGAGGTGGCCGAGGTCGAGGAGGCTGCTGATCAGGCCCAGCAGCTGGTCTGCTTTTCCGCGTATCGTCTTCAGAAACTCTGCTTGTCCATCGCTGAGCGCGCCGGCAGCCCCGCTTTCGAGCATCTCGGCGTAACCGATGATCGATGTGAGCGGCGTTCGGAGCTCGTGGCTCACGGTGGCCAAGAACGTCGACTTGAGCTGGTCGAGCTGCTTCAGCTCGTCGTACGAGGTCTTCAGTGCTTCGTTCTTTTCGGCGAGCTCTCGGTAGTTCTCTCGCACGCTCGCGACTTGCATCGTAGAGGCGAGCTGTGCGCGATGGCCCGAGAAGACGAGCAGCTCGAGCACGCCCCGGAGGTGGGCAGAGAGCTCTTCGGCGATGTCTTCTCGCACGCGCGGCATGCGATCGAAGTGCTCGCGAACGGTAGGCACGTCGATCGCGCCGTCGATCGACATGAGCGACGCCGGCGGGGCCTGAGTTTCGGCAGGCACGTATGGACCCACGATGAGGCGGCCAATGGGACGCCCCTGATACGCGAGAGGCGCGATCCGGTAGACGGCGCCCGTGAAGCACGGGTGCACGATGGTCTGGCCGTTGGGCTCCAAGTCCCGAACGACGCCCACAGTGTTTGCACACTCGCGTTCGCCATTGCTCAGCGTGTTGACGTAGTTGCAAAGCGGCCGGTCACGATGCACGTCTGCGAGAAGGTCTCCTTCGTGGGAGATCACGCGTACGGGCAGTCCAAACAGGGCAAAGAACGATTTGGAAACCGACGTCACCGAATCGCGACTCAGCACGTCTTCCAGTCGGACGACGTCTCCCATCAAGATGTCGGCGGCGTTGGTGTCGTCGTGCATCATCGTTCCTGTCGCCCCGGATTGTGCTTCAGCTTAAGCTCGATCTCGTTCATGAACCGGAGGGTGCTGATCCCGAATTTCTTCTCGAGTTGATGGTCTTCCTCGAGCTTGTCCCAGGTTTCACGAATCAGGCCACGAAGCGTTTGCATGACGCCATATCCCCGTGTTGCAACAGCTTTGTAGATCGGCTCTCGGCTTTGGCTCGCGATCACTTCCAGCTCCTCGTCGGTGCGGACATCTTCCATGTCGCGTTTGTTGAACTGAATGATGATCGGGACACGCTGCGGATCGATCCCGTTCTCCTCGAGATTCTGTTTGAGGTTTAGGAACGATTCACGGTTGGCGTCCGCCTCGCTGCGTTGGGAATCCGCGATAAACGCGACGCCATCCGTCGCTTGGAGGACCAGTCGTCGCGTCGCGTTGTGCATCACCTGCCCAGGAACCGTGAACAGCTTCAGTCGAATCTTGAGACCGGTCTGCGAGCTGATCGTGATCGGCAGCATGTCGAAGAACAGGGTGCGGTCGTTTTGGGTTTCGAGGGTCATCAGCTCACCGCATGCGTTCGATGTGCCAAGCCAGTGAATCGCGCGCAGATTGGTCGTCTTCCCGCTGAGTGCCGGCCCGTAATAGACCAGCTTCACAGTCAGTTCTTTCGCCGCGAAATCTACGTGCATCCCCAGCCCCGGATCCGCTCCTACGGGGGCCTACCCCCGGATCAAGAGTAAGATCCCCGTCCCCATCAACACCAACATGATAAAGAACGCGGCCCATGTCAGCGTCCTTTTGTGCTCGGTGCGGGCCGGCTCGACCCGGGTGTCCTGGAGCTGCTGTGTCGCCAGGGCGATCAAGGTGTCGATCTGCTTGGCCGCGTCCTCCCGGCGGGCGGAGTCGGTCTCGCGGACTTTTCGGTAGCGTTTTCCCGCGTCCGGAAGCCGATCGAGCGCAACGCACACGCCGACGAACCGACGATGTGCGTCCTCGCTCCCCCACTCGGCCTCGACCTTAGCCCACGCTTCGTCGATCGGATCCACCGATAACGAGGATAGCATGCCCCATAGAGGACAGAAACGGCCTACATAGACCATAAATCTGCCAGAAACGCCCACCCCGTCCTTGGGAGGAAGGCTCGACGGGGTCTCGCGCGTTCTTGTGGACAGGGTGTGGAGTTCCCACCCCCGATCCCCCGTCCGATGCCCGTCTACATTATCGCGAAAAACCTTTTGAATTCTATCACTTGGCCTGCAGAAAGAAGTTGACATCAGACAAGCCCGGGCCTTAGTTTCCAGCCTTGGTGGGAACTTGTGGGATCAAGTGCCAACTGGCCGCTAGCTGAGACGAGAGGGTTAGGTTGTTCCGAGGACGCTACGAGCACAGCATCGATGCTAAGGGCCGCACCTCGGTGCCGTCTCGCTTCCGCGAAGTGATGACGGCGCAGGGCGACTCGAAGCTGGTGCTGACGACCGGGTTGGACACCTGTCTCGTCGCGTATCCGATGGCCGAGTGGCTTGCGTTCGAGAAACGCTTGGCCGAGCTTCCACAGTTCGATGCGGACGTAGTGACGCTGAAGCGCATCTATGTTTCCGGCGCTGTCGAGTGTGAGGTGGACAAGGTCGGGCGGCTTCTGATTCCAGCGACGCTTCGCAAGCACGCGCGCCTCCAACGCGACGCGCTTTGGGCTGGGATGGGAAGCTACATCGAGCTCTGGGCGAAAGAGCGTTTCGAGGAGCTTCGCAAGGACGTTCTCAGCGATGAGGATCGCCGTTTGGGGATCGCCAGACGACTCGCGGAGCTCGGATTGTGAGCGCGTTCGAGCACACCTCGGTTCTGCTCGACGAAGTTCTGGAGCAGCTTGCGCCGGTAGCAGGCGGTGTCTACGCGGATGTGACCCTCGGAGGAGGAGGACACGCGCGAGCGATCTTGGAGCGGAGTACGCCGGACGGCCGCTTGATCGGAACGGACCGCGACCCAAGCGCTCTCGAAGCTGCAGGCGCACTGCTTGCCGAGTTCGGTGACCGCGCGACGCTTCGTAAAGCGCGGATGAGTGATCTTCGCGACGTGCTGACTTCGCTCGACATCGAGCACGTCGACGGC
>PVMK01123124.1_pt1 | contig 13148 bp, 13 predicted proteins | sample 1853481 | NCBI WGS metagenome assembly PVMK01 (sample SAMN08533507, study PRJNA380276) | Marine sediment metagenome, whole genome shotgun sequencing project.
CGTCGCCGGCGCCCAGCTATACGATAATGGCGAAGCAGACGAAGGTATGGTTTTCTTGTGGCTTGGTTCGACAAACGGGTTGGATCCGGATGGATCGCGACCGGTTGGATCGCCGAGTAACGCAGACTGGACCTTGGAGAGTAACCAGATCGGTGCGAATCTTGGCGTTGAAGTCAGTACCGCCGGCGATTTTAACCAGGATGGCTATGATGACGTGCTGGTAGGCGCCTACGCATACGACATTGTGGGCAGCACAACGCTAACAAACGCTGGCCAGATAACGATCTGGTTCGGGTCAGCTGAGGGTCTTGGACCCAATAGCACGCCGGAAGATGCCGACTGGGTTGCCGACGGCGATCAAGTCAACTGCTATTTCGGTTTCTCCGTTGATTCATTGGGTGACGTCGACATGGATGGACCTTCTGATGTGATAGCTGGCGCGTATTATTACGATCATCCTGAAGAAAACGAGGGCGCTGCCTTTGCTTATCTTGGGACGCCATCACGCACCTATCTACCCACTTTATTTGGCGACTAGCATGGGATTGGAATAAAGCCTTGACCTTCCAGACACCAGCCGGTGTCAGACATTCAATCCGCACAAATCAATAGATGGTGTCACGGGACTATCGCCGCCAATAGAAGGAACTACTTGTCTGGCATTCCGGGGCTCACGGCCTAATCTTCAGCGCTCCCCGTCTGTCATCAAGTTAGTAGAAAGAGGCTGGACTGGCGGCCGTGTTGCGAAACCTTCTCGCCATGGAGTAGTTGCTTATTACATGGCCAGCATTTGCGACGCGCAAGCCAATAAATAAGACGCACTCCTTGAAAGCCGCCTAACCAATTTCGAACCACTTCTGATCAGCTAGGACGACTGAGGTCTCGATCTGGCGATCTGTAATGGTCCAATATTTGCGCAGTAACTGGCTATTCTTTTCCGGTGGGACCAATCGAAAGCCATGCTTCTCATAGAAACGAATCGCCCAGATAGCATCGGCCCAAGTTCCGACTAATAGTGGTCCACCGCTATGTTGGCGGACCGCAGCCAGCAGCTGACCACCTATCCCTTGATTCTGCTTAGTCGTGTAAACGTATGCGTGCCGGATGAGGGTTACATCTCTTACGGATTGAACGCCCATAACGCCGGCTAGCTGCTTATGTTCTTCATATCCCCAAAAGGCAACGCCGGCATTCAACTCTTCCAGCAACTCGTCTGTCGACATATACGGCTCTTTCCAGCGGTCCGTTGGGATCACCCCTTTATAGACCACAGCGGCCTCATTAATAATCTCAAGGATTGAATCAAGGTCATCGTCGATACATAACCTGATCAAGTGTCACCTCCCCGCCGGTTGCGAGCAAATCCGACCTGCCAAAAACTCACCGGCTACAAACCCCGGTGTTGATCCGATAATGCTAATTATCCCCCCTATGCCAAGAATGCAATAACGGGTGTATGCTTGATTGGCTCCTGTTGGAGTGCCAGGCGACCTGGCCTGGGTCGGCGATGAACTTTTGATGCTATTACTGATGGTCAAGGCAGCGTGTGAAAAATTGGTCACGTCGCCATCAATGTGAATATGGCGGCGCATCCAATACTCCTTCACCCTTTTCCATGCTAACGCGCGGCTCTATCGCCTCGTTGAAACGAGCTATCTACTGATTCTTGAAATAGACGCTTGAGTCGCCAAATGTCCTGTTCGACACTGCGTGACGCAGTCTGCCTGCCTTCGTTCATCTGTTGACCACCTTCTGCGTTGCTTCACCATGAGTCTTCTTCTGAATAATCTTTGTCGATGCCGGATGGATTTAAGGGGTACTTCTCTCTATATTTGGTGCCTTGCCTACACTCGTCGGCGGCGATAGGTTGTATTATGCGATCGTATCTGGCAGATCATGGGCAGCTTGATACGGTCGCGCACGTGCTTTTGGTATCATATGATTCGTTGTTTTTCGATAGTGTGCTAATCCGTAAGCAGGCGTTGATGCCCGATATGTACTTGATCGTTTTATTACTGAATGACACCAAAGTCTCGGCACAGGTACGGTAGATCATAATGATGGGTAATGGAGAAAATTTTCGATGACGGATGCTAATTCCCCTAACTTCTGGGACAGCCTGTACAAAACAGACCGCTTTCATTGGGACTTGGGTGGCCCAACGCCAGAATTTCAACGGCTGGCGGAGCGTCGATTGCTTAAACCCGGCACGCTGCTAGTGTTAGGGGCCGGACGCGGTCACGATGCGCGTCTGTTTGCCCAACACGGATTTGCGGTCACGGCTGTAGATTTTTCAGCCGAGGCTGTTGAAGCCATGAACAAGCTAAATGACGTAACATTCCCAGTCGAAATCGTCCACGCTGATTTCTTCTCTTTAACTCCTGATTGGAACAATCGCTTCGACTACATCCTTGACTATACAAGCTTCTGCGCCGTTTTGCCTAAACGCCGCTCTGAATACGCCGATCTGGTTTCCCGCCTGCTAAAACCTGGAGGCATGTACATTATTCTCGCTTTCCCAATCGGCAATCGTCCGGGGGGACCGCCTTACGTTGTCCAGCCCAAAGCCATAATAGCGCTGTTCGCCGAACGGGGTTTCACACTGAATCGTCGAGAATCCCAGGTCCTTTCCGTTGCCAGTCGTGAGGGGTACGAGGAGCTGCTTATCCTGGAAAAGAAATAACCCCAGGTAGCTTTGCCAAGATCCAAACCAAAAGCGGGCAAGGCAACCAGACGGGATAACCTCCTTCAAAATGAGCATCGCATTCTTGGTCGCCTTGCCCCTACCGCATATGAAAGAATTTTATTGTGAGCCAAGAACATGATCCTTATAAACACCGTAGACGTTCTATCCGGTTAAAAGGGTGGGATTACTCGACACCGGCCGCATATTTCGTAACCATTTGCACCCACCAACGGGAGCATTTTTTCGACGACCAACGTTTTCAAGACATCGCCGCCAAGGCCTGGATTCGCATTCCAAAGCTACCATGCGCCGAACATGTAAACCTCGACGAATGGATCGTAATGCCAAACCATCTCCACGGCATCGTCGTTCTTGTAAAACGGAAAGGGGCAGGATCATCTCAACCATCCGGATTTGGTCGTCCAAAGTCTGGATCTTTATCGACCATTATTGGCACCTACAAATCGATGGTGACTCGTCGTGTGAACAAGCTGAGGCATGCACCTGGTGGAAAGCTCTGGCAACGGGGCTACTATGAGCGAATCGTCCGTAATGACCGGGAGTTGAACGCCATCCGCCGTTACATTCGCAGCAATCCAATGCGATGGTCTGAAGATATTGAAAGCCTCGATTCCATCCTCCCCAGACTGTAAAAAGTCAGATAACTGAACAGTCATATAGGCACCTTTGGGCAAGGCAGCGAAGAAATCAATCCAGATTTAGGATTCAGCACACCCCTACTCGCTGCCTTGCCCAAATCCAATGTCCAACGCCCAATCGTTCATGTTGAGTGAAGAGCCGGGTGTTTCCATCGTCGGCGTCGCCAGCGAAGAAGTAGAAGATCTTATTGCCCTGATCAGGAGCAGCGATCCTGACATCGTCATCCTAGATTTGGACCTCCCCGGCCTCTCTACAGCAGAACTCTTGTCCGAAGTGCAGCGAATCAACAGCCATTTGGGATTTATCGTTCTTGGCTCCATGCCTGAGTTGAAAGAACAGATTATACTTGTTGGGGCCAGCGACACTGTTGTTAAAGGCAGCCCGCCTGATGAGCTGCTGGATGCCTATCGAAGAACCGCCGGCCTGATCCGTTCAGCAGCCGACCAAACGCTTGTTCAAAAGGAGTAACGAAGGATGGCCCAAGCAAATCGAACTCCATTAGAAAAAGGTCCCGCGTTTGAATGGTGGATGATCGCCAATATCGCCATGGGGGCTGGATTTTCGGCATTTGTGGCCTTGCTCATCCCCCCTTATATCACCCAAACGACCGGCAACGCGGCCGATGCCGGGGTAGTGATGGCCATTATAAGCCTGGCGGCCGTGAGCGGCCCAGTGCTTGGTGGTTTTGCCGACCGTTACCGGGCTCACCGGTTGATCATGAGTCTGGGCGTATTGGGTATGGCCCTGGCCTTCCTGGCTTTTGGCATCTCCGCCTTATCCAGCGCCTTCTTCGCCATCGATGCCATTCTTATGGGCTTGTCTGTGGCCGCTGTCGCTGCGGTGGCTCCGGTATTTGTAGTCGGCGCCAACTTGGGACAAGCGCTGCAAGCCAAACGCCTTACGACCTATAACCTGGTGGCCCCAGTAGGCCAGGTTCTGGGTGGGGCCATGCTGGTCGCCGCCGCCGCCGCCGGTTGGTCATTCAGCCAGCGATTCTACCTGTCCGCAGCGGTCATGTTTGTGGCCTTCCTGATAACCTGGTTCGCCAGCAAACAGGCTGCCGATCGGGTCAACACTGCCATGGATGTTATCGCTAATGCCGAGGCCGATGAGAAGGCTGCTGAAGAGACGGCCGAAAACATCAAGAAGGCCCGGAAAATTGGCCTAAGACAAATAATAATTTCTACTTTTGGCATGTACTTGCTCATCCTAATTTTAAGTTCTGTGGCCAACAATGGAGTCAACAACCAGATCTCCAATATCCTGCCAAATGTTTATGGCATCGACGAGGCTACCACTGCCGGGCTTATCTCGTTGGCCGGCCTGCTGAATATCGGTGTCTTTCTAGCTGCCGGAGCCTGGATGAGTCGTTCGGGTGCTTTTGCCCCGTTCGCGGCCGGCAACGTGGCCAGGCTGGTAGGTGCCCTGGGAATGGCCGTGCTGGGTATGGTAGCCAACGCCCCAGTACTGATCGTCGCCGCCTTTATGCAGTTGCTCTACCAGGGTAATCCGTTCGTCCGGCTAACCCAACCGGTACTGGCGGTACGGTTTGCTACCATCCCGGCCGGGCAGGCCAACGGCTGGGTGATCGGCGCTAGCGCTATCGGTTCATTCGTGGGCAGCATTCTGGGCGGTCTACTGGCCGATAAAGTCGGTTTCAACGCCATCAACTGGATGGCCACCATCGCCGCCGGTCTGGCTGTATTACTCATAATCATCAGCCTCTGGCCGGCCGAGCGCAAAAAACGCGCCGGAGAAGTCGCCGCGCTCCCATCGCCAGCTACCGCGCCATCTTAGGTACCCAACGATGAGAGAGCTATAACCTGATTTGTCATCGTTTGTTCCATCGAAAATGTTGCTTCGCGAGCAACAATCGCAAATCGCAAATCGCAAATCGCAAATCTAAAATCGCAAATTGCAAATCTAAAATCGGAAATTGCAAATCTAAAATCGGAAATTGAACTATGTTTACATTCTCCTTACCTGAAGCTTTCATCGCTCTCTTCATTGGTATGGGGCCCATCAAAGTGCTCCTAATCTACATCGCCAAGACCCAGGGCATGGAAAAGGCCATAAAGCGAAAAATGGCCCGGCGAATTGCCATCGTCGCCGCTGTTGTCGCCATTGCCCTCTTTATCCTGGGGGCGATCATCCAGCAAATTCTCCATTTCTCAATAGGCGCCTTAAACATTATTGGCGGGATCATCTTGTTCCTGTTGGCTATCAATATGGTCATGGGCAGTAAACCGAAGGCATCTGGTTCCGAAACAGAGGATGTTGATCCCATGAGCATGGCCATATCTCCCCTGGCGATTCCCTTAACCCTCAATCCGGTCGGTATCGTCACCCTGGTCGTAGCCTCATCTGAGGTCACAGATATGCCTAGCTCCATCGCCGTCGTGCTCATGATCGCCATCATCGCCGCCATAGACCTGGTTGTACTATTGGGCTCTGATCGCGTCGCCCGTTACCTATCTGAAGCGACAGTCCATCTGTTGGAGGTGCTCCTGGGTATCTTCCTAGGTGCCATGTCCATCCAACTAATCCTAAACGGCCTGGCTGAAGTTGGGGTCATAACACTGGCAGGGCATTCATAAGACGTAGTGTGCGTGGCTAGCCCGGATCGGATAATTGCGTGATACAATTCGGAGTGACGGATTGACTGATATTAATTTGAGCAGCATACAGATAACCGAAAAGGCTCATTTTGCCTACCCGGAGAGCGCTCCGGAAGCTTTCCATCTGCTGGCCAAACCCACCGGCGCCATCTGTAACCTGGACTGTGCCTACTGTTTCTTCCTGGATAAGGAACTGCTCTACCCGGGTAGCAAGTTCCGGATGAGCGATGAGCTGCTTGAGGGTTACATCCGTCAGTTGATCGAGTCCCACCAGGTGGATCAAGTAGCGGTGTCCTGGCAGGGTGGCGAACCGACCCTTATGGGGCTCGATTTCTACCGGCGAGCTATGGAACTGGAGGAGAAGTACCGCCGGCCGGGTATGACCTTCTTGAACACCATGCAAACCAACGGCACCCTGCTCGACGACGAGTGGTGCGTCTTCTTCAAGGAGCACAACTTCCTCATCGGCATCAGCATCGACGGTCCGCGAGAATTACACGACACCTACAGAGTGGACAAAGGCGGCAAACCCACTTTCGACAATGTGATGCGCGGTATCCGTCTGCTGCAAAAGCACGAGGTGGAGTTCAATATCCTGACCACCGTCAACCGGGTCAACGGCGATCACCCCTTAGAGGTCTATCGCTTCATTCGTGACGAGATCGGCGCCGATTGGATGCAATTCATCCCGGTGGTAGAGCGGATCAACGAGGACGGCCGCACTCTGTACCAGCAAGGGAACACCGTCTCCGATCGTTCGGTCCTGCCCGACCAGTTCGGCCGCTTCTTGAGCCTCGTATACGACGAGTGGGTCCACAACGACGTCGGCCAGGTCTACGTGCAAACCTTTGAGGCAGCTTTGCGCAACTGGCTGGGTATGAATGCCTCAGGCATGTGCGTTTTTAACGAGACCTGCGGTCAGGGCTTGGCCATTGAGCATAACGGCGACCTATACGCCTGCGACCATTTCGTGGAACCGGACTACCATCTTGGCAACATCCGGCAAGAACACATGATCGATCTGGTAGCCTCACCGCAACAGCTTAAGTTCGGCCGGGATAAGCTCGAGACATTGCCCCAATACTGCCTGGAGTGCGACGTCCGATTCGCCTGTCACGGAGAATGTCCTAAGAACCGCTTCATCCTGACACCCGATGGCGAAGCGGGCTTGAATTATCTGTGTGCGGGCTTTAAGCAATTCTTTGGCCATGTCGATTTTCCGATGAAGCTGATGGCTGGCCTTATCCGCCGCGACCGGCCGGCGGCTGAGGTAATACCAATCCTGAGAGCCGAAGAGACCAAGTGGGGGACGCTCTTTGCCGACACGGGCCGTAATGACCCCTGCCCCTGCGGCAGCGGCCGGAAGTTTAAACGATGTCATGCTAAAGATGGTAAAGATTATCCTATGCGAGCCGTGCCAATTGCTCAGTCATAGGCACTCCGTTTTTTTTTAAGTGGTACGTTTACTGTGGCACTCTGATAGAGTTAGCCACAAAGGAGATAAGTTATGGCAAAAAAACCAAATTTCCTTCTTCTATGGGGAGATGACATCGGCTGGTACAACATCAGTCACAACAACCGTGGCGCGATGGGCTACCGCACGCCGAACATCGATCGCATCGCCCAGGAAGGGATCGATTTTACCGATTTCTATGCCCAGCAGAGCTGTACAGCCGGGCGGGCGGCATTCATCACCGGTCAGAATCCGATCCGCACCGGCCTTACGAAAGTAGGCTTGCCGGGTGCGGATGTTGGTCTGCAAGCCGAAGATCCAACCATCGCCGAGTTGCTCAAGCCTCACGGATACGCCACTGGACAATTCGGAAAGAACCACCTGGGCGACAAGGATAAGTATCTGCCGAGCAATCATGGATTCGACGAGTTTTACGGCAATCTGTACCACCTGGACGCCGAGGACGAGCCCGAGCATCCCGATTACCCCAAGGACCCGGCCTTCCGCGAGCGTTTCGGTCCCAGGGGCGTCATCCACTCCTTTGCCGACGGCCGGATCGAAGATACCGGCCCATTGGATAAGAAACGCATGGAGACCATTGACGACGACGTCACCGAGCGGGCCATCGAGTTCATCAAAAAGGCTCACGCGGAGGATAAGCCCTTCTTCGTCTGGTGGAATTCGACCCATATGCATGTCTGGACGCGTATCCCCAAAGAAGCCGAGGGTATCAGTGGTCAGGGCTTCTACAACGACGCCATGGTCCTACACGATCAGCACGTTGGCATGTTACTCGATACGCTCGATGAGTTGGGCATAACCGAAGACACCATCGTGTTGTACTCGACCGATAATGGCCCCCATTACAACACCTGGCCAGATGCGGCCATCACCCCCTGGCGCAGTGAGAAGAACTCCAATTGGGAGGGCGCCTACCGGGTACCCTCGTTCGCCCGCTGGCCGGGCAAGTTCGAGGCCGGCAAGGTTCTGAACGGCATCGTCACCCACCAGGAATGGTTACCCACGTTCTTGGCCGCGGCGGGCGATCCCGATATCGTCGAGAAACTGCAAGAAGGACACCAGGCCGGTGACAAGAGTTTCAAAGTCAAGATCGATGGCTACAATATCCTGCCCTACCTGACTGGCGAGACCGACGAGAGCCCGCGTAACTGGTTCTTCTATTCCAGTGATGACGCCCAGATCGTGGCCATTCGTTACGGAGACTGGAAGGCTGTCTTCGCCGAGCAGCGGGCCAAGACCATGCTGCTTTGGGCAGAACCATTTGTCACCTTACGAATGCCAAAGATCTTCAACCTGCGCCGCGATCCTTTTGAGCGGGCCGACCACAACTCCAACGGTTACTGGAATTGGCTCCTGGAACACGTTTTCGTAATATATCCCATGCAAGCCCTGGCGGCTGAACAGGTTCAGACGTTTAAGGAATTCCCTCCGCGGCAAAAACCGGATGCCTTCAACCTGGATTCTGTTCTTGCAAAAATGGAAGATGTCAGAAGTGGTGGTTTGCGTTAAAAACAGAAACCGGGTTTTTGCCAAAAAACCCGGTTTCTAAGCTTGTGCTAGGCACTAATAGGGAAAAACCGGGTTTTTACGTTTGAGCTACGTGCTATAAATCGCAATGGGAAAAACCCGGTTATTGCGCTTGAGCTACACAAAACTTGGCGGGAAAGTCTATGTCTGATGGACTGTCGTTGTGGCGAAATTCTGCCACCAAACAATCGATCCTGGAATTCGTTAGAACGGTGACAAACGAAAGCAACCCCGGATACCGGCCGCCATCCCAGCGTATTGCGACCCTTGACAACGACGGCACGTTGTGGTGCGAAAAGCCGGCTTACATCCAGTTTGAAGGCGCGTTCGCCTATCTGGCCGAAAAAGCAAACGACGACCCATCTTTAAGGGACAAACAACCGTTCAAAGCCGCCTATGAGAACGATCGGGAATGGCTGGGGATGTATCTTTCCAATGAGAAAATCCCGGAACTGATCGCCATGATGCTGGAGAGCCTCTCCGGCGAAACACAGGCAGAGTTTGAATCGCGAACCAGAGTCTGGTTACAGACCGCCCGCCATTCCCGTTTTGGCTTGCTCTTTAAGGAGCTTACATACAAGCCAATGATTCAATTGATGGATTACTTGCGGGCCCATGATTTTCGGGTGTTCATCTGCTCGGGTGGCGGTATGGATTATGTGCGTGTGGTATCCGAGGAACTGTACAACGTCCCCCGGGAGAATGTGATCGGCTCGAACTTGAAGCTAACCTGGGAATATCGGGAAAATGGACCCGTTCTGGTGCGGCAGGCGGGCATCGTGGAGCCTTTCAATGATGGCCCGGGCAAACCGGTCAACATCCAACTACACGTTGGACGCCCCCCTATCTTGACGGCCGGAAACAGCAACGGCGATATGGCCATGATGGAGTTTGCCGCTGCAGGGAAATGGCCTTATCTCAACCTGCTCCTACGCCAAGACGATGCTGATCGAGAATACCTCTACGATGACAGCGCCTAACAGGTTCAGAAGGCAGCTCAAGAGCACGGTTGGCAATCATCAGTATGAAAGACGATTGGCGAGAAATGTTTTAGCATCTCAGTCCATTCTTTCACCCCTGAAAGGCATTCGATGTTGAAATTACGAATCCACAAACGGAAAGTAATTAGGGTTTTCTAGGTTATGGCTGAACCAAATAACGCCAACGGCACCTGGTATCTTTCGGATGGATTCTTGGGCGCAATGGTGGTCTTGCTCACGATCGCTACGGCCTTTTCTGCCTACAGAAGCGTTCTAACCGGAATCGAAGGAGATGACCTCGATTTAGAAGCACAGAAGACTTTGGTGGCTGCTACTGGTAGCTTTCTAAATGGTAATGCCGAGATCTTCGTTGATTTACAGGCGTATGATGCCTACCGTTATTTTAGTACTGAGGATCCGGCCGAAGCAGGGATTTACCTTGAGCGCATGTCCGAATCCTTACGGACCGGTTTAGAGACAAACGGAGATCCGTTTGATGATGATTACCTGGTGGCAACCTATGCTGAAGCCAATGCGCTGCTTGAGCAGGTAGAAAAGTTTGAAGACCAGGCTAACGAAGTAGATGACCAAAACCGAGTCTATGAGCTATCAGGCTTTTTGTTTGCAATCGGGCTAGCAGCTACTGCCTGGGCGTCACTGGTAGATGCCAGCCGGCGGATCCGGCTGATTTTTATGATCATCGCCTTAGTTTGTTTGCTTGGTGGATTTGGCGTCGTTTTTCTGCAGCTTTAAGAAGGAACAGCCCAGAGATCTTTCACAGCTGAAGGAGTCAGTAAATTATGGGTTTAGGTTGCTTACTTTCGTTGGTTATAACCCTGGCGCCAAGATTAGGGTTGTTGTTCATCTGGCTGTTCACACCCCGGGTTGACCTGGCTTTTAACGGCTTTGTTGTGCCCCTCCTAGGTTTCATTTTTCTCCCTTTCACGACCCTGGCCTACGTGTTGGTCTGGGATGCCAGTGATGGCGTTTCGGGCCTGGGCTGGTTAGCGTTGGTTGTGGCTGTGCTCTTTGATGTAGGCACTTATGCCGTCACTTCGTACGTCAACCGCCACCGGCTGCCAAGCGCCAATCAGGGCTGAAGAATATGAAATATCGCGCTGAAAGTTGTCGGCCAGGATGAAGACGAAGCGACTACTTGGTCTTACCATCATCGCGAGTTTAATGGTCATCATTGCGGCGATATGGCGCTACCGGAGCTTGATATTCGCTAGACAGGCACAGCCGGCTCGCGAAGTAGCAATACCCGATCTGGAGCAGTTTGCGGGTTTAAGTGAGGACGAAGCGGCAGACCGGCGGGTGGAGACCGGTAGCCCGGACGAAGCAACAGCAGCTCGCCTTGTCCGGCGGGAGATCTGGCGGACCAGCACCTTCTCGATCTTCAACCTGGGAATGTTAGGGCTGGCAATCGCCCAAACTCTGTTGGGCGATCCTTTGAGCGCCCTGTTGACGGTTGGGGTGTTGATCTTAAATATTATCCTGACGGCCGGTCAACAATTGTATGCGACTTCCCAGGTCGAAAAACTATTGGAGCAGGGAAAGCCGCTGGCCACGGCCATTCGGGCAGGCCGGTTACGCAGTTTGCCCAGCGATGAGATCGTAGTCGGCGATGTCTTGGTAGCCGGACCCGGGGATGTATTTGTAGCCAGTGGAACTTTACTTGGTGGATCACCGGTTGTTCTGACGACCGTCACGGGGGAAGAGCAAAGTAGGACCAAACGGCTAATTGAGGGTGATACGGTAGTCGTTGGTAGTTTCTGCGCGCAGGATAGGGCCATATACCGGGTGGCGGAAACACCATTGCAAGCGGAAAGCGATAATTGGAGCCCCGTTCAAAGCAAGGCGGAATGGACGCCGCTCCAGCGAATCATGGCCCGCATTCTGCGCCTGTTGCTGGCTCTGATCGTCCTGTTCTTGGGATTGTTGGTCCTTGACATGTCTAATTTACCCGTGATCGGTTGGCTCTTTGAAGCCGACTACCGGGAAACCGCCTCGATTTTCTTCAGTATCGCACCCAGTAGTCTATACTTCATGATCGTGGTCACCTATGCCCTCGGCAGCGTCCGGCTGGGTGATCTTGGGGCTTTGGTTCGAGATTCACGAGCCGTTGAATCCCTGGCACAAATATCTGTTTTGTGCCTGAGCAAGACCGGCGTTTTGACAGGCGCTGAGGTGATCCTGGAAATGGCGCCTGCGCCAGCTGAAAAGACGCCGTTGGCCGAAACCCGAGTGCGGCAGATTCTTGGCGACTTAGCTTTCAGCACCCCGGCCGATAATATCTATTTCCAGGCAATCCGGGCTACTTTCAGAGGAGAACGACGTCCGCTAACAGACGAGGCTCCCTATCTGTCCGCCTATGGCTGGCGGGCGGTCACCTTTGCCGAGCCGGATCTTCGCGGGACCTATGTCATCGGCGAGCCGGCCGTTTTGGCGCCGCTGGCATTAAACTCTGAAACACCGGACGCGGACCCTCCAGCCAAGACCGAATCTGAATCGAGGCTTCGTTCAAGGTTCCAGAGCGGGATCGATCAAGTTAGCGGCTTGATCCGCCGTAACGACATAGACCCGTTAGCAAAAGACAGCCAGGAGATTCCAGGTTCAGACTCACTTTCTTCTATCCCGGGAACTGAACCGGTGCATGCCGAGAGCGATGGAGGTTTGGCAAACGCCCTCAGAAACTTGGGCCAACGCCTGGGAAGACCGCTCCAGGCAAACCAGGAAGAGGTGGAACCTGTGGAACAAGATGACCCAGAACTGTTATTCGCCTACTATCCCGATCCTCAGCCGCTCTTTAGCTCGGCCGGGCAACCATCGCTGCCCTCTGGCCTGGTACCCTTGGGGACGCTCCATTTTCAGGCACAGCTTCGCCCCGAAACACAGATGGCCATTCGATCATTTGTCGACTCTGGCGTTCAAGTAAAAATCCTGTCCTCTGATGCGCCCGACCGCGTGCTAGACACGGCCGCAGAGCTGGGTTTGCTTGAATCAGGATCCGGTTTGCCAACAGCCATTTCAGGCTATGAGTTAAGTCAACTGACGGACGATAATTTCGAACCGGCCACGCGGCAAACGTCGGTTTTTTCCAGCCTGACGGCCACTCAAAAAATCCAGATCATCCGGAGCTTGCAAGCCCAAGGAGAACGGGTGGCCATGGTGGGTGATAGTGTGGATGATATAGGAGCGAT
>PVMK01177974.1_pt1 | contig 13148 bp, 14 predicted proteins | sample 1853481 | NCBI WGS metagenome assembly PVMK01 (sample SAMN08533507, study PRJNA380276) | Marine sediment metagenome, whole genome shotgun sequencing project.
AGGTAGTAACCTTCGAGACCAGGCTGCCCGTCTACCGTGGTCTTGGTGCAGACGAAACCCAGGTTCGGGTTTCCCAGCGTGACGCCATTGTGCGCATGCCAACCCCGCAGCATCGCGCGGTTCACATCGGTAGGGATCGCGCACAGCGCGGTACCCATCCATATCCAGCGGGGAGGAGGGTAGCGAACCCAGGCCTTGGTATCGGACTCTTCGAAGTATTCGACACTGACGCCACCGAGCTGATTGGAGAAGTAGTGGTACTTTGCGGCGGCCACGGCGTGGGGCTGATCGGCGAGACCCAGCTTTTCGAGGCCGCGCAGGAACCGCTCCAGGTGCTGGCGGCGAAACAGCTGAAAAACGAATTCTTCCGCAAGCACCGCGTCACGCCTGTTCAGGATCGTCAGCACCAGGCCAGTGATCCAGGAATGATAGAGACCCGCCAGGGCATCAACCGCAGCTGAGTCTGAATTGGACTCTGAATCGGAATCTGAAGCGAAAGTGTTACTCGCGGTGCTCATAGCTGATCCTGCGTAGACTTCCTGAGTATCATGTTCGCAAAAATCGACCCGGAAAAGACATGCCCGGAACAGTCATCGCTAGCTTGGTGAGCCGATGCCAAAATTGGTGAATCTCGGTTCGTTATGCATCGATAACGTTTATACGGTCCCGGCAATCACCAAACCTGGCGAAACCGTAGCGGCGCTCGACTATCAACAGCATCCCGGCGGCAAAGGCTTGAACCAGTCGCTGGCCGCGGCGCGGGCAGGGTTGGATGTTGTGCACGTGGGCTGTGTGGGAAACGACGGCCGTTGGTTGACGGAGGTGCTCGCATCCGCCGGGGTCGACGTGGCGGGGCTTCGCATCAGCGAAACCGAGCCGAGTGGCCATGCGGTCATCCAGGTGGACGCCAGCGGGCAGAATGCAATCGTGATTGCCGGTGGTGCCAATCAATCGCTGGAACAGCGCGATCTGGAGTTCGCGTTGAGCGTAATGGAGGCGGATGATTGGTTGTTAATACAGAATGAAGTCAACAATATAGATAAGATATTGAATGTATTTTCTGACCTGCCTTCACGCATCGCGTTTAACGTTGCACCGGCGGACCCGCGCGTTGCCGACTACCCTCTGGACGCCGTCGACCTGCTCATAGTCAACGAGATCGAAGCAGCCGCCATCGCCGATGGGGCCATGCCGGCGGACGCGTTGGATTTATTGTGCGCACGCCACCCGCGTGTCACGTCGTGTTGACCTGTGGCGCACAGGGACTCCGTTATGGCATCGGTGGCGACCGACTCGAACTCCCCGCATTCCCGGTCGACGCCGTCGATGAAACAGCCGCGGGTGACGCGTTTATCGGTTTTCTGATGCATGGTTGGCTGAACGGCCACGCCCCGGCCGAAGCCTTGGCCTGGGCGAGCGCGGCGGGCGCCCTGGCGGTGACGGTCGCTGGCGCCGCGACATCGATTCCTACAGCCGCTGAGGTCGCCGAATTCCTCCAAAGCGTCCAGGACTGAACAGCTCAGTCAGCGCCATCTCCCAGGGGAATGCCGACGGCCTCACGCAGCTCGCGCAGGGTCTGCTCTTCGGTCTCAACCTTGATGGTGGTCATGCCAAGCGCCCGGGCGGGTTTCAGGTTGATCCCGAGGTCGTCCAGGAAGACCGCTTCATCCGGCTCGATCGCCAGCTTCTCACAGGCCAGAAGGTAGAACTGCGGGTTCGGTTTGCGGATTCCCTCCTTGCTGGATTCGATCACCACAGCGAACAGTTCCATTACCCCTTCTATCCGCGCCGCGCGTTCAGCAGAACGTGCCATACCAGGCCCTTCACCGGACTTGACGTTGTTGGTCAGGCAGGCCACTTTGAATCGCGCTTTGCAGGCGCGCAGCGCGTCCACCATCCGGGGCCGCAACTCACCGCTCAACAGCTCTATGACGTGACGGCCGCCGATCGGATGGCCAGCCGCGGTCGATTCATCGAGGAAGGCGCCATCGAAGGCGTCAACCGAGATCTGGCTCGATTCGAATTGGGCCCAGGCATTGGTCGTCGGGTTGGTCGCGTTGAGGCCCCGGATGAAGTCCAGCGGAATGCCGTTCTCGGCCTCGTATCGGTTGAACGCGTCAAAGGGGCTGGTGGTCAGAACCCCACCGAAATCCCATAGCACAGCCTTGATCATGTGGCGATGTCCACCCAGCCAAAAAGAACACGCGATGATATAGGCCGCATCCGAACGCGGCTACCCGGCCCACAGGAATACTCGGTTAGAATTCCCATCCTGTAATAGCGCATCGGGGACTGATCTTGGACATTGAAGGCGGAGTAGCGATCGTCACCGGGTCATCATCGGGCGTAGGCGCCGCCTGCGCCGTGCAACTCGCGCAGCGTGGTTGCCATGTGGTGATCAACTACGCCCACAACGAGGAGGGCGCGCGAGCCACCGAACAGCGCTGTCAGGCGGAGGGCGTGGAAACGCTCGTGGTGAAGGCAGACATCGCGACCGATGAGGACTGTCGCCGCATGGCCGCGGCGGCGGATGAGAAGTGGGGCCGCATCGATGCGCTGGTGAACAACGCCGGAACCACCAAGTTCGTCGGCCACCACGATCTCGAGGGTTTGAGCAAGCAGGACTTTCTGGACATCTATGCAGTCAACACGGTGGGCGCCTACCAGATGGTTCGCGCGGTCGCGCCGCCAATGCAGCGGGGTGGTCGCGGCAGCATCGTCAACGTCGCATCCGTTGCCGCCGTTATGGGTATCGGCAGTTCAATTGCCTATGCCGCCTCGAAAGGTGCGTTGGTGACCATGACCTTGTCACTGGCCCGAGTGTTGGGGCCGGAGATCCGCGTCAATGCGGTGTGTCCTGGATTCATCCAAGGTGAATGGCTGCGTGAGGGAATGGGAGCAGAGGCCTACGACCGTACCAAGGAGTTTCTCGAGACCACCACGCCGCTGAAGCTCACCGCCACGCCGGATACAGTCGCCGATGCGATCCGCTACTTCATCCAAGGCGCGGACGTGGTCACCGGAGAAACGCTGATGCTCGATGGCGGCCAGCACCTGAATCTCGCGCCTCTCACACGTAGATAGCGGCATTTCCCGGCGCAGTCGCTACCCACGGTTGACAGGTATCGAGAATTGCGGCGGAAACACGCAGTAGAAGCGGCTGCCCTGACCAAATTCACTGCGCACCTCGAGACCTGAATCGTGACGTTTGAGCACGTGCTTTACGATCGACAGGCCGAGACCCGTGCCACCCCGCACGCGCGATCCAGCAAGGTCGATCCGGTAGAAGCGTTCGGTAATCCGGGACAGATGCTCTGGTTGAATGCCCACCCCCTGGTCCTCCACCTCGAACCGCGCGCCCGCGTCCGTGTGGTACCAGCGCACCTTGATATCGCCGCCTTCCGGGCTGTACCTGACCGCGTTCGCCACCAGGTTCCCGAACGCGCTGTGCAATTCGCTCTCAACGCCCCGCAACCGAAGTTCGGCATCGACGTCGACGTTGAACCGGTGGCGGTCGTCACTCAGTTGGCTGGCATCGGCCACGATTCGTCGCACCAGGCTGGGCACGTCGACTTCGCCAATCTGAACAGGGTCAAGGGCAGGGCTCGACTCGAGTCGGGTCAGTAACAGCAGGTCATCCACCAGCGCGCGCATACGCTGTGACGGTGACACCAGCTTGCCCAACAACTCGCGAAGCATCGCCGGATCAAGGGAAGTGTCCTCCGCCGCTTCCAGATACCCCATGATCACAGTCAACGGCGTCCGCAACTCATGGGATACGTTAGCGATGAAATCCTGACGCATCGTCAGCAGCCGATTCAGTTGTGTCACGTCCCGCGCCAGAATCAACATTCGGTCATCGTCGACTGCAATTCGGCGAATCTCCAGTCGGCGATCGTCGTCAGTTGGCGACGCGATCTCGACCAAGTCGTCGTCGATTTCGCCGTTGATCAGCGCGGCCAGATCCGGATGTCGGATGAGCAACCCAAGGTTCTCGCCGTGATCTTCTGTGGATAACCCCAGCAGCCGTCGTGCAGAACTGTTGAATGTCTCGATCGCGCCGCCGGGCGTCATCAGTACAGCGCCGTCGGGCAATGCCTCGGTGGCTATCTGCAAGCGCCGGATCTGCGCCAGCACGCTACGCGTCCGTTGCCGACCGACCTGCACCGATTGATGGGCGCGCTCTGCCGTTGATCTCCACAGCGGCGAGATGTTATTCGGACGCGACAGAGGGTGTTTGCTCCAGCGGGACAGACGCGTGAACTCCATCACCTGCCAGAGCACCCAGCACGTCAACGCAACCAGCAGCGACCAACCGTAAGCTCCGCTGATCAAGCCACCCACCAACCCGACCAGCAGCAACCCACCGACTCGGAGCAGTTCATTCTGAACGAGACTCATGCGTCAACCTTGCGGCGAGAACCGGTAACCGACACCACGCACCGTCTGAATCACACCCTCGCGCCCGGACGGCTGCAACAGTTTCCGCAGCCGCAGAATGTGAACGTCCACCGTGCGCTCTTCGATATAGACACTGCGACCCCAGACACGATCAAGTAGCTGTGCGCGATCGAAGGCGCGATCCGGGTGGCGCAGCAGGAACTCCAACAGCCGAAACTCGGTAGGGCCGACGTGCACGGCTTGGCCATCTACTTTCAGCCGATGACTCTGCGTGTCGAGCGCAATCCCGTCGGCTTCGATGATCCCGTCGCCAGGGCTTCCCGAACGGCGCAGCAGCGCCTTGACCCGAGCAATCAGTTCCCGTGGGGAAAAAGGCTTGGTGATGTAGTCATCAATGCCGGAATCGAAACCTTTCAGTTTGTCCGACTCTTCGCCCCGTGCGGTCAACATGATCAGCGGCAGATCCGCGGTCAGCTCGTCGCGTCGCAATCTCCTCGCGAGCTCGGTGCCACTGATACCAGGTAGCATCCAATCGATGATCACCAGATCTGGCGGCCGCCCATCAAACCGTTGCAGTGCCTGTTCACCGGTTTCCGCTTCGACCACGTCGTAGCCCGCCCGACAGAGCGTGAAGCAAAGCATCTCCCGGATCTCGGGCTCGTCTTCGACAAGCAGAATGGTATGCGTAGCCATAGCCGTTGAGCTCAGCTCAGCTGGGTGTGGTCACAGGGTGAACGGATGGTCTGACGCGATCAATACTTGAACGACACATCGAGCTGCAGGCGGTCGTAGTCCTCCGTAATGCCGGCATTAGCGTTGCGCTCGTTGATGAACAGGGTTCCACCCAGCGAGATCTGTGGAGTTATCGCGTAGCGGCCTTTCAGAATATGGCCCTTGCCGTCAGTGCCTCCACCGCTGAAATCCGAATCAGTGAACAGCGCGAACACGGCATCCGCTTCCAGGTCCTGATACGCGTAGCCGAGTTGCCAGTCGTTGCGACCGCCATCGAATTCGACCCTGGCGCCCAGTGCATATCCGGTATCGAACTCATCCGCATCGTGGTTGTAAACATAGTCGGCGAACAGAGTGACCGGGTGTCCGGCCACTTCAAAGTCCAGTTCGGCGAACACCTCGATCTCCTGATAGTCGTACAGGTAGTCTCCATTCGCATCGATGCTGTTACCGCGCGGGTTACCATCGAACGCCACCGCCTCACCCTTGGTGTCGAAGTCGAAGTAGCCCGCACCAACCAGGAGGTTGGTCGCCTTGAGTTCCCCTTGCCAGCCAACCTGGCCGCCAAATACGATGGAATCGCCTCCTGCGGAGCGCTCCTCCACCCACAAACCCCACGCATGCGCGAACAGCGCACCACGATCGTAGCTGGCAGCCATGCCTTCTGGCCTGAAGTCGCTGTCCCAAAGCAGACTGTTGCCGCCCGCACGATGCACCGGGTTGGCGAACTTACCACCGGTGAGCGAGAAGCCATCCACCGGCGTCGCCCAGGTCGCGTACGCCAGATCGAGACGCACGTCTTTGGTCGATGAACCTTCGCCCAGGGTCTGGTTGGTCGACACCGGATCATCACCGCCGCTGGCAATACCAAGCCCTACATCGACGGTGTCAGAGATCTCGGCCATCAAGTGCGCCCGGGCCCGGATCCTGTGCCGATGGTGGTTGCTGGAAAACTCCGCATCAATGGTCTCGTGCCGATAGCGAAAATCACCGTTGATCTTGAGGGTCTCGTACCACATCACGTTGTCGTCCCGAGTGCGACTCGGCGCAACGCTCTGGTTCGTGGTCCGCCTCTGGTTCACGGCCTGAGAGGAAACCCACTCGATCCGATCGTTGGACGAGGCGCGTGATTCGATGCGCGACAGCCGCTCGTTCAAAGAGGCAATCTCGGCACGGAGTTCTGCAATGACCCGCTCAGAGGTCTCGGACCAGGCCGATGTCGAAGCCGATACACAAATGATCGATAGCCACGCGGCGGTAAGCACGCCCAAGGGGCGTTTTCGCAATAGGCTTTTTCGCACTCGGCAGGGTCGCGATCGGTACGAGGGCATCGTTGCAGTCTCCTTTTTTCGTCGGCTCAGGATAATTGATGGCGTATTGTGTTTCGCGACTGTGACACTATCGTGACAATCGGGGCCCCAATAGCAGTACGTCATGGCCCGTGTTTTACTTGCACCACAACGATTGAACTCACCATAGGGGAGGAACTGGCATGGGCGAGCAACGTCAGCTGCGAGCGATCGACGGATTCACATTCGGCGCCTACGAGGCTCGGCCGGAAGGCACAGCCAAGGGCGCGATTCTCGTCGTCCAGGAAATTTTCGGTGTCAACAATCACATCCGTGAAGTCTGCGACGGTTACGCGCAGGACGGGTACGTGGCCCTGGCGCCGCAGATCTTCGATCGGGTCGAGCGCGACGTAGAGCTCGATTATGACGACGCTGGCATGACCGCGGGCGTCGGTATCGCGCGCGGCAAGCTCGACATTGCCGACACCCTCAAAGACCTGCAGGCGAGCATCGAAGATCTGTCACGGCACGGCAAGGTCGGCGTGGTCGGCTATTGTTTCGGCGGTCTGCTCACCTGGCTGGCGGCTTGCGAGCTCGACGGTGTCGCCTGTGCTTCGTCCTACTACGGCGGCGGTGTCGTCGGCGAGATCGAGCGCAGCGCGCGCTGTCCGGTGATCATGCATTTCGGCGAGCTGGATGCGCATATTCCGATGACTGACGTGGCCCAGATCGATGCCGCCTTGCCCGACGTCACGGTCTACACCTACAACGCCGACCATGGCTTCAACTGTGACCATCGCGAAAGTTTCAATGCTGAAGCGGCGGCCCAGGCAAAGGAGCGCAGCCTGGCCTTCTTCGCCGAGCACCTGAGCTAAGGCGGCAGAACCTACGGAAAGCCGCCCTATATACGGATCCTCGACCGTCTGTCACCTTGACATCCCCGAGACGTTTGGTAATCCTTTGATGCGACTGTTGATGGGGCGGGGGCGTTTAGCAACAACGTCGACGTGCGGCTGTTTTGCCAGCCCGGGGGACTACTCGCTACTCCCCGTAGGCTGGGCAGTCACGCACCTGTGTCCAAGCTTCCTCGCATCAACCGTTCGGTACTCGTTGAGCAACCTAATCCTTAGGGAAGTCGTATGAAAAACAAACGTACCCAGAAGCCGATACTGGCGCTGCTACTGGCTTTGGGTGTTGTGCTGGGCAGCACGTCCGTGCTCGCCGCCAATCTCAATGACATCTTTGGCGTTGCGGAACAGCTCAACAAACAGGCGCGGCAATCGCAGGCCCGCGTAGATGCGCTGACGGACGAGACGCGCACGCTACTGGGCGAGTACAAAACGGTGCTGAAGGAGATCGAAGGGCTGCGTGTGTACAACCGCCAGCTGGAGAAGCAGATCGCCAACCAGGAACAAGAGATGGCGCAGTTGTCGGCCTCCATTGACCAGGTGACCATCACCGAGCGGCAGATCACGCCGCTGATGATGCGCATGATCGATGGTCTGGAACAGTTCGTTGCGCTCGACCTGCCGTTTCTGAGCGAGGAGCGCGAGCGCCGCGTCGACGGGCTGCGCGAGATGATGGATCGCGCCGATGTCGCAGCGTCAGAGAAATTCAGCCAGATACTGCGCGCCTATCAGATCGAAAACGAATACGGCCGCACCATGGAATCCTACGCCTCCGAGATCGACACCGCGGCAGGATCACGTATCGTCGATGTGCTCAAAGTCGGTCGCGTTGCCCTGGTCTATCAAACCAGCGATGGTGAGGAAACCGGTGCTTGGGACGTCGCGCAGGGCACCTGGGTCGAACTCGACGACTCCTACAAAACGCCGATTCGCAACGGCATTCGAATGGCACGCAAGCAACTCTCGGTGGATATGCTGACCCTCCCGGTTGCCGGACCGGAGACAGTTCAATGAAAAACGCTTACCTGAAGAGCCTGCTCTGCGTCTTCGCCCTTGCCGGATGCGTGACCTCTGCCTTAGCCCAGGACGCGGAGGTCGCCGGAACCGAAGGTGACTTGGTCGTCAACAAAGCCGACACCCTGGGTGATCTGCTCGACCTCGTCGAGCAGCGCCGCGTCACCGAATCAACCGAGAACAAACGTCGCGAGCGCGTTTTCCGTAGCTCACGCAATCGCCAGGCGAAGATGCTGGAGGATGCCAAGGCCGAGCGCCGCCGCGAAGAACAACGCAGTGAACGCCTGGAAACCCGATTCGAAGAAAATGAAATCCGCATTGGCGATCTGCAGGAAGCATTAGACAAGCGCCTGGGTAGCCTGCGCGAACTGTTCGGCGTGCTGCAACAGGTAGCCGGGGACACCCGAGGGCTGTTCGAAGGCTCGGTAATCAGCGCCCAGTATCCCGGTCGCGGCGAGTGGCTCGGCGAACTGGCAGCGAAGATGGGCACGGCCAGCCAACTGGCAACGATCGCAGAAATGGAACAGTTGTGGTTCGAACTGCAACGCGAGATGACCGAATCGGGCAACATCGTGCGCTTCCGCGCCACGGTGAACATGCTCAACGGCGAACAGAAGGAAACCGACGTAATCCGCATTGGCGCCTTCAACGTAATCGCTGACGGCGAGTATGTGAACTTCGAACCCGGCGTGGGCGTGCTGGTCGAACTGGCCCGGCAACCTGCGGCTCGATACACCAACGGCGCGGAGGACCTGACTGATGCGGAACCAGGCGAGTTGGTGGCTTTCGCCGTCGACCCGACCCGCGGTGCACTGCTATCACTGTTGATTCAGGCGGCAACTGTCGGTGAGCGCGTCGGCACGCCGTTCGGCGGTATCGCCAATGGCGAGTGCTACCTGCCATTCTGTGACGGGCAGGGCGGCTACGTCGGCTCAGTCATCATCCTGGGCGGGATTATCGGCGTGCTGCTCGCGATCGAGCGTTTGATCACGTTGTCGATGATCGGCTCCAAGGTCAACGCGCAGAAGAAGAGCAGCGTCGCCGACACCGGCAATCCGCTCGGCCGCATTCTCAAGGTCTACGAGGAGAACAGCGATGTCGATGTTGAAACCCTGGAGTTGAAACTCGATGAGGCGATCCTTGGCGAGACACCCGGGTTGACGCGGAATATCACGTTGATCCAGGTGATTTCCGTGGTCTCGCCGTTACTCGGCCTGCTCGGCACGGTGATCGGGATGATCCTTACCTTCCAGGCCATCACACTGTTCGGCACCGGCGATCCCAAGACCATGGCCGGCGGTATTTCAACGGCACTGATGACCACCGTACTGGGGCTGTGCGTCGCCATTCCGATGGTCTTGTTGCACTCGATTGTCGCGTCACGATCTAAGTCCGTGATGCACGTGCTGCAGGAACAGAGCGCCGGGATCACGGCGCGACGGGCCGAGGAAGCCGGCCGGGCCTTAGGCTAAGCGTATGTTTGGCGACGCATATCTGGCGATCATCACCTTCATGGAGCAGGGCGGCGATGTGCTGTGGCTGATCGCGGCGCTCACCTTTCTGATGTGGACGCTGATCTTCGAACGCATGCACTACTTCTTCACCGAACACCGGGCGGTAATTACCATCGCGACCGATCAGTGGGAAGACCGTAGCGAACGACGTTCGTGGAGCGCTCACCAGATCCGCGATGAGATCATCTCCAAGGCATCGAGCAAGATCACCGGCAGCCTGCCGCTGATTCAGACCTGCGTAACCTTATGTCCGCTGCTGGGCTTGCTGGGTACCGTAACCGGCATGATCTCGGTGTTTGATTCGATGGCAACCCAGGGCGGCAACGCCCGTTCGATGGCCGCTGGTGTATCGATGGCAACCATTCCGACCATGGCCGGCATGATCGCGTCACTGTCGGGATTGCTGGCAACAACGTTTCTGAAACGACGAATCGACTTCGAGATCGACTACTTTCAGGACCACATGAGTTTCGACCACTGAGGCAGGAGTCGCTATGTCGCGCACAAACCAACGTGGAGCTCGAGCGGACGAAGACTCCGACATCAACCTCACGCCCATGCTGGACGTGGTGTTCATCATGTTGATTTTCTTCATTGTCACCGCGACGTTCATCAAGCAGGCCGGAATCGAAGTAATGCGACCGGAAGCGCTAACTGCAACCCGGAAACCCACGGTATCCGTGCTGGTCGCGATCAGCCAAAACGGCGATATCTGGATTGACAAGAAGCGAGTCGACGCCAGTGCCGTGCGTGCGCACATCGAACGTATTCACGCCGAGAATCCAAAAGGCGGCCTCGTGGTGCAGTCGGATCGGAAAGCGAAGAGCGAGAAGTTGCTCGCGGTGCTGGAAGCAGCCCGTGCGGCCGGGATCACCGAAGTCGCGATCGCGACGGACACGTAGCGGGGTGCGGCGATGATTGCTCGATTCGGAATAGGTGTCACGCTGGGAGCTATGGTGACCTTCGTTCTGTTCCTGCTGATGCAGGCACTGATCAAGAGTGACAAGAGCCCCTTCACCGACGCGCCCACGGGAAGGATCGTCGATTTCGTTCGACTGGAGGACGACCCGGACCTCCTGCTCAAGAAACGTAAACCCGAACCACCGCCGCCGCCCGACGAACCACCGCCCGACATGCCCAAGCCGGACTTCGATTCCAGCATCGATTCCCAGGGCGTAGACATCGGTATGGGCAACATCAACGTAGATCTCAACATGCAAGGTAGCGGCGGGTTCAGTTCCGACGGCGAATACCTGCCTATCGTGAAGGTTGCCCCCGTGTACCCACGGCGGGCCCAGACTCGCGGCATCGAAGGTTACGTATTGCTCGAGTTCATCGTGACCAAGACCGGTGCGGTACGAAACCCGGTGGTCATCGAATCCCAACCCAGCGGCATCTTCGATCGCTCGGCGACCAGTGCTGCATTGAAGTTCAAATACAAACCAAAGGTCGTCAACGGTGAGCCCGTGGATGTCGCCGGAGTTCGGAACCTGATCAGGTTCGAGCTGCATGACGACTGAACGAGGGCCATTAGAGGTGCTATCAATGAGAAGCGCACAATACGTCGCCTGGTTGCTGGCCGTGTCGCTGGCCGCTTCCCTGGCGCTTCCGGTTGGCCTGTCGGCGCTCGGCGGCCATGGCTTTGAGTTCGCGTCAGCCGCCAACGATAAAAAGCCTTCACAGCGTCCGAAGAAAACCCGCCGCATCCCGACCATGAGCGAGCGCACCTTCAAGAGGCTCGCCGAGGTTCAGGAGGCAATTGATCTTAAAGATTATTTGCTGGCCCACAAACTTCTGCGCGATATGGAAGGCCGCAAAGGGTTGAATGGCAACGAGTACGGGCAGATCTACAACATGCAGGCCTACGTGTACTTCAGCCAGGAAGACTACCAAGGGGCCATTCGTTCGTATGAGAAAGTTGTTGCGCAAGGCGACAAAGTCCCCGAGGGACTCGAGGTCGGCACCATCTACAGCCTCGCGCAGTTGTACTTCGTCACTGAGCAATACCAGAAATCACTCGACAGCATGCGGCTGTGGATATCAAAAGCCGAGAACCCGGGACCGGCTCCGCATATCTTCATGGGTCAGGTCTACTACCAGATGAAAGACTACCGGGCCGCTATTCCGCAGATCGAAAAAGGCATCTCGATCGCGCAGCAACGGGGTACGCCGATCAAAGAGAACTGGTGGCAACTGCTGCGTTACCTGTACTACGAGCTCGAAGACAATCCCAAAGTGATAGAAATTCTCGAGCTGATGGTCGAGGAATTTCCAAAACGCGAGTACTGGATTCAACTCGCCGGCATGTACGGGATGGAAGGCTATGAGAAAAAGCAGGTCTACGCGATGGAAGCCGCCCACGCCGCTGGTTTCCTGACCAAACAGAACGACATGCTGAGCTACTCCGGCCTGCTGATGCAGGAAGAGGCGCCCTACCGGTCGGCTACATTTCTAACCGAGGCGATGGATGACGAGATCGTCGAGGCCAGCTCGAAGAACCTGCAGATGCTGGGCCAGGGCTGGCAGCTGGCCCAGGAATTCGACAAGGCGATTCCGGTGTTTCAACAAGCGGCCAAGAAGTCCGACGATGGTGAGATCTATGCCCGCCTGGCACAGCTGTACCTGGAGAAGGATCAATACGGCAACTGCGTCAAAGCCGCGGACGACGCGCTGCGCAAGGGCGGCCTGAAAAAGACTCAGACCACCCACATCGTGCGTGGTATGTGTCTGTTCAACAACGATCGTCTGACGGCGGCCAGAGCGTCCTTTGTTAAAGCAGGACGCGTGGCACGGACCAAGAAGGACAACGCAAACATACGCATCACGCGACAGTGGGTTACCTACATCGACCGCGAAAAGAAACGTCGCGCGATCCTCGCCGCATCCGATTGATTGCGGCGCGGCGGCCCGCCAGCCCCCGATGCAGGTAGTGCCACGGTGTTCACTGGAATCGTCCAAGGCCTGTGCGAAGTCGTCGAGATCGAGCACAAAACCAATCTGAACTGCCTGTACATCGACCTCGGCGAACTGGCCGGAGACCTGGCGCTCGGCGCCTCGGTCGCCATAAACGGAACCTGTTTGACCGTCACCGGCATGCATGCCAACCGCTCGGTCGCCGGGTTCGACGTCATTAAGGAATCCCTTGCACTAACCAACCTCGGCGCGCTCGTTCAGGGAAGTCGCGTGAACATCGAACGGTCGTTGAAGTTCGGTGACGAAATCGGTGGGCACCTCGTTTCAGGACACGTTGCCGCGACCGTCGTTCTCGACCACGTCGAGACCAGTCCCAA
>PVMK01188286.1_pt1 | contig 13147 bp, 15 predicted proteins | sample 1853481 | NCBI WGS metagenome assembly PVMK01 (sample SAMN08533507, study PRJNA380276) | Marine sediment metagenome, whole genome shotgun sequencing project.
ATTGTTTTTTATTAAATTTTTTCGGCTACCTTATCGATCTGCTCACGTAGCGATCGGAAAAACTTGTTTCTCTCTTTCTCAGCGGTACCGCTTATTGGAATTGATTTGGAAAGCAGATTTCGTCCCCATTTATAGTTGTAGTCAAAAAATTGCCTGTTATGGGAGTACATCAGGTTGATTGCATTGCTGGTGATCCACAAGCAGATGCAGTTTCTCGCACAATGTAAGCGCATCATTTCTCGAATTGAAGTAACCCGCTTCTGAGTAGAAAAGTAATTGCTTTAGATAGCTGTTAAGACACTCGGTGGTGGTAAACTCTTTGGTATCGATCTGCACATAGGTCTCAACGATTTCTTCTAAAACCCGTACCATATCTTCATCCAGTTCGGCCAGGGAAAATTTGATGTCGCGGTATTTGGGGAAATCAAGATTTGACTTTTGCCAGAAAAACAGTTTGAAGGCGCATATTTCCGGGATCTGGATAATGTGAAAAATATTGAGCTCGTTCAAAATAAAAACCACCTCAGAATCTTCTGACTTCCCGGCCTCCAGGGTAAATGACAGCAGGCTTTTTAACCAGTCGGTAAAGGAATAATCCCCTTCAACCAGGAAATTGGTCTTGAATGTGACTGTATCAACCTTGCTTTCGGTCAGATCATCTAATGAAAAATTGAAATGTACTGACAGTTTCTGGACTTCCTGCAAGGACAGATGTTTGTCTCCGCGAATTCTACGGTAGACGCTGTCATTGCTTATTTGCAGGATGTCAGCAATTTCATCAACCAGGGACATGTGATCGGAAAGTTGGTCACGAATCTTCTGGAATAGCTGTGACTGGATATCAGTCTGGATTTCCATACCTACCAAATGTATGAAAAATTCCTTTGTATGAGGTGAACCACCTTTGAATGTACAGAGGGGACAATGACGCCAAACTAATGTCATCGTGGAATTGCCTCATTGATCCAATAGGACGACAGTTAAAGTTGGAAAAAGGCCACTTACCGATAATTAGAAACAGTTTGCCGATTTAGTCTTCTCCAGGCGGCTCATGGTCCTTAATATTGTACTAGTTATTGTAACCTGAATATAAAATTAAGAGCTATGAAAATAAGAACTGGATTGGTAACGAGCGCATTTTTACTCTTACTTGGAATCGCACTACTTGCCCCGACAACCAATACATACGGACAATTGATCGCACAAGAAAATTTATTATCAATGCGCAACCGTGAAGTTGTCCACTACACTGCAGATCTCAAATCTGAAATTAGCGTGATAGAATTCTGGATGGTTTTACCATTTGTAAATACTCTTGATGAAGAAGAGTTATACATGGAATCATGGATGATCGCACCATTTGAAAGCGTGATCATTGACCAAAAACTGACAGTTGAATCCTGGATGACTGTCCCTTTCGGGGTCGATCAGGATACTGAGATTGAAGATTGGATGGCTTCTGCCTGGTTCTAACTGATGATTGTTGCAGTATCTGCAACCTGGAAAAAATGAGTCATCTTTCCGTCTTTTGCTGTCCATACATGCGTGGCATTGGCTTCAAAAGGATTACCGGTAGCTTTATTTGTACCCCGGTAGTAACCCACCATTACCACTTTATCATCTACTCCGAATATTTCAGTCACTTCAATATTGAATCCATCAAAATAAACCGGGAGCTGCATCAGAACATTAGTCATGACTGCCTCGTGCCCCTTGTAGATTCCATCACCCTTCACAAAAGGCATACCTTTGCTTTCGTGCCATTCAATTTCAGGATCCCATATAGCTAAAACTGCCTCCACATTACCAGTGGCAAAATCAGAATAACCTTGCCTAACTTTCTCTACATTTGTCATATCAATGCGATTAAATGGTGAAATAAATCAAGTATGTATACATTAAAACAAGCAGATGGATTTTAAGTTCAAGTAGAGAAATCGGACAACTAGATCCTTCCAAGCAGACTATTCACCCTCTGTTCAGAGTATCATTGATCTTCTTGGCCAGTACAAAGTGTTTGTGATCGTAATAGGGTTTACGATCCCAGGCCTTTTGAAGCGCATTCTCGGCTTCCTGGTAGTTTCCCATTTTATAGAGAGCCACTCCATAGGTGTAGAGGTATGGTGCAGAGTCAGGATTCATCACCATCAGACTAAGAAGCATTTGCAAACCCTCTTCCACGTTGATGTTATGGGTAATCAGAAAGTTAGCCACATCATATGTCGCCAATTCGTTTCCGGGTCTCAATCGTAGGGCCTCTCGATAATACTCCTCAGCCTTTTCATAGGATTCGGCCCATGTGTGGATCCCGGCATACCATAAATAGAGGTTGGCTTCGGGCCAACCTTTCAGTTCAGTCATTTTTTTGATTTCTGACAGATAGCTCTTAGCCCGGACCATGTCTCCCTCTGAAACTGCGCAGATGGCCTGCCAGAAGTCGAACGTTGAACTCTGATCAGGCCAAAGCTCCCTTCCAGTTTCAAATGTTTTATCTTCCTTTTTATGGTCACCTTCAAAATGGTAGGCACGGCCCAGGAGGATATAGGTCCATGACCATGGATTGGAATCTAGTTTTTTCAACATCTCAAGACTCTTTTCAAAGGAGTCGATAGCCTCTGGCCACTGCTCCAGATTGAAGTTGATCCAGCCAGTCATATAGGTCATGTAGTTGGAGTGTGGATCCATCTCCAGGTACTGCCTGCAATACTCCAGTTGTTTCAAGGGTTCTTTATCAACGCTTGCCTTAACGGCCTTAACCAGGATCTGCATATTGGACGGCAACTGATCCACTCGATCATAGGCTTTATAGGCCCATGATTTTGACAATTTTGCCTGTCTCATATCCCCACAACAGTAGGCCAGTTTCAGCATAGCAGATACGAAATTGGAATCCAGCTCTATCGCTCTGTTATAGTGATCTGCTGCACAAATATAATCGAGCCTGGTATGGCACTGCAATCCAAGAATGTATGCCTTGTAAGCATCGGCCGACTGGGTGAATATGTTTCCTGAGTCGAAAAAATTGCCCTTACTCAGATTCCGAATTTCAAGAAAATCTCTGATTTTCAATGATATTGAATCTGCAAGTGTAAAGAAATCGTCTTCGGTAAAACCATCCAGTTCATAGGATCTGAATATCTCTTCTGTTTCGGCATTCATGATATTGGCAGTGATCCGGATCTTGCTGCCCGATTTGTGCAAACTGCCGGATATCACTGTATTGGCCTCCAGTTTCTGTGCAAGTTTACTGCTTATGGAGGGAGTGAGAGCAGCGTAATTAACAGCTGATCTGCCCGAAAGCACGCTGTTCATGGTTTCAAATTGACGTACCGATAGCTCCGGTGAATTTGATAAAGCTGTGATCATCAGGTTTTGCATACCCTCCTGCCAGAGATTGTAAATTGTGTCACCGCTTACATTCTTAAAAGGCATGACTGCGATGGAGATCTTCCCTCGGATTTCCCGGGGAATTTTTGACCTTCCCTGGTCGAAGATTTTGGGATAAGCCAGGATGGCAACAGCTATAAGTAAGACTCCGATTACCACATCGCTAATCCACAATTTTCTGCGCCTTTCCCGATCCCTTTTCTGAGGGGGGCTTTGCTGATCTAATGGTTCTGTTTTTACCACGCCCTGTGGTGTAATATCAAAGATCCATGAGACTGCAAAGGCTGCCGGGAAGCCCACAATGAGCAGGATGATCATTAAAGTGACCGTCCAGTCTGGCAATCCAAGTCTTGGTAAGATGATATCACTGGCCTCAATGATGATAAAAGCCGTGGCAACGTACATGGCCATTACCTTGGGTACTCCACGTCGTTTTAATTCCTGCCAGAAGCGGAATCGTTGCTGTGGTCTCTGGTTCATTCGGCCAACAGGCTTGATTCTCTACAAGGTACGATTTGAAGGATCAATAGTCAAGTAAGCCTGTATGTTGTGGCGTATGTCATTAATTATAAACCAGATACCTGACTTATACGTCTATATATAGTCTAATCCTTAAAATTCTTTTATCATGAGAAACCCGATATTAATCCTAACAAGCTTATTGCTTCTATCCTGTGTCCCCGTGACCATCTCTGCTCAATCTGCTGAAGAAGAATTAGATCAAGTAGAGCTAATGAAACAATTTGCAGGGACCTGGGAAGCTGAAATTGCTGAAGATACCATTTTGGTTGTGAGTCTTACTCCCGTTGGAGGGGCATATGAATACAAGCGTGAGATAAAAACTATGGGTGTAACGATTCATACCTCTGCAGGGATTTACGGATTTTCGAGTGACAAAAAGAGCGTCATTTTTGCCGGGATTTACGGAGATGGAGTGATGAGCTTTGATTATGGCCGATTTGTGTCTGCTAAGAAATTCGTAGCCGAGGCGTATAATGATACATGGCAGCATCCTGTTGCTATTGAGGAAAATATTATTCAGTCACCGGAATCATTTACAACCCGCTCTAAATGGAGGGGTGAAGAAATGAAATGGGATGTTGAATGGTCACCCATAACTACCTTAACCAAAGTTGAGTAATTATCCAATAGTGATATTTATAGAAAAATCTAAAATCAAATTGTCATGAAAAAAATGCTTAGTGTTTTTTTTAGCCTCGTGCTTGCTGGCACCGTCATTGGACAGGAAAAATATGCTATTCCTGAGGTTCCTATTGAGAAAAAACTTACACCTCTTCCTTTAAAACTCTAATAACAATACCATAACAATTTAGCCAAAACCTCATGAAAATTTTAAGACTAGTAATTGGATTAATTCTTTTTGGAGTCATACTGGGTATGAGCTCTTGCCAGGATCAACAGACAATAGATGAATTGGCTAAGTTTAAGCAAGCTGAGACTCTCAAGGCCACTAACATTGAGCTGGCTAATAAGTTCTACAAGCACCTGGATGCTGTTTTGTTGGATTCACTAAGGGCATTGGTCGCTCCCGATGCAAAACTCTATTATCAGTCGGGAGACCCTATTTCGTTCAGCGATATAGAACCTCTTATTGATATGTTTTATACTTCATTCCCGGATTACACACATGAAATTGAAGATATAATGGCAGCAGACGATAAAGTGGTATGCAGGATTCTTTATACAGGCACCTATACGAATTCGTTTATGGGCATGAGTCCAAGCGGGGAAAAATTCAGGTATAAGGGAATCCAGATCATTCAGTTTGCTGATGGTAAAGTGACAAATTTTTGGGGGGTCGAAGATGAACTGGCCTTGATGACACAGCTTGGATTAGAGCTTAAACCAACGGAGGGTGCGGGTGAATAGTTTTCAGAAAAATAAGTAGTTTTGCGGGAGATTTTGAATGATCTCTAATCGCAGCATTTTATGGCAAGCTACAAAACTTCGAATTCTAAGTCTTTTGATCCAATCACGCCTTCGTGTAATAAGACTATTTACAATTCGCTTGAGGAGGCCCGGGATATGATCCGGCATATCCAGGAAACCCGCACGGTAAGGGATTTGAATGCCTATCAGTGCAACACCTGTGGACTGTGGCATTTGACCAGCAGATCAAAGCCTTAATCCAATCACACAAACATCATCTATCTGTTCATTGCTACCACGCCAGTTTTCAAAAGCAACTTCAATCAATTCCTTCTGATTCTTCATCGATTCGGACTGAACAGACAGGAGTAGTTTTTTAAAATTACGGGTTTTGAACTTTTTACGTTTTTTACCTCCATATTGATCTACAAAGCCATCGGAAAATATATAAAGGGAGTCGTTTTCTTCAAGCTTTATTAAATGGCTGGTAAACTCTTTTTCTTCCCAATGTACACCTATGGGTTGCTGATCTCCTTTTATGGTATATAATTCATACTCATCATTTTCTAAAGATAAATAGGGAATCTTTTCAGTTTCCGTCAGTTGGCCCTTCTTCCTAAATAGAAAAAGAGGTCTGTTGGCACCGGCAAACTGGCATTCTTTTTTCTCCGGGTCAATAATGGCAATGGCCATATCCATTCCATCCTGTTGATCGTTTGCAGATCCTTCCTGGGCTAGTATTTCTTTTACTTTGGTCCTTAAATGTCCGAGAATCACACCAGGCTGTCTGATCCCGAATGTCCTGAATTGCTCATTAAGAAGCGTTACACCTAACATACTCATGAGTGCACCCGGAACGCCATGTCCGGTACTATCTGCGACCACTACCACTCTAAAGCCATCTAGCTCTCTTACCCAGTAAAAGTCTCCGCTTATGATGTCTTTTGGCTTATAAATCGTGAAATAATCAGATAGGATATTATCCATATATGCCGGAGATGGAAGAGAAGCTGACTGAATCCGCTTTGCATAACTGATACTGTCTGTAATCGCCTGCGTTTGCTGAAGAACCAGTAGATGCTGTTTTCTAATTTTTTCTTCAGCTCTGACACTTTCAATGGCTCTGGCAATATGATCTGAAACAAAGACCAATAACTCTTCATCTTTCACCGAATATGCATCTGCAATGTCATAAGCCTGGACAACCATCACCCCAACAGAATTTCCTGAAAGCTTCAAGGGGACACCCAGCCAGGAAGTTGATTGGGAGCCAAAAAGTTTTATTTCGCCTGATTCATATAATTTATTCATTTCCTCATTGGGAAATCTAACGGGATTGCCTGTTCTTCGTACATAGTCTGATAGGGTTCCGGACAAATCATACAATGTCACATCTAATGATTCGTTATAGTCAACATTTACTCCGGCGGTCTCAATCTTGTCATATTCATCTTCGAAGTAGGGGAAGAAATACTTATTGGAGGATTCCTCGTACAGACCAATGAAGAAATTCCTGGCCATTATCAGATCTGCAAGTATGTTATGTATGGTGGCGACAAATTCTTCAATGCTTGTTGCAGTATGAGCTTCTTCTGAAATCTTCAGTAGGGATTCCCATTTCTTGTCGTTATCTGGATATGTTTCTTTTCCGTTGGGGGACATCATTTGAATTTTTCGCAAAGATAGATGACTAAATGGACATTTAATTGGCATTAATGCAATTAATCCCTTCTTCTATTTTTTTGCTAAAACTATGATTGAACCGTATCTCACCATTTTTTCTAAATTTTCAAGCTGATTCTATCAGATTAGAAATGAAATTTCACTCCTGTCAGCCGCTCAGACTCCTCCCATAGTTTTTTTGCATCCTGAAGGCTAAAAGAAGCTTCATTGGATTCCACCAAAACAGGGTATCCTTTACGTTCACCTTTCCCACCGGGCCCATAATATTCACTCCCTTTTGCTTGCGGGTCTACCGAAGCCCTGATCTGTGGTAAAGCACCCATAGCCTGGTCCTGCGCCATCCTCTTTAAAAGGGGCATCAGGAGCTTAACCAGAAGCTTGCCCTGCAGGTGCCTGCCGAGGTTGGTCATGGCAATGCCCGGGTGGGCAGCCACAGCCAAGCTTTCCTTTTGTGCTGATTCCAGCTTTCTCTGCAGTTCATAAGTAAACAGAAGATTGGAGAGTTTTGAACGCCCATAGGCCTTCATGGATTTATATCCTTTCCCATTTTCAAACTGCAGATTAGAGAAATCCATCTCTCCACTTTTGTGTGCACCACTGCTTACATTTACAATTCTTGCTCCTGGTGTTTTAAGCAACACATCCATCAGTAATCCTGTAAGTGCAAAATGCCCCAGGTGATTGGTTCCCAGCTGCCCTTCAAATCCGTCTTTGGTGGTGAAATACGGCGTCATCATTATGCCTGCATTATTCAGAAGGACATCCAGTTTCTTATAGCTAAGCTTAAAAGCAGAAGCAAAGTTCCTTACAGATTCCAGGTCACCCAGGTCAAGAGGCATAACCTTGATCTTACCCTCAGGATAATACTTAAGAATTTCAGACTTCGCTGTTTCTCCTTTTTCCGCTGTACGGCTTGCCAGGACTACTTCAGCACCTTTGCCGGCAAATGCTTTCACTGATTCATAACCAAGCCCGCTGTTCCCGCCTGTTACTATGATAACTTTCCCTGTTAGATCGGGTATATTCTCTTGAGTCCAATTCATCTCTTTTATTATAAAATACTTAGATAATAGAAGACTAACATATGGTCATCCAAAAAGTTCTTTTATCTACTTGCAGCTATACAAATGAAAATGTTAATCTTCATCACAAATAAGCTTGAGAAAAAATCATTCGCATAAATTTACCTGTACCTTGAGGTCTAATTGTTTGACAGAAGTCAAAAAGTACATTATTATGGGGATGAACAATAAACTTAAATCCTATCAATTTAATTTCTTATGCCCGAATGCCCTATTAAACCATCCCAATATTGTCTGGATATAAAACGATTAAAGGTTTGTTTTCTATTACTATGTTTTTTGTGTTTTAATCTCCTAAAGGCTTCTGGCCAGGATCAAAGAGTGGCAGATAGCCTGGCCCTGATCTATCAAGAAGATATTCTGGAGGGTGCGGAAAAATTCAAGTTGTTGAAAGAATTAGCATTCAATGAGTTGAATAACGGGGAATTGTCTCTGAGATACGCTGAAGAGCTCATACGACTGGCTGAAAGTGAAAATAACAGTTTCTATCTTTTTAGTGGATATCTTCAAAAAGGAGAGCACTACAAAATGACCGGAGATTTGGAATTGGCTTTAGAGATTTATTTTAAGGCGGTTAAAATAGCGGTTGACTCAAAAAGCATTGAAGATGAAAGTGTAACCTACATTTCCATCGCTGACGTTTATGCTATCATGGAAAATTATCCCAATGCCGAGCGGTTTTATAATAAAGCGATACAAATTTTACGAAGTACAACTGATTCAGTTTCCCTGGCATCAGCGTTATTAAACGCAGGAGATATGTATTATACCATGGGGAAGTATGAAGAGGCTTTGCGATATTTTGAAGAGTCTGGTCCTCTGTTCAAGAAAATGAATTATACCGTTGGGACGGCTTATAACTTGGGCAATGTAGGAATGATTTATGCCAAGCAGGGAAAAGATGCCCTGGCAAAAAGCAATATAAATGAGGCGATAGCCATCCTGGAACAATTGGAGGATTATTACCCCATATCAGTCTACCTGACTATTATGTCGGATATCTATTTAAAGCAGAATGATTTTGCTACTGCGCTTAGTTATGCCAATCGAAGTTTGGAGCTGGCTAGCGCATACGGCCTGAAAAAACAGATTGGTGATGCTTACCTTCAGCTTTCGAAGCTTCATGAACAAGCAGGCAATTCGAAAGAATCGTTAAAGTCTTATAAGAATCACATCCTTTACAGGGACAGCGTTAAAAACATCGAAGCTGTTGAACAAATGGCTGATTTGAGAACTGATTATGAAGTGGCTCAAAAGCAGATCGAAGTTGATCTGCTTACCGATAAACGAGAAAATCAGCGAGTCATTAACATAATGGCAGGTTTTACATCGTTATTATTTATTTTATTGGCCATAGGGTTATACAGACGCAACAGTTTCACAAGGAAAACCAATGTGAAGATCAAATCACAGCGAGATGAAATTGAATCACATCGGGACCTGCTTGAAAAACACCGTGACCTGGTAGTGGTCCAGAAGAACGAGATCGTTGATAGCATTAATTATGCAAAGAGGATACAATCAGCCATGCTTCCGATTGAATCCTCTTTTTCTGAGCTATTAAATGAGCATTTTATTCTTTATAAACCAAGGGATATTGTGAGTGGCGATTTTTATTGGATTAAGCAGGTGAAACAGTATACCGTATTGGTAGCTGCCGATTGTACGGGTCATGGAGTTCCCGGTGCTTTTATGAGTATGCTTGGCATGAGCTATTTGAATGAAATAGTGCAAAGAAGGGAAATAACACAGGCAAACCAGGTATTAAACGAGCTAAGAAAACAGATAAAGTATTCCCTGAGGCAAAATGGAAAACGGGACGAATCAAAAGATGGCATTGATCTGGCATTATGTGTATTGGATCTGGAAAATATGAAGATGCAGTACGCAGGTGCAAATAATCCATTATACCTGGTTAAGGATGTTAAAGGAAGTCCCGAATTGAAGGAGATAAAGGCAGACCGGATGCCTCTGGGTTACTATCCGGGGAAGGATATACCATTTGTCAATCACGATATACAGCTTGATAAGGGTGATACCTTTTATCTCTTTTCAGATGGATATATGGATCAGAAGGGTGGGGCGGAGGAAAAGAAATTTTTGAGTAAGAATTTCAAAAACCTTCTTTTGGAAGTTCATGATCAACCTATGAATGATCAGAAAGAAATCCTTGAGAAAACACTGTCAGATTGGATGGGTGATCATTCTCAAATTGATGATCTATTGGTAGTAGGGGTGAGGGTGTAAGCATTATGGTCCCTTTTTATAATTCTCGTCCCTGAAGATCAGTTGCCCCTTGGTCAGCCAGGTGATCCCAAAGGAAAGTAGAACAATGGATTCCAGCCAGAAAACCGGGTGAATATTTTCCAGGTTGGGGTAGTGATTTTCCAGAATCCACATATAGACCAGGATCAAAAGCAATGACACTGTCATGATGCCGCCACAGATATAGTAGACCACGTTTCGCTTCTTTTTCTGGCGCCCCATAAACATCTTTTCACCGGTCACCATATCCATATGGGTTTTGGGGAAAAGGAAGAGTGCATAAACGATCAGGATGATGAAATACAAAAGCGCTGAGATGTTGTGCAGATTGCCCACAAGGGGAGTTTGTGCAAAGGAAGGAACCAGGCAAGGCTGCCCGGGGGTGCCCATGGAGCAGGGCAGGAAGGCGACACCAAGGACGCCGATGCAGCCCAGATACCCAGCCAGGTTGTCCCTCCAGTCGTGGCCCCTGTAAGCAAACAGAAAGAGGGCCACCGCGCAGTTAAATCCTACGAAGATGTTCCTCATGTTGGTGTAATAATAGGTGCTAATGGAATGCTGGACCTCTTTGCAGCCTCCGAACAGCAATGTACCTGCCAGCAGGATCAGTGGAAGGGTGATTCCCAGGATCCCGATGGACCGTCTCATGGTATAATAGGAGATGATCTCGGGTGGTTTGTCCACGTGCTGATGTAGGGCTCTGATTTTCATAATTCTTCCACAAAGTTTGCGCTTACCCAGTAAATATCGCCTTTCTTTGCGAAAAAAAGATATTTAGCTGAGAGATGAGCAAGATTGGGCAATTGAATATATAGGGGTTTTATATTCCCTCTCATACGGAATTAAGATGAGTCCCAAAAAGGGAATGGCACCGGAAGGTTATTTTGATTACACAGTTTATCCTCTGGAGGGTGTCTGGGATATCATGGAAGAGTTTGCAGGACAGGAAAATCTCATTCGAAAGTCAAAAGTTCACAGGGAGATTTATTTGTCGGATGCGAGAAAAGAGGAGCCAGAAAAATTAAAAACCGTTTTGCGATTTGAGGTGGAAAACAAATAGATTTCCTATTCAGCCATCCCCTTGCCTGTGGATGCTTCCCAATTTAGTTTCTTAATCATATCACAACTAAAAGTATCCTGCTGGTCAGTTGTGCAGATCCAGGATTTCCTTACTCAGGCGGATGTCTCTTGAGGAAGATGCCGAATGGATGGTATAGGAACCTTCTTCCAGTGTCCATCCCGAGCTATCTTCGTTCCAGTAAGATAAATCTGATACCGGAAAATGTATGCTTACCTCGGCGCTTTCTCCGCTGTTCAGCAAGGGCGTTTTTGCAAATGCTTTAAGTTCTTGAAGGGGGCGGTCGATCTCAGTATCTGGTTTTGATACATAGATTTCGACAACTTCCTTCCCGGGAACCATTCCGGTGTTTTCTACCTGAACTGTAATGTGTATGTTGCCATCCATGAGCTTTATGTCCATGTTAAGGTAATCGAACTCCGTAAAAGATAAGCCATAGCCAAAGGGGTAGGACACATCCAGGTGGTTTTTATCGAAGTGACGGTAGCCCACATAGATGCCTTCCTCGTATTCTGTATAATCAACATTGGCTACCAGTTCCTCTGCAGGTTTCTCTTTTTTATTGGAAAGCATCGACATTAAATTCATGGGTATACCCTCCATGGGGAAATTGGCACTTGATGCATGATCTTTCAGCGCGATGGGAAAGTCATGGGAAGTCTTCCGCTCGGATTCACTTTTCCGCTCAGAATGTCTGCAACAGAATTGCCACTTTCCTGCCCACCCTGCCAGGCTAGCAATATGGCATCGGGCTGTTCTTTCCATGAAGCAGTTTCTACCACCCCGCCGATATTCATGACGACGATGACCTTCTTGCCTGATGCGTGAAAGGTTTCGCATACGTTTTTGAGCATTTCATTTTCATCAGCCGATAAAAGAAAGTCATCCATTTCCACCCGGTCACCTCCTTCTCCACTGTTTCTTCCAATGGTCACGATGGCCACATCTGCTGTACCGACCACCTGTGCGACTTGTGTTTTTGTCAGGATCATTTCCGGAGCGGTAAACGGATTGACCATGGCCGCCAGGGTTCCTTCCGGTTTTTCAAATTCTTCAGCATGGGCTGTTTTGTGTGCCTCAACAGCTGAATTGCTGTTTCATTGATCGCGAAACCTGCATTTTCAAGGCCTTCCTCAAGGGACACTGTATAGGCTTCGTTTACGTCACCTGATCCTGTCCCTCCTGCGATGAAGTCGTAGGATGTAGATCCAAATAGTGCGATATTATTTACCCTTTTCAGAGGGAGTGTACCATCGTTTTTCAGAAGAACCATTCCTTCCGACGCAGACTGGCGGGTTATCTCTGCATGGGCATTCAGATCGGGATCATTGCTGTAAGGGTAGAGTTCCATCTTTGGGGAATTCAGGGCAAGCTTGAGGATACGTCTGACAGAAGTGTTTATATCTTCCTCTGACAATTCACCGTTTTTGGCGGCTTTTTTCAAGGCTTTGTACTGCTTTCCTGTACCCGGTTCCAGCAGATCATTCCCGGCTTGGATCTGAGCCGGTGCATTTCTTCCTCCAAACCAGTCGGTCATTACAATTCCTTCAAATCCCCAATCATCGCGTAAAATATCTGTGAGTATATAGCGGCTTTCGGAAGCATAGGTGCCGTTCACTTTGTTGTAGGATGACATGATGGTCCAGGGTTGGGCTTTTTTTACAATGATTTCAAATCCCTTGAGGTATATTTCCCTAAAGGCCCTTTCAGAAACAAGCACATCGTTGAAGTTTCGGTTGGTTTCCTGGTTATTGGCAACAAA
>PVMK01172124.1_pt1 | contig 13146 bp, 14 predicted proteins | sample 1853481 | NCBI WGS metagenome assembly PVMK01 (sample SAMN08533507, study PRJNA380276) | Marine sediment metagenome, whole genome shotgun sequencing project.
AGGACTTCGCCGAGGCCGACCGCATCCGCGACGAGTTGTCGGGCCAGGGCATCCTGCTGGAAGACGGCGCCGAGGGCACGACCTGGAAGCGCGGTTGAGCCGCCCTACAAAGATCTAGCTAGAGCGCCCGCCTACTCCGTTTGAAGGGCTGGACTCCGCGAACGAAGCGGCGGAAGCTCGGCCCATGTCAGTCTCCGAGCAAACGAACGGCCCGGCGCCAGAGACCCTGCCGACCCTCTGGTATCACGACCCGGAGGTCTACGCCCGCGAGCGCCAGGCGATCTTCCGCCGTCACTGGTGGCCGCTCGCCCGGGAAGACCAGCTCGCGGCCTCGGGCGCCTATGCGGCGGGCGAGATCGCCGGCTGGCCGGCCTTCGTGATCCGCGGCAAGGACCGCGAGCTAAGGGGATTTCACAATGTCTGCCGTCACCGAGCCGGGCCGCTGGTGCGCGATGGGGCGGGCCGCTGCGCGGCGCTCACCTGCCGCTATCACGGCTGGCGCTACGACCTGGAGGGGCGCTTGAAGAGCGCGACGGGCCTGGTGCTGGGCCGCGATCTGGACCCGGCCGAATTTTCGCTCCATCCGCTCCGGGTCGCGACCTGGAACGGCCTGGTCTTCGCCTGCCTCGATGACGGGGCGCCGGATCTCACCACCTGGCTGGGCGATATCGTGGAGGTCGCCCAGCGCTTTCCCGCCATCCCCGACATGACCTGTCAGGGCGAGATCGTGAAAGCGGGCGCGACCAACTGGAAGGCCTATGGCGACAACTCCTGCGAAGGCTATCACGTCAAGCTCGTCCATACCGGCCTCGGCAAGACCGTTCCGGACGAGCAGGTCGAGATCCGGCCTTACGAGAACGGCGCCTTCATCGGCTTCGACGTCACCTACGAGCCCTCGGCCGCCGACCCCTCGCGGCGCGGCAAAGGCTTCTGGATTTACAAGTTCCCGGGCTTGCTGCTGCACTTCTCGGACTACGCCTTCAACCTGGAAATCGTCATTCCGACGGGGCCGCGCAGCATCTTTTTGCGCCGCTGGTTCTGGTGCGCCGAGGCGCTGGCGGCCGAGCGCGGCACCTCGGCCCAGGCCGCCATCGACAGCGCCGAGCAGGTGATGGGCGAAGACCTGGAAATCTGCGAGCTGGTGCAGAAGAACCTGGAGGCCGGCATCTATGAGTGCGGCCGCCTGTCGCCCAGCGAAGAGGTCGGGACCATCTTCTTCCAGCAGCTCGTGCGCCAGGCCCTGAGCGGGGTCGGGAGTAATGCCCTGAGCGAGACCGGGAGCGAGACCGGGAGCGAGGCCGGGAGCGAGACCCATGACGACCATCCGCCCGCGCCGTAGCTTCATCTTCTGTCCCGGCACCAAGCCGGAGATGTTTCCCAAGGCGCTTCGGAGCGGCGCCGACATCGTCTGCGTCGACCTGGAAGACGCCGTCGCGCCGGCGGAGAAGGCCGCCGCTCGAGAACAGACTCTGGCCCTCTTCGATGAGCCCCGCGCTGACGCCGGGAAGAACGGTTCCGAGGACGATGTGGAGCGCATCGTGCGGGTGAACTGCCTGCGCACGCCCGAGGGCATGGCCGACGTGCAGGCGGTGCTCGCGCGCAAGAACGCGCCGCCGGCGCTCATGCTGCCCAAGGTGAAGGGGCCGGAGGAGGTGCGCGGCCTCGCCGACCTGCTCGACGAGTTCGAGCGCCCCTGCCGGCTCCATGTCATCATCGAGACCAACGAGGGCCTGGAGGCGGCGCCCGAGATCGCCCGCGCCAGCGAGCGCGTCGCGGCGCTCTTCTTCGGCGGCGTCGACATGGCGGCCGACCTGCGTTGCGCCTCTACTTGGCCGGCGCTCGCCTACGCCCGCTCGCGCACGGTCCACGCGGCGGCGACCGCGGGCCTCGACGTGATCGACGTCCCTTACCTGGACTTGGACGACCTGGAGGGCATGCGCCGCGAGGCCGAGGCGGCGGCCGAGCTGGGCTTCGTCGGCAAGGGCGCCATCCACCCCAAGCAGATTTCGATCCTGAACGCCATCTTCACCCCCGACGAAGCGGCGGTCGAACGGGCCCGGCGCATCGTCGCCGCCTTCGAAGCGGGCGATACCGGCCTGCTGGTGATCGACGGCAAGCTGATCGAACGCCCGGTGCTGCGCTCCATGTACCGCATCCTGGCGATCGCCGAGCGGGTCGGGGCGGGCTGAGCCGCCCGCTCGCTTGAATCGCGTCCGAATTCAGGTCCGGCCGAGCAATTGTCGGTGGGCATGTTCCGGGCTCAGCGTCTCATGCCGCGGCAAGTCGCCGCCCATCTCGAGCCAAGTCACTCGCTCGCCATGAAACACATGCTCATCGGGCGAGTAGGCGCCGGGCTCGTCGAGGCTGCGAGTCGAGATATAGACGTCGTCTTGGAAGCCCGGCAGCACAGCCGGGTTCTTCTGATAGGTGAGCGTCGTGCCGCAGCGCCCGCAGAAGCCGCGCCGCACCCCGGGCGAGGACTCGTAGATGGTGAGGGTGCCCGCCAGCACCTCGAACTTCGCGCTGGGAAAACCGGCCCAGGCAATGACCGGCGCGCCGGCTGCCCGGGTGCAGCTTTCGCAGTAGCAGAGCGCGTGCCACAGCGTGGGCCCCGAGACCTGGAAACGCACCGCCCCGCAAAGGCAGCCGCCGCTTTGTCCGTCTTCTTCGACCATCGCATCTATCCTTTGCTGGTGTGTGGCGCGCCTATTGCGCTGGGTTGGCGTTCCAGATGTCGCGATGCAGGCGCCAGGCGCCGTCGGCGCCCTTCTTCCAGACGATGATGTATTTGCCCGTGACGGTGACTTTCGCACCGTTTTCGCCTGGGGCCGCCAAGGAGAAGCCGCCCACCTCGTAGGCCATGTCGCCGTCTTCCTCGACCTCGACCGCCTGGAGGGCGATGTCGGTCAGCCCGGCGTCGACGGCGCCCTGCCAGTAGGCCTGGATGGCTGCCCGGCCATTTACCCGTGCCTCACCGGGCGGCAAGAGGGCCGCATCGTCGGTGTAGAGTACAGCGACAGCCGCGCCGTCGCCGTTGTTGAAGGCCGTGGCGAAGGTCGCCAGGGCCGCCTCGATATCCTCGCGAACGCCGGCCGACGCACTGCTGGTCGCCGCCAGCGCCAGGACGAAAGCCAATGCGGGTAGGGTGATGGCTCTCATGTTTCCTCTCCCCCTTCGAGTGGCAATGGATGAGTGCCAACCTTAAAGGGGGCTGACACTTCTTGTCGAGCGGAGACATTTCTGTTATGACCGAAATATGTTCGACGGACCTTATATCGCGGAAGTGGCGGCGCTGATCGGCAATCCGGCCCGGGCCAACATGCTGCTGGCGCTGAAAGACGAAGGGGCGCTGACAGCAAGCGAGCTGTCTCATATCGCGGGTGTCTCGCCCCAAACGGCGAGTGGTCATCTGGCGAAGCTCGCTCAGGCCGGGCTGGCCACCGTGGAACGCCAGGGACGTCACCGTTACTACCGGCTCGCCAACGCTGGCGTGGCCGACGCGCTGGAGGCCCTGATGGGCCTTTCGGTGAAGGCTGCGCCGCGTCACCGGCCGCCGGGCCCGTGCGACGAGGCCGTGCGCTTCGCCCGCTCCTGTTACGACCACCTAGCCGGGCGTCTCGGCGTGGCTCTCACCTGGTCGATGGTAGAGCAGGGTAGCCTGCGCTCGCTCGACGATGGCTTTGTCCTGACCGGCCAAGGGGAGCGGACGCTGAGCGAGTTCGGATTGGAGCTGGACGTGTTGCGGCGCGGGCGGCGGCCCTTGACCCGTCGCTGCCTCGACTGGAGCGAGCGCCGGCCCCATCTGGGCGGCGCGCTGGGCGCCGCGGTCATGACCCGCGCCGAAACGCTCGGCTGGATCGAAAGGCGCAAGGCCAGCCGAGCGGTGGTGCTCACGCAGGCCGGCTGCAAAGAGTTCAAAGAAGTCTTCCGGATCGATCTTGATCCGGCCTAGCCTCGCCACTCACGAGGCCGCGCGCAGCGGTTGCGGCGTGGCGTCCAGTGTGTCTGTCAGGTCCTCGGCCCGTTCGGCGGCGAGCCCGTACTTCCCGATCGCCGCGCCCACTTCGCGGCAGCGCGAGCTGTCGCCCAGCTCGTGGGGCCCGAAGTCCGTCGCGACCTCGTTGTAGGCGTCGATTGCCTCGATCAGCATCTCGCGCGCCGCGGCGCTCAACTCGTGCCGCGGGTCCGGGCTGACGAGACGCGCGATGGTCTGCCGCGCGAACTCCTTCTGCAGCAGGTTCGCGACCGAGATTTCCTTGAGGCAGAGACCCCAGGTGCCATCCATCAGGTAGGCCCAGGCGTAGTCCACGCCGCGCGGCCAGGGCGGCGTGCGGCCGTCGAGCGCGGCCTCGAAGGTTTGTTCGAAATCCTTGCGCATGCGCCGCGCCACGTCGGCCAGGGTGTGGCGGCGCGCCAGGGCGCTCGCCTTTCGCACCCAGTCGACCAGCGAGGGGTGATAGTAGCGCGCGGGCGGCACCGGGGCGGTGTACTCGCCGAAGGTGCTGGCGAAAACCACGACGCCGCGCACCTCGTGGGAATGGGGCGGCACGCAGAGGGCGTCCACCAGCTCCAGGACCCGTTCCGGCGTGACCCCGGCGCGCGCCGAGAGTTCCTTCAGTGTCAGATAGTTAGCGTCCAGATAACGCTGAACGTCTTGCCGATCGACCCGGTCCATCACTCGCCTCCAAGTTTGCTTAGACGAATATAGGACCGGTCTGCTGACAGCATCATGTCAGGAGTGATTCGGCTCTTGAGGATTGTCCCTCAGGGACGGTCCCGGGCCAGCATGTCGTGGAGCGTCTTGCCGGGCTCGGCGCGGAAGCGCTCGTCGAGCACTTCAAGGTCCGAGATCCGGTCGAGCCGGAAGGAGCGGAAGTCCTGGCGCAGCTCGCACCAGGCGGTGAGCAGCCAGACCGGGCCGTAGAACGCCAGCGCCAGGGGCCGCACGGTCCGCTTGGTCGAACGCTTTTCTTCGTCGCTATAGGCGAACCGCAGCTTGAACCGCTGGCGCAGCGACCGGCGCAGCACGCTCGGGTCGACGCTGATCGGCTCGGCGAAGTGGCCGGACGGGGCCAGCAGGGCGGTTTGGGCCATATGGTCGCGCAGGCGCTCCGGGATCACCGCCTCGACCTTGGCGATCACGTTGCCGGCGGCCTCGGCGAGCTCCTGGTCGGCCCAGGATTCGATAATGCGCGCGCCCAGCACCAGGGCCTCGATCTCCTGCTCGCCGAACATCAGCGGCGGCAGGTCGAAGCCGCCGCGCAGCACATAGCCGACGCCGGCCTCGCCCTCGATCGGCACGCCGCTGGTCATCAGGTCGCGGATGTCCCGGTAGACGGTGCGCTCCGAGACCTCCAGCGCCTCGGCCAGCTCGCGGGCGCGCACCAGCTTCCTGCGGCGCAGGATCTGGATGATCTCGAACAGGCGGTCGGCGCGGCGCATGAAGCGCTCCAGGGGCTCCCGTCGCGGGGTAACTGGACATTACCTGACGGCTCCTGACTCCATCCTGTCAGGAGCCTTCGGCTAGGATGGTGCCACTGGCCGCAGGAGGCCAGCGTGAAGGTGGGGCAAGAGAGGGAAACGGCGCATGCGCCTGGTCGCCTGGAACTGCAACATGGCGCTCGACCGCAAGTTCGCCGCCTTGCGCTCGCTCAGGCCCGATGTGGCGGTGATCTCGGAATGCGCGTCGCCGGAACGGCTCAAGGCCAAGCTCGACCTGGCGCGCCTCGGCGTCGATCTCTTGTGGGTCGGCCGCAACCCGCACAAGGGCCTGGCGGTGCTGGGCTTCAAGAGAAACCGCGTGCGCCTGCTGCCGGGCCACGATCCCGCCCTCGAATTCATCGCGCCGGTGCGGGTCGAGGGGCCGGTGCCCTTCAACCTGCTGGCGGTCTGGGCGCAAAACGCCAGCGCCGGCAACACCCGCAAGGATCAGCCCGGTCCGCTTCCCCAAGCTTTGGCGCGCTACCGCGCTTTTCTCACCGAAGGCCCTGCGGCGGTGGCCGGCGACTTAAACAATAACGTTTTCTGGGACAAGCCCGGTTGGGCGATGAACCACGCCGGAACCGTGGCGCTCCTCGAATCTTACGGCCTGGTCAGCGCCTACCACGCGGCCCGCGGCGAGGCGCAAGGGTCCGAACGCACGCCGACCCACTACTGGCGCGACCGCAAGAAAGACGGGCCGACCTACCACATCGATTACATCTTCGTGCCCCGGGACTGGACAGCCGGCTTGCGCGCAATGCGCGTCGGGCGCTTCGCCAAATGGTGCGGGTCGGGCCTCAGCGACCACGTGCCCCTGGTGGTCGATGTGGCGCTCTGAGGACCATGGTCGTCACGCGACCACGATTTCACTATAGAGGAACGGTGAAGGTTGAGTGGCGTTAACCATAAATATTAGTAAAGTATTCGTTTTCTTTATTCTGAAAATGTTGTATAGTATTTTTGTTAGTAGTTGTTAAGTTATTGCATAGACAGTTCGTATTGTGCCTCTCTGTACTACTGGCCCCGCCATTGCGGGGCCAGTTTTTTTTGAAACGGCAACGGCTTCTTATGGTGCCATGAAATATGTATTGGTCTCTGCGGTCGTCTTCTTCGGTTGTATCCTGGTACTCGGTCCGATGGCGGACGGCATCGCGCTGCCCACAGGCGTCGTCAGCGTCATGGACGATCTCGGCAGTATTTTCTGACGGGCGGCCGGCTTCGGGCCTTAGCCTCTCGTCACATGTTTAGTGCTGGCTTAGTGCTGGCGGGCCTGGACGATGATAGCGGTTATGGTCTCTTCGCCCAGCGCCTTGCAGGCCTCGAGGCGCTGCAGACCCGAGACCAGGACATAGCGGCCATCGCCCTCGCGCACCGAGATCGGCACTTTCAGGCCTTCTTCGAGGATGCTCTCGGCGAGCTCGGTGACCACATCGGGCTTCACGTCGTGCCGCCGGCCGGCGGGCACGTAGATCTCCTCGATCCTAACGCTTACGTCATCCATGCCCTCTGGATCCTTTCGCCTGGATTCTGGCCCAGGTGTCGCGCAGGCCCACGGTGCGGTTGAAGACCGGCTTGTCCGGCGTGGCATCGGGATCGAGACAGAAGTAGCCCTGGCGCTCGAATTGCAGGGTCTCGCCCGGTGGTATCGCCGCGAGGCTCGGCTCCAGCCGGCAGCCGCCGAGCGTCACCAGGGAGTCCGGGTTGAGGTCGTCCAAGACGTCGCCTTCCGCGCCGGGGTCGGGGCGGCTAAAGAGGTGATCGTAGAGCCGCACTTCGGCCGGGACGGCATGGGCCGCCGAGACCCAGTGCAGCGTCGCCTTCACCTTGCGCCCGTCGGGGGCGCCGCCGCCGCGGGTCTCCGGGTCGTAGGTGCAGCGCAGCTCCACCACCTCGCCGGAGGCGTCCTTGACGGCTTCCCGGCAGGTCAGGAAGTAGGCATAGCGCAGCCGCACCTCGCGGCCCGGCGCCAGGCGGAAGAACTTCTTGGGCGGCTCTTCCATGAAGTCTTCGCGCTCGATGTAGAGCTCGCGCGAGAAGGGCACCTTGCGGCTGCCGGCGGCCTCGTCCTCGGGGTTGTTGACGGCGTCCAGCTCTTCCATCTCACCTTCCGGATAGTTCTCGATCACCACCTTGAGGGGCCGCAAGACCGCCATGCGTCTCTGCGCGGTTTTGTTGAGCAGCTCGCGCACGCAGTGTTCGAGCAGCGCCACCTCGACCACGTTGTGGGCCTTGGCGATGCCGATCCGGCTGGCGAAATCGCGCAAGGCCGCCGCTGGCACGCCGCGCCGCCGGAGCCCGCGGAGGGTCGGCATGCGCGGGTCGTCCCAGCCCTTCACATGGCCTTCCCGCACGAGCTGGATCAGCCGCCGCTTGGAGAGCACCGTGAATGTCAGGTTGAGGCGCGCGAATTCGTACTGATAGGGCCGCGAGGGCACCGGCAGGTTCTCGATCAGCCAGTCGTAAAGCGGCCGGTGGTCCTCGAACTCCAGGGTGCAGAGCGAGTGGGTGACGTGCTCGATGGCATCCGACTGGCCGTGGGCGAAGTCGTAGGTGGGATAAATGCACCAGTCGTTGCCGGTGCGCGGATGGGCCGCGTGCAGGATGCGGTAGAGCACCGGGTCGCGCAGATTGATGTTGCCCGAGGCCATGTCTATTTTGGCCCGCAGGACCCGCGCGCCCTCCGGGAACTCGCCGGCGCGCATGCGGTGGAACAGATCCAGGCTCTCTTCGGCCGGGCGGTCGCGGTAGGGGCTGTTGCGGCCCGGTTCGGTGAGCGTGCCCCGGTGGGCACGGATCTCATCGGGCGAGAGGTCGTCGACGTAGGCCTTGCCCTCGCGAATTAGGTGTTCGGCCCAGTCGTAAAGCTGCTCGAAGTAGTCGGAGGCGAAGTAGAGGTGCTCGCCCCAATCGAAGCCGAGCCAGCGCACGTCCTCCTGGATCGCCTCGATATACTCGTGCTCTTCCTTGGTCGGATTGGTGTCGTCGAAGCGCAGGGTGCAATGGCCGCCGAATTCCTCGGCCACGCCGAAGTTGAGGCACATGGACTTGGCATGGCCGATGTGGAGATAGCCGTTGGGCTCCGGCGGGAAGCGTGTGATCACGGTCGTCACGCGGCCGGCGGCGAGATCCGCGCGGACGATGTCGCGGATGAAATCGCGCTTGGCGTCTTCGTCGGCTGGCGTGGGGGCTGGCGCGGCGGCGGGTCCGGCTTCGCTCATGGTGCGGGCGTTCTGTTTCTATCGAGGGCAGGATAGCGTCTTGTCTGCCAGAAAATCCGGTGCAGGCCAAGGCCGGGCGTGGCTTGGGCAGGGCGCGGGGCACCAAGGAGGGGGCGGGGGCACTAAGTGATAGAGACAACCGCCGACCCCGCATGATTGGGCGATCACCCGGGATGCAGCCACCGCCTTAAACATGTTTGTTAGCAATAAAGTGCTTCGGATATGCCGAAAGACATAATATACTTTCACAAGGAGTAGTACTAATGGCGGGGGTGTCGTAGAATTCTCGAGCTTCTCCCGAGTGGCGCGGCCAGGGTGAGAGGCGATGGTTGGGGGAGTATGAGATGAATAAATTTTTCATCTTCGGAGGCGTGCTGTACGCGGGCGTGGGGTCGTTTCTTACCCTTGCGGTTTATCTCCGCGGCAACGACAGCGCATATACCTCCAAACAGAACTGGTTCGACGCGCTGGAGGTGGGCCTCATCTGGCCCTGGCATGTGCTGAAAGCCATCGGGATCGTTGCCTAAGCCCGGCAATCCGAAGGCCGGAACCAGGCGACTCAGGGTCGACTTGGACCCGTTCGATAGACGCGTTAGTGACACTCAATTTTGCAGGTTTGATTGTTTATTACGAAGACGTGCAGCTAGTTTGATTTTCTCTCCAAGGAGCCAGCCACCACCCGGGTGAGAGGGTTCTTTGCGCCGCCGCGATTCGAGGGAGCATTTGAAGATGCGGCGACAAGGTATGTCCGGGCCTTCCACCACTGAAGCTAAAATACTTGACCCCCGGTCCTGGCCGCCCATTTCGTGGGCCATAGCTTGCTCGATCACGAGGCCGGCGGCGGCGAAGAAACGATGACTGGGAAGCTTTTTGACCCAAATCGAAGGTCGCCGCTGGGCCTTGTTGGCCGTTTCAGCAAAAGGAACTCTGTATTTTGATCGTTAATAGATGAACGTATTACGGAGCAGGATCTAATGCCTTCCTATTACTCAAATAGAGCGTTATCGACAATTGGCCCATCGGGCGAACACCTTACTCTCAAGGATCTCCCGCCGTCAGATACGGTTCGGTGGGTCATTCGGGGCAAGGCCGAGCTAGTTGCCGCAATTCGTGGCGGCTTACTCAGTTTGGACGACGCCTGCGAGCGCTACCAACTCTCTGAAGAAGAGCTAGAGTCCTGGGCAAACTCGCTCGCTCGGCACGGACTTCGCGGCTTGCGCTCTACCAAGCTGCAGCTTTACCGAAAGTCACACTGAGAACGAACGGGGCCCCGGTCATCGTCCGGGTTGACGCCCGGTCGTCCGCTGGGCGTTGACCTCGGCCACGCCATGTGCTGAAAGACGGGTCTCCAGCAAGCGGCGGCCCCCAATGAGCGACGACAAGCGCGTCTATCTTTTCGATTCGACCCTGCGCGACGGGGCGCAGACCCAAGGCGTCGACTTCAGCGTGGCCGACAAGTTAGCCATCGCCCAGGCGCTGGACGAGCTCGGGGTCGACTATGTCGAGGGCGGTTGGCCGGGCGCCAACCCGACCGACAACGCCTTCTTCGCCGATCCGCCCGATTTTAAGACTGCGCGGCTCGTCGCCTTCGGCATGACCCGGCGGGCCGGCCGCAGCACGGCCAACGATCCGGGGCTGGCGGGCCTGGCGAACGCCAAGGTGGACAGCGTCTGCATGGTGGGCAAGGCCTGGGATTTCCATGTCGATGTAGCGCTCGACATCGCCCGGGACGAGAACCTGGCCATGATCGCCGATAGCGTTGCCCACATGTCCAAGCGCAAGGCCGAGGTCATGTTCGATGCCGAGCATTTCTTCGATGGCTACAAGGCCGACCGGGACTTCGCGCTCAAATGCATCATCGCGGCCTACGAGGCCGGCGCGCGCTGGATCGTGCTGTGCGACACCAACGGCGGCACGCTGCCGGACGAGGTGGAGCGCATCGTGGGCGAGGTGGCGAGCGTCGTTCCGGGCAGCCACCTCGGCATCCATTGTCACAACGATACGGAAAACGCGGTGGCCAATTCGCTGGCCGCGGTCCGCGCCGGCGCCCGTCAGGTGCAGGGAACCCTGAATGGTCTCGGCGAGCGCTGCGGCAATGCCAATCTGGTGTCGCTGATCCCCAATCTGATGCTTAAGACCGATTACGACATCGGCATAGGCGCCGATCGGCTGGCCCAGCTCACCCATGTTTCGCGGCTGCTGGACGAGCGGCTCAACCGTAGCCCCGTCGCCAACGCCGCCTACGTGGGCGACAGCGCCTTCGCCCACAAAGGGGGCTTGCATGTCTCGGCGGTGGAGAAGGATTCGCGCACCTATGAGCACGTCCCCCCGGAGGTCGTGGGCAACCGCCGGCACATCGTGATCTCGGATCAGGCCGGGCGCGCCAACATCCTGGCGCGCTTCCGCGAGATCGGACTCGACAGTCATGCCGATGAGGAAAAGATCGCCCAGATGGTGGACCGGGTGAAGGCGCGCGAGTTCGAAGGCTATGCCTACGACGGCGCCGAGGCCTCGTTCGAGCTTCTCGCCCGGCGCGCCTTGGGCGAAGTGCCGGACTACTTCTCGCTGCGCCGCTTCCGGGTCATGGACGACCGGCGATGGAATGCCCGCGGCGAGTTGGTGACGGAATCCGAAGCGACGGTGACCTTGGAGGTCGCAGGCCGCGACTACATGACGGTGGCCAACGGCAACGGGCCGGTCAACGCCCTCGACATCGCGATTCGCAAGGCGCTGCTACCGATCTATCCGCAGCTCGAAGGCATGCGTCTCGCCGACTACAAGGTGCGGATCCTGACGCCGCAGGCCGGCACCGGCGCGATCACCCGGGTGATGATCGAGAACGCCGACGATGCCGGCCATCACTGGAACACGGTCGGGGTCTCCCCCAACATCATCGACGCCTCCTACAACGCCCTTCATGACGGCATCGTCTGGAAGCTGTTGCAGGTAGGGGCGGAGCCGCCGGCTGCGTCCGCCTAACGGCCCGCGCCAGACGTGTCCCGGACGCACCCTTAGCCATCTTTGGCGCAACGATCATGGCTGGAACCGACAAAGGCCGACCCCCCGTCACCGGCGGACCCAGCGTCGTTCTGGTCGACCCCCAGTTGGGCGAGAACATCGGCATGGTGGCCCGCGCCATGCTGAATTGCGGGCTGACCAAGCTGAGCCTGGTCCGGCCGCGCGACGGTTGGCCCAATCCGGCGGCCGAGGCGGCGGCGGCCGGTGCGACCGAGGTATTGGACGGGGCCGACGTCTACACCGACACGCTCGATGCCCTGGCCGGCTGCCAGCGGGTCTATGCCACCACGGCGCGGCCGCGCGACATGGTGAAGCCCGTGCTGACACCCCAGGCGGCGGCGCGGGACATGCGCGCCGCCGAGGACCAGGGCGCCTCTGTGGCGCTGCTGTTCGGCCCGGAACGCTCCGGGCTCAGCAACGACGAGCTGGTGTTGGCCGACCGGGTGATCTCGGTCCCGCTCAACCCGGCCTTCGCCTCGCTCAATCTGGCCCAGGCGGTCTTGATCATCGGCTACGAGTGGTTTCAGGCGGCCCATGCGGGCCCAAGCGAAAGTCTTGCCCTCGGCGGCGGGCTGCCGGCGGAGCGCGCCGAGCTGTTGAATTTTCTCGAGCGTTTGGAGCGCGCGCTCGACGGCGGCGACTTCTTCCATCCGCCGGAGAAGCGCGCCAGCATGGTGCGCAACCTGCGCAACATCTTTCTGCGCGGCGACCTGACCGACACCGAGGTGCGCACGCTCCATGGCGTTGTCAGCGCGCTCATGAAGGTTACTACTAAGTCTCGATAATCATCACCCCTTTCACCGCGGTCTCTTGCCCCCTCGCCACCCACTTCGGGTACATGGGGCGGGCGCCTTGTGGCGCCCCACACCACGGCGCCGCCCGTGCCTAGCGAGCGGGCAAGAGACCGCGGTGAAAGGGGTGCTGATTATCGAGACTTAGTATAAAGCGCCCCTTCCCTATCTTTTATTGGTTGAGTTCTTCAGTAAATGAATATGGTTAATAAAACCGACGTATTTCTTGACTTTTTTTAAATAATTCGGTAATATTTCACTTGCCTTTTGTTAACTATACATTCTTTGGGGGAAGTAATAGAAATGCGTAATAAGAATGCTCTCCTATTGGCCGCAGTTAGCGCTTTTGCCCTGTTGATGACGACGGCGACGGCGAATGCCACTTACCGGTGCACCTGGTCGGACGGTGCCAAGGTCTGTGGCAACGAGCTCGGCTTCGCACCGTCTGCGGGTGGTGGATCGGGCGGTCCTTCCCGCGATAATCACTCCGGTGATCATGGCAGTGAAGGCGGCTCCGGTGGCGAAGGTGGCTCCGGTGGCGAAGGTGGCGAAGGTGGCGGTGGTGGCACCAGCGGCGGAGGTAGCTCCGGTGGCTCCGGTAGCTCCGGTAGCTCCGGTAGCGAGGGTAGCTCCGGTAG
>PVMK01144124.1_pt1 | contig 13145 bp, 15 predicted proteins | sample 1853481 | NCBI WGS metagenome assembly PVMK01 (sample SAMN08533507, study PRJNA380276) | Marine sediment metagenome, whole genome shotgun sequencing project.
CGTCGTTTGGCCTGCTCGGTGGTGACCCGGTGCGTCAGTGCCACCTCGCGGATTCTTTTCTTCAAGGGTCCAATTATCCTAACGGAGAATATATCCTCGGCCGGAAGAATAAAATTGGCCCCCCGGCCGACAATGACAGCTCGTCCGTGTTTGGCAATCGTACTGATGACCACCAGAAGATGTTTGAGGTAGGTGTCGGGATGAATATATTGGTCTTCCATCAGGGAGGATATGAAATCCTTTACCCCGCTGAGGCGTTCTTTTTCAAGGGAGTTGATCACCGCCCCCCGTATCTCGGAAGTTTTGGCAATTTTTTCGACGATGTCACGGTTAAAATAATCAAATTCAAGCCGTTCGGCAATTTTTTGCGCGAGAATACTTCCCCCGCTGCCGGGCTCCATGGACACGGTTATTACCGGAATCTGTGCTTGGGCTTTCTTCCCGGCAAGCTGGTCCTCCCATTTTTTTATCTGTTTTTTGACAAGCTGATCTATGGAGACTTCTTTCTTGGCCATGATGTTTTCCCTGTCCTAAATTAATGGTTGAACTAAAACCTGGTTGTTGGGATTTGTTGGGTTTCGCCCTAATTTATCAATTTTTGGTAGAAGGCTGCCTTGCGTAGGTTGGGTTGAGGGTACGAAACCCAACGTCAACGATCTGGACTCAACCCAACCTACAAAAAACAGACTTTTCGTTCAGGCACTAATTGGCTTTTAAAAAATTTTGAGAACCATAATCTGAATATCGTAAGTCTATATCACACTGTCAGCCTAAAAAAAACAGCCCGCTAGACTTCGCGGGCATTAGCATACATTTAATAAGATTGGGTTTCAGGTGTCAGTAATTGCCGAATCCTGACACCTGACACCTGACACCTGAACTCTGCTGGTAAACGAATTCACCCACATGACCTCTACGGAGTGAACCAAAACCGGGCACTATGCGGATCTTTACTTTGAAGCCGCACTGGAGATAAAGGCATCGATAAATTTCTGGTTATCCTCCTCGGTAATTTTTTCGGGCAACAATTTTGTGGCCAGCGCGATAGCGGCGTCAACGAGCTCTGATTTGAGCTTCCGGCGGGCTTCTACGATGCGGCTGTTAATTTTTTGATGGGCACTTTTAAGCAATATTTTGCTTTCCTGCTCTGCGGCTTCAATAATCATTTGCCTGTTTTTTTGGCCCTGGGCGATGATTCTCTTTTTTAATTCTGATAGACGATCCTGGCTGTTTTCAAACTGTTTTTTACTATCATCAATTTGGCGGAGCATCTCTTCTTTTTCTGCCTCCAGGCCGCCGATTTCATCGGCGATATCCTGTTTTTTGCCGGCTAAAAATTTCTTAATGGGCGCCCTGGAAAATTTTATTATCACAAAGGCCAGAATCAGAAAATTAACCCATCGCATGACCAGGTCGAATATGGGACGCCAACCGCCTGAATTATCTGCCGCCAGGACTTCAAAGGCCGACAAATGAAGCATGATCAGGCAGGTTAAAATCCAGCTGCCGGTCAGTAATGTTCTTTTCACATATTTCACAGGTGCTGCCTCCGGCCGATGATTTTTTCAATGATATTCAGAGCCAGGTCTTCCGATTCTTTTTTCACGGCCTTTCTTTCTTCCGCTATCCGGACCTCAATTTCCTGTTGGGCCTTTTTCCTGTCAGCGGTGATCTCCTTTTTGGCAGATTCAAAAATCTCCTTGGCCTGCTGACTGCCGGTAGCTTCAAGGTCGTCTTTGAGGGCCAGGGCCTCTTGCCGGGTGGCGGCATTCTGCTCCTGGATTTGGCTGGTAATTGATGCGACTTCTTTTTGGGCCTGAGTGATATCCCGTTTGACCCGCTCTATGTGAATATCCCTGTCAGATATCACATTGCGCAGGGGACGAAACATGATTCGATTGATCACAAATAAAAATACCAGAAACCCGACGACCTGAACAATCAGGGTTTCATTTATGCTGATAAGCGCAATGTTGCTGATGATTTCCATTGCTGATAATCCGTTTGGCTCCGGTTTTACAGTTAAGCTACGAAGCTATTTTTCTTAATACACAAGTCGCTGAAATGAATTAATTTTAAAAAATAAAATTAAATATGCGCAGCATAAATTAATTTATCCGCCGGACCAATAATCAAATAACATGCTTCAGTATCCAAAGATTGATTGAACACTCTGAATATGTCATTTTTCAGAGCGGATAAATTAGACGACAAACAACAGCAATAGCGCTACGACCAGGGAATAGATCCCGGTAGATTCCGAAACCGCCTGCCCCACCAGCATGGTCCGGGTTAGCAGACCGGCCTCTTTGGGGTTTTTACCAATGGCTTCACAGGCCTTGGCGGCCACCATGCCTTCACCGACCCCGGGTCCTATGGCGCCCAACCCCATTGAAATACCGGCACCGAGAAATGCTGCTGCTTTTACGATATCCACACCTTCAATTGCCATAATAACCTCCCTATAGAATGACGAATGTCGATTGACGAATGACGAATTGTTGAAATCGCTTCGCTCAATCTTTTTAATAAATTATTGTCGACATATTTTTTACAATAACGAATCTTTTATATGTAATACTCTCCCAAACATCTATCTAAAATTAATCATTTCGACTAAACAACGAAAATCAATACAAGGCTCACAACCATGGCATAAATTGCCGTGGATTGCGAAACCGCCTGGCCGACCAGCATAATTCGCATTAAATCGCCCGCGTTTTCGACATTTCTGGCAACCCATTTCACCGCACCTTCAGCCGCCATACCGTTACCGATCCCCGGGCCGATCCCGCCAAATCCCATACAGACCCCGGCCCCCAACAGTGCCATGGATGCACTCAGGGTGGTTGATTCGGGATATGATTTGAACATCAATATAAAACTTACCAGCAGCCCGAAGATGGCAGGTGTCTGGGACACCGCCTGTCCGACCAGCATGATGGTCGTCACATTTGTTGCGGTTTTGGGCTGCCTGGCAATGCCTTCGCAGCTTGCCCCGGCAGCCAGTCCGCCGCCGTACCCGGAACCGATGGCCGCCAGTCCCATACTCAGGCCGGCGCCAAGATAGGCCGCCCAGGTCGGATAAAGCGGGGCATTTCCAAAATTCAGGAACATCAGCATCAGGGACACCACCATGGCGAATATGGCCGGGGTCTGGCATACCGCCGATCCGATGAGCATATTGGTGGTCAACTGGGATGTTGCGGCCGGCTGTCTGGCAATTCCAAAACAGGCCTGACCGCCCGGGTACCCCGACCCGACCCCCGACCCGATGGCACCCAGGCCCATACAGAGGCCGGCCCCTAACAGGGCGGAAGCTTTCAAAAGGGTGGGCACGGGAACATCCAGAAAAAGCAGCAGGATGGCGATGACAAGGGCAAAGATTGAGGCCGATTCGGCCACCGCCTGTCCCACCAGCATATTTTTAAAAATATCGGCTGAAATTTTGGGGTTGCGTGATACCGCCGTATTGGCCAGGGCCGCTGTATATCCCTCGCCAATTGCCGCACCGATAGCGCCCAGTCCCATTGCCAGGCCGCCGCCAAGATAGGCGGCTAAACTAACGATAATTTCAACATTCCATGCCATATTTTTTAACCATGAAGATCCGGATATACCGGAGAAATGAGCTTAAATGATCTAAAATTTAAAATTGCCTAAAATTATAGTATCGCTTTGCTCCATCCATTTGATTTTTATTAAAATTGAGAGAATTCCTTTAAAAGCCAGTATCCAGAGACCAGTATCCAGCATCGTCCCCGGATCATTACTACTTTAGATTGATTACATCAAAGACAAATTAACGACAAGATGTCGCTATGTGCCTATTTTACCTGAACTGAAATATATACCACCGTGAGCATAGTAAACACAAAGGCCTGAATGGTTCCAACAAAAAGAGCGAAAAATGCGTATAAAAACGGCGGCAGAGCAATGCTATAGGTCAAATGGGAAACCACCAGGATAATGATGGACCCGCCCATGATGTTGCCGAACAGACGAAAAGAGATGGACACGATCTTGGCCAGTTCTCCAATCAAATTGAGCGGCATCATGAAAAATATGGGCTGAAAATATTCTTTGACATAGGCTTTAAACCCCTTGGATTTTATTCCGGCATAATGGGCAATCACAAATCCCATAATTCCCAGACCCAGGGTTGTATTCAGGTCCTTGGTGGGTTCCTCCAGGTGAGGAATGATTCCCAACCAGTTGGAAACAAGCAAAAACATAAACAGGGCGCATACCAGGGGTGCATACTTCTCGGTATAATCCTTGCCCAGGGCATCTTCGGTCAGGTCGTAAAGCAGAGACACAATCAGTTCACCCACTGCCTGCAGCGGTCCGGGCAGTAGGGCCTTTTTCCGGCTGCTGAACACACCCATCACAATTATCAGCATGAAGACAATCCATGTCATTACGATAACTTCCAGATTTATCGTGATATTGTGTCCGAATAAGGGAATGATCAGCTGATGTAATTTTCCTAATTCACCCATGGTCGTGTCTCAATTCCAAGTATGATTCCCTGCAGCGGGAAATTGTAACCCAGGCTGAGCGATTTCCAGACACCCACATCCAGTCCGGGCAGGCGTAAAGCCCGCCCCTGCGGGACGTTTCTTAACCAGCCGGGTAGGGGCGGGGTTTATCCCCGCCCGCACTGACTTTTCGGGGCAAAGCCCCAAAGGTTCTATCTTTCCCGTTTTTTGCGGTCAGACCAAACAAGTTTAAAAATATGATCGGCCAGTATTACAAACTGGATCATGAAAAGGCCCAGTACGGCCGCCACCAAATTAAAGTCTTCAAATTTGACGGCGACGATAATCGGAACCGCCAATAGAATATATCTGCAAAATATTGAACCCAGGGAAAGGAAAAAGGCTTTTCTTTTGGATTTGCCGATTCGCAAGGGAAGGGTTTGAGCGATGAGGACAAAATTGATCACACTAAAAATGGTACCCAGAACCAATCCTTTACCCACCGGTTTGTGGCCGGCCAGAAAAAAACAAAACCCGATTATAATTGCAACCCAAATTGCTCTTGAACCATATTTTTTCTGTGTTTGCTTAACGGACTCCATTCCCTCGATTTTCGCGGTTGCTGCCCTTATCTTCTATGACCTCCAGGATTTGACGATATACCGTGACACCGCCGCCGATGACACCTAATATAGTAAAGATGGTTACAAATATTCCCCTGGTTTCCATCCATTTGTCCAAATACAGTCCAACGAAAAAGCAAAAAACAATGCAGCCGGCCATGGTCAGGCCGATTTGCATGACAATCGTCAGGTTTTCGGCCCAGGCTCGATTTTTCTTATAATTTAAAGACATCTCGGTGTTGCCATTTTTTATCCGGAACCATTCTTCTATGAAAAAATGGAAACCCGTTTGTTTAACAAATATTGTTTTCGTATGTCAAGGGGGAATTCCAGTCATTCATTTATTCAAAATCGAAAACCTGGTCCTCAGGGCCAGGTCAGAGATGATCGGCTCTGCCGTAGATCAAATCTGAACACTGCCGGTAAACGTAATCACCGATATAACCTCTCCGGGGTGGATCAAAGCCGGGCCCTATGGCCCGACCCGGATCTTTACGAATTAACCAGGTTGGTCACAAGCTGCAGCGCTTTGTCCAGGTGAATCCGGTTCCCGTTGATTACTAAATGGTAGAGGTCGGGGTTGTCATAGTCCGTTTTTCCCAATTTTTTGTAAAGATTTATACGGCGCTTGTCTTCGTTTTTAACTGCCTGGGCCGCCCGACCCTGTGACAGGTCATAATTTTTCTGCATAAACCTCACCCGGTTTTCAAACGTGTCGATCAGCAGTATATGGTAGGCGTCCGGATGGTCGTTTAGGATATATTGGCTTCCGCGGCCCAGGATGACCACATCCCCGTCATCGGCCATCTGGGCGATAATCAAAACGAGATAATCCAGGTATATTTCCTCGTCAATATAGCCGCGCTCATCCTTCAGGATACGCTCCACTAAGGGCTTTGAAACCGTTTTTGAAATAAATTTGGCAAATTTGCCGCCGGCTTCCCTTTCCACCGTCTCTACAAAATGGGTGGAGACATTGGCCATTTCGGCGACCATTTTGATGATTTCGGTATCGGCAAAGGTATATCCGAATTTTTCTGCGACCATTTTCCCGAGGGTGATCCCACCGGCTCCGAATTGTCTTGATATCGTGATTACCGCCATTAAAGCCTCCTCATTGCTTCAGTTGCTAAGACACCTCCAGATTAGTTTGCATATGAAAAGGTCACGTATAAAAGCTGCTATCGCAGACTGGAAATCGAGGAATGCGAGTGCGCGAAATGCCTACAAATGCCTAAAATTGTGGTGTCGCTGCGCTCCGTCTTCTTTTATGTGTAGGCAATGATTGGCTTAGAGAGAACCCAGAATCGAAACACCATCAATTAGCTCTCATCGTTCCTAATCTAATAAGATCGATAGAGTACATTAATTTTAGGCATTTTAGGCAATTTGCAATTTTAGGCATTTCTATGAATCATACTCCAGTATTACATTAAATTCATAGTTTGCCACAAATTGCATGAAATCACACTTTACTGCTTCTCCGGTGGTATTAACAGGGTCGGGTAGATGGACTCTTCAGCATATTTTCGCGGTGTGCTCCCCAGCCATTTTTCCACCCAGGCCGACTTGGCAGAAGATCCCAGAACGATCATAGTTGCCCGGCAATCACTGGCGGCCTTTTCGAGTTCTTCATCCGGATCACCAATGTAGACATGGGCCCTGGCATCGATTCCTTCGGTTTCAAACAGGGTGCATATTTCATCGAGTTTTTTTCGCGTCTCTTTGCGGGTTTTTTGGACTTCCATCGCGGAGGTGCCTTTTAAATCCTTTTCGCCGGCAACATGCACCACACTAATTTCAGCGACCACATCTTTCATAGGTTTCAAATATTCTACCGCCCGTAGACTGGCGGGTGACCAGTCGATTGCCAGCAACGGTCTTTCAAACGGCTTTTCAACGGAAATTGCAGTCTTCGACAGCTGTTTGTAGACAAGCACGGGAGTTGCCGCCCGGCGCAGTAATTCGGTAACATCCGAGCCGGAATATAAATGCTCGAGCACGCCTTTATGTGAACGCCCGATGACAATCAGATCGGTTTCTTCCTCTTGTGCGGCTTTATTGACTTCGGAGACCAGGCTGCCGACCACGATATAGACACCGACCTCGAGGCCCTGCTCAAACAGGGTTTCGGACCAGTCAATAAACCGGATATTGGCTGCCTCCCGCAACCGGATTTCTTCATCCTTGCGGTATCCCACCCGGCTCATGGCAAATTGATCCCGTTCGATGACATTGATAAAGACAACATGGTTTAGATCTGCCCTGGTCAGGCTGAGCAGCGATCGAACCGCATCAAAACCCAGTTCTTCAAACTTGGTAACAAAAAGGAGTTTTTTAATTTTCATGATGTCTGCCATTCTCCGCTATTTTTTTGGCCCTTAAACACATTTTGGTATCAGCCCAAAGCCTTTTCTATCGTTTCCGCCAACACTTCAGGTTCAACCGGCTTTTCCAGATAGATTTTGGGTTCCGGTATTTCTTTACCGCCAAATTCGGTCAGAGCCTTTTGAGACCGCAGAAATGTCTTCTTGGCAATCCCGGAAAGAATGATCACCCGGATATCCTTTAAAGATTTGTCGGTCTTCAATTCTCGATATAGCCTGATTCCGCTCTGCCGTGGCATAAGAACATCGAGAATGATCAGATCGGGCTTATTTTTTTTGATCATCTTAAGGCCCTCTTCGCCATTGGCTGCTTCCAGAGGTGTATACCCGTGTTCTTCCAGAACCGTTACACTGAACAACCTGACATCGGGATCATCATCTATAACCAGCACTGTTTTACCCATGATATATCCTCCTTAGTACCTTAGAAATTATTTTTATCCGTACACGTTGCATTTATGCCATACGGGGTTGTTTTAAAGATGTTCATCCTTTCAGTGTTCGACCTGCCCGCAATGCCTTGAAACTGGTGCGAGGCAAATTTAATAATTGTGATTCATAACTCAATGATTACGCTAACTCAACGCACTATGCATGGCAGGCGGGTGTTCTTCCTTTTAATCCTTCCCTCACAAAAACTACTTAGCGCTTATGGGGTTTATCCCCGCCCGCACTGAACTCATCCGTCACTTGATCTTGTATAAGGCAACCGAAAACTGAAGGTGGTTCCCCGGCCCGGTTGGGAATCAACCTTGATGTTGCCCTTGTGTTCCTCGATAAGTTTTCGAGTAACCATTAAACCGAGGCCGGTGCCGCGATGGCCTTTGGTGCTGAAAAACGAAGTAAAGAGTTTTTTCATGACCTCTTCATCCATGCCGGCGCCGTTGTCGCTAATGTCAAATTTTATGAGATTCCCCTTCTCTTTGCTTGTTACCAGCCGGACCTGCCAATTTTTGTCCATATTTTCATCAAACAGGCAGGCATCGACGGCATTGGACATAAGGTTCAACAAAACCTCATGCATGGTATTGGGATCCATTGAAACTTCACCGATGGTATTATCAAATTCCTTAATGATTTCAACGCTGTTCTCCCGGGCCTTATCCTGCACCAGGCCACAAACATCTTCTGCGATTTCATTGGGGTCACAATTTTCATACTGGGGTTCTCTTTCTTTGGCATAGGAAAGTAAATCCATCACCAGATTCGATGTCCGGCCGACATTCCGTTTAACCATCTCCCAGCCTTTTTTAAGCTTAACGGAATCCTCTTTGTTGATTCCGATATCAACCAGGTAGCTGCCCCCTTTGAGTCCGTGTAAGATATTTTTTATGCCGTGTGCCAGACCTGCCACAGTTTGACCGACAGCTGCCAGTCGCTCGGATTTGACCAGCTCCTGTTCCAGACGTTTGATTTCCCTCAAATCCTGAAAAAAGGCTACGGCGCCCATCGGCTCGTTTTTTTCCAACAGGATGGTTCCTGAAAACCTCACGGGGATCTGCTCGCCGGTCTTGGATTGGATTGCGACTTCTTGCCAGGGAAAATCCCTCATACCTGTTTTACCGGAGAGGGCATCATTGAAAGTGTGGTTAAGTTCTTCCGGAAACAATTCCCGGGCCGACTTTTTGTTGATCACCTCGGATGGATTATAGCCGAATATTTTTTCGGCTTCGGGATTAAAAATAACAATATTTAGATTTTTATCGGTGGCAACGATACCATCGTTTGAGCTTCGGATGAGCTTAATCTGAAAATTTGAACGTCTCCGTATTTCCCTGGTTGCCGCCTCAATCTTATTTTCGAGGTCATGGGTGTATTCCCGCAGCTGCTTTTTGATCTCCAGTTTTTCTCGGGCTCTTTTCAGGGCAATTGAAAGGGCTTCATCTCTTACCGGTTTGTTGATGAAATCGGAGGCACCATATTTAAGGGCTTCAATGGTATTGTCGATATCGCCGTGACCGGTTATAATGATCACTTCCGATTGGGGTTCGATGGATTTTATTTTTTTTAGAACCTGGATACCGTCCATTCCGGGCATTTTAATATCGGTCAGCACAATATCCGGCTTTTCTTTTTCAAATGCCGCGATCCCTTCGGCACCGCTGTGGGCCGGGATCACGTCATATCCATCCGCCCTCAGCGACATGGATAGGACCCTTACAATATCCGGTTCATCGTCTATGAGTAATATTTTGTTCATGGCTAAATAATGTCGAAATGTCTAATATCAAAAGATTAAAAAGCTGCTTAAATCAACTCAATCAACTAAATAAACCCAATCAACCCAATCAACTCAACAAACTCAATCAACGACGCTATGCGCCTGCGGCCGGGAAGGTCAGTTTGAAGGTTGTGCCGGTGCCAAGCTCACTTTCGATTTCAATGTCGCCGTCATAGTCTTTGACAATGCCGTAGCTGATACTGACTCCCAGGCCGGTTCCCTTGCCGACTTTTTTGGTGGTAAAAAAGGGCTCAAAAAGTTTGGCCTGAACCTCTTCCGACATTCCTGTTCCTGTGTCGGAGACATACACAGTTACCAGTTTGTCCTCTAAAATCGATTTAATTGACAGTTTCTTGCTGTTGTCCGATCCTTCCGGTTGGTTTCTTTTTTCATCCATGGCGTCAATGGCATTTGATACCAGATTAATAAACACCTGTTCAAGGCGATTGTGCTCCGCTATGATTTCCGGAAGATCCGGATCCAGATCGAGTGTAACGTCAATTTCGTGAACTTTCAACTGGTGACCGAAGACTTTAAAAACATCCTTAATGGGATCGTTCAGATTTACCCTGCTGCGCACCGGTTCGGATTGCCGGGCAAAGTCGCGAACGTGTTTGATAACTCCGGCAGCCCGCTCCACATTGGCGACGATATCATTGGCCATGGACCTCAAGTCGTCATCTTCAATTTTTGCGCCTCGTTTTAACATTTTCAGAAAATAATCGGCACATACCTGGATGACATTCAGCGGCTGGTTTATTTCATGCGCCATGCCGGCCGCCATCACACCCAGAGTGGTCATCTTGCCGGCCTGAATCAGCTGGGTTTCTTTTTCCACCACTTCGGTGATGTCGGTGCTGGTGGCGATAACGACGTGGCCGGCGCCGTATTTGGCCAGGCTGATATTCACATTGACGAAAAACGGTTGGCCTCCCTTGCGATGGTGTCGCTTTTTGGTAAATAAAAGCGATTGATCCTCCGCCAGGTTTTGCAACCCCCGGGTCAGCTCTTGATCGCTTTCATCTCCCAACTGCAAAAACGTCAGCCCCAGCAGTTCCTTACGTGAATACCCGTAGCTGTCCATGGCCCGGTGATTCATATCCAGAATTTTAAAGGTCTTGCTGTCAAGAATAAAAATCGGATGGGGATCACTGTTAAACAGGGTGCGGTATTTTTCTTCGGATTTGATATATTGTTCCTGCAGCCTGGCGTTTTCGATGGCCACCCCGATGCGATTGCCGATCAATTCCAGAACATTTTTTTGATCATGGCTGAAATACGCTGGTTTTTTGCTGCCAATGCGGATAACACCGAAGGTTTTCTTTTCCTTGCTGCTGATGGGAACATAGGCAATGGAGGCTATTTTTTCTTCTGCCAGCAGACGGATTTCATTCCGACCGCTTCGCGGAAAGTCTTCGGAGATCATAAACTTGTTGCTTTGAACGACACGGTGGATAATGCTATTTTCGTCAATTACGTTAACTTTTTTACAGGCAGCATCTGACAGACCCTGGCTATAGCGCAGACAGGGTCTGTCTTTCCCATCCAATAAATAGATACAGATGCCGTCGGCCGATAAAAAATTGAGCAGCTCCCCTACCGCCTGGTTGATTCTTGATTCCAGATCCGCCGGAGAGTTCAATGCACTGTAAATGGAGCACATGGTGCTCAATTCCCGAGTGTGCAGCGCCCTTTCTTCTTCGGCTTTTTTATCTTCGGTTTTGTCCCACAGAGTTTCAATAGCCCCTACGATGGTGCCGTCATGCCCTTTTATCGGTGCGGCGGTAAACCAGCACCATTTCCCGCCTTCTCCCAGTCGGGGAAAAAACACTTCAGCCTCGTAGGCCTCTTCGATGAGCACGGACTTGCGCCATTTTCCGCCGTATAATTTCTGAATTTCATCTTCGCCGATCTGATCCAGGATCACATCCGCCATGGTGGGGACGCTCTTCGCCCCAGAAGGGTGTTGACTGTCGGGTGGTGCCGACCATTGTCTTTGCTTTGGCACCGGTGAGGTTTTCCATGGCCCTATTCCAGTGGGTAAGGATATGGTCTTTGTCGATTACAAATGTTGGAATGGTGCTGCCTTCAATGATCTGTGACAGGGCGATTTCGCTTTCGATCGACTCGCGTTCTATTTCCACATAGCGGTTACTTCGCTGGATGATCACCTTACCCAAACGGTCGGCGAATTGTTCAAAGAAGCCATGGATGTCGGCAGTGCTGTCTTTTTTTTGGCCCAGCAGCTTTAAGGCTTTGCGCTTTTCGGTCTCAACCTGCAACGATGTCCATATCGTTCTGGAATCAACGTGATCAATAAATTTTACACCCAAGGGGTTTGGTCATATTTATTATGACGCCCAGCTTCACATTGCCGGTTAGTTCCATTAAAATCTGCAAGTTTTCAAGCTCGTAAAGATCTCTGTAATCAGCGGTGGTGAAAATTCCCAATTTTTGGGCGTACAGCAAGCCTTCGGCCCGGTCGTTTTGATCCGCAACGCCGATGATGGAGAGATGCTGATCCTTAAATTGCTCACTGAAAAGCAACTGGAGAAGTTGCTTGCAAAAATTCCCTCCGCCCACCATGGCGATATTTGATTTAAGCAGTTCGTTCAACACGGGTTAAGGCCCCTCTTTTAAAAGAATACCAAGGTTACCACCACAAAGGTCGGGATTAAATAAATCAATGAATATTTCAATATATAGCCGAAGAAGCTGGGCATGGTGGTTCCGGCTTCTTCCGAAATGGATCGGACCATAAAATTCGGTGCATTGCCGATGTAACTGCAGGCCCCGAAGAAGACCGCCCCGGCCGAAATCGCTTTGAGATAGCTGGCGTTTTCGGTCATCAACAGGGGAACCGCGCCGGCCTCCGGCATTCCGGCATAAAAACTTCCCAGGGCCGTATTAAAAAAGGTCAGGTATGTCGGCGCATTGTCGAGAAAGGCTGAAAGCCCGCCGGTTACCCAGAAGTAGTGCACAGGCTGCGTTACACCGTTCACCAGAAAGGCCAGGGCACCCTCGGGACCGGCCTTTAATATGAGCAAACAGGGGATCATGGTGATAAATATGCCGATAAAAAGATAACCCACCTCGATGATGGGAAACCAGGTAAAGTCGTTGTCCTCGCGCAGACGCACCGAAGTTGTCACCAGCGACAGGATCCCCATGACAATCAGCAAGCCGTCACGGACCCAGTCCTGCACCGATCGGTGGACCCCGAGGGTGTTGACTTCGCCCCAGTCCACCATGCCGCTCATCAATACGGAGCCGATGATACCCGCTAAAAAGATAAAGTTATGCACGCCATCCAGCTTCAACGGTTGCTTTACGCCGTCCTCCGCTGGGAGCCGCGACCCCTTCCTTGCGGTAATGATAGGTATCAAGAATAAAGTATATCACCAACAGTATGATGAGCAACCGTCACCATGTG
>PVMK01150861.1_pt1 | contig 13144 bp, 13 predicted proteins | sample 1853481 | NCBI WGS metagenome assembly PVMK01 (sample SAMN08533507, study PRJNA380276) | Marine sediment metagenome, whole genome shotgun sequencing project.
ATGACATCCTTGATGAACTGGCAAAACCGGGGCGTGATCCAAGGAAAAAATTTGAGAAATTTTCATTTGCTGACGGCATCGAAAAAATAGAAGACCTAAGATCGGGAATGAAACTCCCCGGGATCGTGACAAATATCACCGGATTCGGCGCGTTTGTGGATATCGGCGTGCATCAGGACGGCCTCGTTCATATCAGCCAGATGTCCGATCGGTTTGTGAAAAATCCCGCAGAAATCGTGAAGGTTCAACAGAAGGTATCTGTAACCGTACTTGAAGTTGACCTTGCCCGAAACCGGATCTCCCTTTCGATGAAATCGAAGGCCGGCCGTTCAGAATCTGATGTGAAAAAATCGGGCTTGAAAAAAAATCACCCTCACAGACCGAAACCCAAGAAGAAAAAAGGGAACAACACGAAACCGTCGTTTGACAGTCCTTTGGCAGAGGCTTTAAAAAAGAGCGGGCTGAAATAGATCTGGAAAAGATGCCCGGCTTTTTCTAAAACCGTTCTGAAACCATACTGTTAAAATATAATACTGTTCAAGCCGATGATTGCCGTGTTGTTTCTAAAATCTTTCAGCTATTCCTGACGTTTGATAACCGGCCAAAGATATTACCGTTTTCCTTGACGTCTATTATCTGCTGCTTTACGGTAAAATAAACGTGTCATCAACAATCTTAAAAGGAGGAATTCTGTGATGAATAAGATAATCGGGCGTATTTTCGTTCTGTTTTTGTTCGTTATGTTCACAGGTACGGCTTCTGCTGCAACAAAACCACCTTCTGAAGGGGATCTTCTTCCGGAAATTGTGCTGGCCGTTCCCAAAATTTTGGATCAGGAAAAATATCTCGGGATATGCAGTGAAACCACATTTACCATCCCTCAGATAAGGACCCGCGTTGTCATCATTGAAATTTTCAGCATGTACTGTCCTTTTTGTCAGGCCGAAGCGCCGGCTTTAAACAAACCTTACGACAAAATCCAAAATAATAGCAATCTTAAGGATCGCTTCAAACTGATAGGGATCGGTGTCGGTAATACCACCTTTGAAGTCGAGCACTTCAGAAATACCTACAAAATCCCTTTCCCCCTCTTTCCCGATGATGATTTTTCCATCCATAAGAAAATCGGAGAGGTCAGGACACCTTATTTTATCGCCGTCGGAATTAATAAAGACGGAACACACCGGATCCTGTATACCCACCCAGGTCGCCTTGAAAATCATGATCAATTTATAAATATGCTGCTCCAGCGTGCTGGATTAAAATGAGGAGATGGCGACAATGAAAAGATTTTTCAATATAAATATACTGTTAACGGTTTTTCTGTTGATTTTCTACGGCGCCGCATTCGGATTGTCTGAAGCGTATAAAGGCAATATTTACAACCCGGGAATTCTAAAGCCCATCGACAGCATTCTAAAGGTCAAGGTCGGAGACCCGGCCCCGGACTTTATCCTGCCGTCCATATCCGGTGAAAAAATTTCTCTGGGCCAGTTTGCCGGGAAAAAGAATGTGGTGATATCATTCGTTCCGGCAGCATGGACGCCGGTGTGCTCGGACCAGTGGCCGGGGTACAATATTGCGAAAGGTTTTTTTGACAAAAACGATGCCGTCTTGCTGGGCATTACGGTGGACAATATTCCAACACTTCATGCCTGGACCCAGCAGATGGGAAAACTATGGTTTTCAGTACTTTCCGATTTCTGGCCCCATGGTGCCGTGGCAGCCCGTTACGGTGTTCTCCGTTCCGATGGTGTCTCAGAAAGAGCTCTGTTTGTTATTGATAAAGCGGGCATCATACAGTTCATCCATATAGAAGATATTAATGTTCGCCCCAAATTGGAAGAGCTGGTTATGGAGCTGGAAAAGGTAAACAAGAAATGATCGAAGTGGTTCTCAAGTTAAATAGGACGCAGATTTTCACAGACCCGCCTGCCATGCGAGGCACGAGCGGGCAGGTATACACAGATAATATTGTTATTTTACAATTTAGAATCTTGACAATCTGTGTTCATCTGTGTCCCAAAAAAGGAAATTCCTATACTATCCAGTTATAAAAACAATTTTTGAACTGACCTTATTGCCTGAACGGACCTTATTATCTGAATCTTCATAAAAATCCTTGATTTTTTCAATCCTGCCTAATATACTGATTTTGTTGTAAAAATATATCACATTGTGGCATAATACATTGTGGCATAGCAACAGTGCTTAAAATCGGCATTCAATCTATTGAGCGTCACAATTTAACAGGTTAAAGAAACTACGAATCCAGGCAAGACACTCAATGTCGGTTCCATTTTCTTTGACGAAAAACAACTTATCATTAATGGCAATAAATCTCTTTTCGCAATTCTAACAAGGTGTACATAAGTTCACCGGAGGAGAGACTTGTGAAGTATCGGTATCTTATTTTCAGTCTGATTCTCGCAGCAGTTCTGGCAACATCCCTTGCATGGTCCCAGGAAGAAAAGGCCCAGGAAGGCATCATGGACTTAAAAAGCCGGGAATTCGGCAAACACCATGAGCATTCTGTAAGGTTTGACCACTATCTGCACGAAACCGTTATTCGCTGTAGGGTTTGCCACCACGATTTCAATGTATTCTCCGACAGGAGTCAGGGTAAAGGGAGCAAATGTTCCAGCTGCCATAAAAAACGGTTAACGAAAGAAATCCCGATACCTCTGTTAATGGCCTTTCATAAAAAGTGTATCGGCTGCCATGAAAATTATATTGTTTGGCAGCGTAAAAGCGGTCCCGTAATGTGCGGTTTTTGTCATAAGTAACCAAAAATATATTTTATTAAAACGTAAACTTCCCATGTAATGTAAACATTTGCAGTTAGAAAATATGAGATCACCTTTTTAGGTAAAAAGCGATGCTTTTTCGACAAACCCGAATTTTCGGACAGCACAAGGTCAAATTGCTTGTGCAATTAATCTACTGTCCTTCTGGAGTGGAGGATTTAAAGATGCTGTCCGACTTCCGGGTAAACGTTCATCAGATTTGCTAAGAAAGGAGGTAATATGGCACTAACACGACGGGAGTTTCTCAAGTGGTCAGGCACCGCAGGTGCCGCCACAGCCGCCATGTGTCTGGGCTTCGATCTGAAGCCTGTACAATCGTACGCCGCCGGCTTGAAGATCCTCAAAGCCAAGGAGACCACCACCATTTGTCCTTACTGTGCGGTGGGATGTGGTCTCATTGTCCACACCAAGAAGAGCGGCAAGCTTCTCAACACTGAAGGAGACCCTGATCATCCCATCAATGAAGGGGCTTTATGCGCCAAGGGAGCGGGTCTCTATCAAATGACGGTCAATAAAAACCGTATGAAGAATCCTCTCTACCGTGCACCTGAAAGCGACGAGTGGGAGGAAATTGAATGGGATGAGGCCCTAGAAAAGATCGCGGAAAGAATCAAAGAAACCCGCGACGCAACGTTTACAGAGAAAAACGCCAAGGGCCAGGTGGTCAACCACACCACAGGCATCGCCCATGTAGGTTCGGCGGCTCTGGACAACGAGGAATGCTGGCTTCTTCAGGGCATCATGCGGGCAATGGGTCTGGTGTATATCGAACATCAGGCTCGTATCTGACACAGCGCCACTGTTGCGGCTCTGGCAGAGTCGTTCGGACGCGGCGCAATGACCAACCACTGGATCGATATCCGCAATTCCGACTGCATTTTGATCATGGGATCCAATGCAGCGGAAAACCATCCAATTTCCATGAAGTGGGTCACCCATGCCATGGATAACGGAGCCACCCTCATCAGCGTAGATCCTCGGTTTACCCGTACATCCTCAAAAGCCGATATTTACGCTCCCTTGCGGTCTGGCACGGATATCGCTTTTTTGGGCGGGATGATGAACTACATCCTCACCAACAACAAGTTTCATAAGGAATATGCGGCCCATTACACCAATGCCAGCTTTATCGTCGGTTCTAAATTTGACTTTAAAGACGGCCTATTCTCCGGATTTGATCCCAAGGCGAAGAAGTATGACAAATCTTTCTGGGCTTTTGAAAAGGATGAAAACGGTGTGCCCAAGCGGGATTTAACCCTAAAAGATCCGCGTTGCGTGTTCCAACTCATGAAAAAGCACTATTCTCGCTACACTCTTAAAAACGCTTCCTCCATCACCGGAACCCCGGAAGCGAGTCTAAAGAAGGTTTGGGAAACCTACGCAAAAAGCGGCGCAACGGACAAGACCGGGACAATTATGTATGCCATGGGTTGGACCCAGCATACTGTGGGTGTGCAGAATATTCGCATGATGGCCATGATCCAGCTCCTTTTGGGGAACATGGGCCGGCCCGGCGGCGGCGTAAATGCATTGCGCGGTGAATCCAATGTTCAGGGATCCACCGACCACTGTCTGCTGTTCCACATCTGGCCGGGTTATCTGGGAACCCCCAAAGCCTCTTTGCCGGCACTGGCCGATTACAACAAGAAAAACACGCCAAAAACCAACGACCCGTTATCGGCCAACTGGTGGCAGAACAAGCCCAAATATATGGCCAGCTTTCTGAAATCGATGTTCGGCGAGGCGGCCAACAAGGAGAACGACTTCGGCTACTCCTGGATGCCCAAGCTGGATGACGGCGTGGACTACTCGTGGCTCACCATTTTCGATGAGATGTACAAAGGGTCCATTAAAGGCTTCTTTGCCTGGGGCCAGAACCCGGCATGTTCCGGAGCCAATTCCAACAAGACCCGCCAGGCTTTGGCCAAGCTGGACTGGATGGTCAACGTCAACATCTTTGACAATGAAACCGCCTCATTCTGGAAAGGGCCCGGGATGGATCCTGACGAGATAAAAACCGAGGTTTTTTTCCTACCTTGCTATACCAGTGTGGAGAAAGAGGGTTCGATTACCAACTCCGGCCGCTGGATGCAGTGGCGTTACGCGGCCAGCAAGCCGCCCCGCGGCTGCAAGAGTGACGGCGAAATCATGATTGAGCTTTTTGAAAAAGTCCGTGCGTTGTACGAAAGCGACGGCAAATTCCCCGAGCCGATCAAAAATATGCGCTGGGACTTTGTCCAGAATGGGAAGTTTGATGCCCATGCCGTTGCCAAGCTGATCAACGGTTACTTTGAGAAAGACGTCACCGTAAAAGGCAAACCTTTCAAGAAAGGCACCCTGGTGCCATCGTTTGCCTATCTTCTGGACGACGGCTCCACCAGTTCGGGTAACTGGCTTTATTGCCAGTCCTATACGGAAAAAGGAAACATGGCCGCTCGCCGGGGAAAGAAAGACCCCACAGGTATGGGGCTTTATCCGGAATGGTCTTGGTGTTGGCCTGTCAATCGGCGCATTATCTATAATCGTGCATCGGTTGATCTCAACGGCAAACCCTGGTCGCCCGACAAAAACATTCTGGAATACAAAGACGGCAAATGGGTCGGAGATGTTCCGGACGGAGGTTGGCCGCCCATGACCAACGAGGAAAAGACCAAACGGCCGTTTATTATGAAGCCGGACGGCGTGGCGTCGGTCTTCGGCCCCGGCCGTGCCGACGGGCCTTTCCCCGAGCATTATGAACCGCTTGAATGTCCGGTTCCCAAGAATCTGATGTCAAGCCAGCGCATGAATCCTGTAGCACCGGTTTACGGTACTGAAGCGGATGTCCATTTATCCTGCGATCCACGATTCCCCTTTGTCGGCACAACCTACAGGGTCACCGAACACTGGCAGACCGGCATTCTGACCCGATGGCAGCCATGGCTCCTGGAAACACAGCCGCAACTCTTTGTGGAAATGAGCAATGAACTGGCCAAGCTCAAGGGAATCAACAACGGAGACATGTGCAAAGTTTCCTCGGCTCGCGGTAAGGTGGAAGCCGTAGCCATGGTGACCGGCCGGTTTAAGCCCATGACCGTTCATGGACTGACGGTTCATCAGGTTGGCCTGCCCTGGTGTTTCGGGTGGATATATCCAAAGGATGGCGGTGATTCGGCCAATCTATTAACATCATCCACCGGTGACCCCAACACAAGAATCCCGGAGACCAAGGCTTTTATGGTCAACGTGGAAAAACTCGGGAAAAGGAGGGCGTAAACCATGGCTGGTAAATTTTTCTTTATAGACACAACCCGTTGCACTGCCTGCCGCGGTTGTCAAATCGCCTGCAAGCAGTATAAAAAGCATTCTGTCACTAAAACAAAGCAATACGGCAGTTACCAGAACCCATTGGACCTGGACGGTAACACATTCCGCCTGGTACGCTTTTCAGAGCACCCCTCAAAGGTCAATTCTATGGTCTGGTACTTTTTCACTGAAGCCTGCCGTCATTGCCTGAAGCCTGCCTGTAAAAAGAAGGTGGACCAGATCACTAAGGATGCTATCATCGTTAACGACTTTGGAGCCGTCTTGTATACCGACAAGATGAAAGAACTGGAAAAAAGCTCCAAAGCGATTAAGCAGTCCTGTCCCTGGAGCATCCCCAACTGGAGCAAAGAAGAGAAGAAGATGGTCAAGTGCAATATGTGCTATGATCGGGTAGAGGCCGGACTTTTGCCGGCCTGTGCCAAAGCTTGTCCCACCGGGGCTCTCAACTTTGGCGAGGAGGCGGAGATTAAAAAACTTGCCAAAGAGCGATTGGCAGCCGCCAAGAAAAAATTCGGTGGTAGGGGCGAAATCTTAGACATCGAAGACGTTCGAGCACTATATCTAATAACAGATGTACAGGCTAAATATCGCCCGGTAGCATAATCGGATCTGGGGCTTGCCGGCACGGAGCCCCAGTTTTCTCCAGACGACCTGGAGATTATTGCGCTTAAGCCAAACCTTCAAGAGACGCCTTGATTTCGGGATGGCTGACCTGGCATTTTTTAATTGATTAAAATGTAAAGTGACACGAATGCGCTCCGCCTTGGCGGAACCAAGTAACGATACTTTTTATTCACCTTAATGTGGAATTTGCTCATGCCAATAAGCTTGGAAGATATAACTGCCAAGGTACAAACAATCAAAAATCGCAATCCGGTCTATGCTGATCTGGCTCAGTGGGTAGGAGAACTTTTATCCACGACCGTTAAGGCTTCGGAAAATTTTCGCCCCTCAGACATGAAGCTTGACTTTGATTCTTTACCAAAGGCTTGGTTCCAGGGGAAGTCGCTTTTAAATCCAGTGGAATTGTCCCTGGACTGGGAGCAGGCCAAAGATTTGTATAAACAACTGGTGGATCGGATAAAAACCATGGAAGACGGCCGAAGGCAGGTTGAAGGACTGCTTAAGGCCTTAGCTGAAGACCATGACGGTATTCCAATATTGATGACGGCGGTGTTGACCTCTGACTTCAAGGCTATTCAAACTACCGCCCAGAAATTTAAGGTCGATCCTCCAGTATTGACACTTCTCCTTCGATTGTCACTGAGGCCCGCGTTATTAGAAACAGCACAAGCCGTCCAAGGCCTGCTGGACTTAAATCAATGGACTTACGGCCACTGCCCGGTATGCGGCTCAGCGCCAAAACTGGCCGATCTTTCCGGAGAGGGTGGAAAAAGGAGTCTTCACTGCTCTTTGTGTGAAACCGTTTGGACCTACCCGCGCCTTCAATGCCCTTTTTGTGAAAATGATAACAGAAAAGATTTAAGCTACCTCCGTGCAGAGAATGAAGAGGGGCTACGCGTGGATCTTTGCAGCCGATGCGGCCACTACCTCAAGACCATTGACCTGCGTGAACTGCCCGGACCTGTAATTGTTCCTTTAGATGATGTTGCGACCTGGCATCTGGATCTGGTAGCCCAAAAAAATATAGACGATTCGGATACTACCAAATCCCGGATCATTTAGCCGATTATTCTCTACAATGGAGCTGAGATAAAGAAGAATTCGTAGTAATACGTTTTTTTTTAAAATAACGATTCGATAATAGTCAAGGATAAGAATTATGGTGAAGGGAAAATCGTTACTAATAGGGACTGGAATCTCGATTGGGATTGTCATCTTATTAGTCTGCTTTATGGGTCCTTTGGATGTTAAAGCGTTGTCAAAAACTCCTGACAAAACTCAGCCAATCGAGTTTAGGCCGGATATCATCACTTTTGATAATATGGAGGCTTTTGGAACACTTGAAAAGACCAAAGCCGTATTTTTGCATGACAAACACACCGATGCCTTGGAAAAGAAAAATAAAGACTGTATGGCCTGCCATAAGACTGAAAATGGACGTATATCCCAAAAATTTATGCGGCTTAAAGATACCACTCGAGAAGAATTAACGAAAATTTATTGTGATAATTGTACAAAATGCCACTCTGAAATTCTTGTCGCCGGAGAAAAGGCAGGTCCTGTTAAATGCAACGAATGTCACAAGGAAAGACCCGAGATTCAATCTTCTCGGGTCGCGTTTGGTTTCGACAAATCCCTCCACTTTCGACATTACCGTGCCCAGAAGAATCATTGTGATCGCTGCCACCACGAATATGACCAAAAGATCCAGAAGCTCTTCTATGCCAAGGGAAAAGAGAGCACCTGCCGGTATTGTCACAAAAAAGAGCTAACAAGTGATGGTACGGAAAAGGTAATTTCCATGCGGCTTGCCTCCCATTTGGCATGTATCGATTGTCACCAAAAAACCGAGGCAAAGCAGATGGATGCCGGTCCTGTTCGGTGCGGCGGATGCCATGATGCCCAAGAGCAGCTGAAAATCGAAAAGGTTAAACGTGTCCCCCGGTTAAAGAGGGGACAGCCGAATAATGTCTTAATAAAAACCGGCGACAAAAAGGGACGCATCCCCACAATGATGCGTGTCCCCTTCAGCCACAAAGCACACGAAGAATACAATGATACCTGCCGTGTGTGTCACCTTGCAAGCCTGGAATCGTGTGCGACCTGTCATCCCTTGGTGGGTTCGAGTAAAAATGTAGAAAACGGCAAGGAGATCTCGCTTGAAACAGCTTTTCATAAACGTGGACATCAAAGCAGCTGTACAGGATGCCATGAATCCAAACAGCAGGACAAGAACTGTGCAGGTTGTCATGAATTCATGACCAACACCCGTCAACAGGAATCCTCCACATGCCTGCGATGCCACATGGTTCCTCTGCCGGAGAGAACCGGCGAGTTGTCGACGTCAAAGGCAGCCAAAATGGCTCGCCTGATGCCCCGTTTGTGGAAGGAGACATTCGGACCGATCTATACGGTAGATGTCCCGAAAACGGTCATTATCAAAGACCTGGTAGACCAATACGAACCGGTGGAATACCCCCATGGAAAAGTATTCGATACCATGGTAAAACAATTGGATAGCAGTAAATTGGCCCGATATTTTCATTATGAGGATACTACGTTATGCCGCGGATGCCACCACAACACGCCTGCGGCCGGCAAGCCGCCCAGGTGTGCCAACTGCCATGGAAAACCATTCAATGCCGACTATCTTTTCCGCCCAGGAATCATGGGTTCTTTTCACCAGCAGTGCATCGGGTGCCACCAGAAAATGGGGGTTGAAAAATATTTAAGCTGTACAGCTTGTCATAAAGAACGGAAAAAAGAATCATAACATTAAACCTTAAACCCGATGAACTCTACGACGTCATGAGTTCATCTTATTTAATGCAGTAAATTTGTTGAGGTACTTCACGTGTCCATATCCAGAAGAAAGTTTTTAGGGTGGGTCGGTGCGGCAGGCTTGAGCACCACAATAGGCAAACCAGCCTCTGCTGCAACCAACCAGCACTTTGGCGGTTATCCCGACAGCTTTGCAATACTGCATGACACCACGCTGTGTGTGGGTTGCCGTAGCTGTGAAGCGGCGTGCAACAAAGTGAATGATTTGCCCCAGCCGGATAAGCCGTTTACGGATCTTTCCGTCCTGGAAACAACACGCAGAACCACCACAAAAACGTTTACGGTTGTGAACAAATATGACAATCCGAAAAAGTCTGGACGTCCCGAATTTTATAAAAAACAGTGCAATCACTGCCTGGAGCCGGCATGTGCGTCCGCTTGTTTCGTAAGGGCATTTACAAAGACCAAAACCGGCGCTGTCGTTTACGATGCCTCCGTCTGTGTGGGGTGCCGGTATTGTATGATCGCCTGCCCATTTGAAATACCCACATATGAATATGACCAAGCGCTGACGCCCCGGATTCGAAAATGCACCATGTGTCATCCGCGAGTGATCGAGGGGCAGCTGCCCGGATGCGTCGAGGCCTGCCCCATGGAAGCCCTGAGTTTTGGGAAACGAGAAGATATGATCAAAATCGCCCGGGAACGTATTCGAAAATACCCGGCTCGTTATGTAAATCATATTTACGGCGAACATGAGATGGGCGGAACCAGCTGGCTCTATGTTTCCGGAGCCCCATTTAAAGAGCTGGGGATGCGTGAAGATCTTGGCATTACACCCGCACCCGAATTGACCGCAGGTGCTCTCAGTTCAGTTCCAATAATTGTAGGTCTTTGGCCTGTTCTTCTCGCCGGTATCTACGCAGTCTCGAAACGCAAAGAAAAGATCGCACAAACAGAGCAAGAACAAGCTGTGGCTTCAGCATTGGATCGAGATAGATCTGAACCGTCTCAACCCGAGGAGGAATCCTGATGGCCCAAGTCACTACTGGAGAACGAAAATCAATTTTCAGCCTCTTTAATTTCATTGCCTTGATCGTCTTGGGCCTTGGTGTTTATCTTACCTATCTGCGATTTGCCGGGGGATTGGCTGCGGTTACCAATCTTTCCGACCACAATCCCTGGGGAATATGGATAAGCTTTGACCTGCTTTGCGGTGTTGCTCTGGCAGCAGGCGGGTATGTAACATCTTCGGCGGTTTATCTTTTTGGAATGAAAGAATACCATTCTGCGGTACGGCCAGCCATCCTCACCGGCTTTTTAGGATACGCGCTTGTGTTTCTTGCCATTAATTATGATGTGGGACGACCATGGCGCCTCCCCTATCCCCTGGTCGTCCAGCAAGGCACCACCTCTGTTCTGTTTGAAGTGGGTCTCTGCGTAGGCATCTACCTTACGGTTCTTTTTATCGAATTCTCCCCGGCGGCAATGGAATGGCTGGGATTAAAAAGAGCCCGAAATCTTGTAGTTAAACTGACCATCCTTTTGACCATATTCGGCGTTGTACTGTCCACCATGCATCAGTCTTCTCTGGGCGCCCTATTTTTGATCGCACCGTCAAAGCTGCATCCATTGTGGTATTCTTCATATATACCTATTTACTTCTTTGTCACCAGTATAGTCGCAGGGCTTTCCATGGTGATTTTTGAAAGCACCCTGTCCCACCGCTTTTTCGCTTACAAAATGGATGAAACTCACCTCAAAGAAGCAAATGGTATCACTTTAGGCTTTGGCAAAGCCGCATCATATGTTCTGGCAGGGTATTTCGCCATAAAGGTTTTGGGCATATCTTCTGAAAACCACTGGCATTATCTTAAAACCGGGTATGGAACCTGGTATCTCGTAGAGCTATTAGGCTTTGTGGCTCTGCCCAGCCTTCTGTATGCCATCGGTGTTCGGATAAAAAATCTACCCCTGATAAAATGGACCTCCGTTTTGGCTGTGCTGGGTGTTATCCTTAACAGATTTAATGTCTGCCTGGTTGCTTTTAACTGGCAGCTTCCCTCCAGTGAACGATACTTTCCGAACTGGATGGAATTCGGAATTTCAGCCTTTATCGTAATGATCGGTTTAGTTCTCTACAGATTTATCGTAACCAGAATGCCCATTTTATATGAACATTCGGATTACAAGGATACGCATTAAGAAAGGCTTTGATTATGGACCCAATTTTTTATACGCTTCAAGATTTTATGACCTACACGGAATCTGTCACTTATTTGCTGGTCCTTGCGACGCTGATTGGAATGACGGTCTTCTGGTGGTTTCTGACGGGTAAAGATGAAGATTAATCTCTTATCCCATTATCGCGCATCATCTCGAGACTTTTGAAAAATGTTCGATTTTGTTCAAGGAGAACCCGGATCAGGTTGCGATTCTTTGCACTTGCCCAGTTTCTTGGGCCCAATGTTTTCCCAATCAATGCTCCGTGCCTGTTTATAAGAAAATGCTCGGGATGGGCTCGAACACCATATTTTTTTTCAATATCCCCGTGAACGTCCAGAAAAACAGGAAAGGTCATCTTTTGCTTTTTAATATATTTTTCTACAATTTCCTTTCCCTCTCGCACAGCGATACCGATATTATGCATTACTTCTGAACCAGGGCATCTGCGACCATCGAAGACAGGAACTTTACATCAGTACCCATCTGGTAATGATCATTCAGATTGCACAGCTGAGTATGGCAGTTTTCACACGCTGTCACAACAGTTGTTGCTTCCGCCCTTTTGATCTGATCGGCTTTTACTTTTGATGATTTCATCCGGAAATCCAGTGTCTCTTCTCCCAGGGCGACCAAGCCGCCGCCGCCGCCGCAACACCAATTGTATGTCGGATCGGGTGACATCTCACGAAAATCGTTTGTCAAATGCTTCAGAATGTAACGCGGTGCATCTATGACATCGCCGTTTCGAGCGATCTGACACGGGTCATGATACGTAACCACGTCGTTTAATATGGATCGGTCTAGCTTGATCCGGCCTTCTTTGATATATCGGGCATGAACTTCGGTAACCGAAGATACTTTAAAAGGCTGTTTTCCTGCCAACTGTTTCATAACGCGAAACGCCGTTCCGCACTCACATATGCAGATCTCTTTAACTTTTAGACGTTTCGCTTCATTCACAATACGATCCAATATGAGTTTTGTGCGCGCGGGGTCTCCCGCAAAAGCACCGAAATTGACCGCCTCGAAAAAACTCAAGGTCCAATTTTCACCCGCAGCATTGAAAATAGCTGCCGTCGGAATGATCGAGTGCGCGCCGGCCAGCGCCACAAAAAGAAGATCCGCGCCTTCGACATCCATGGGTATGACGGTCTCGCCCGCTTCCATCTTCCACTTTTTGACAACTTCTTTCTCCAGTTTTTTAATTCCAACCAGAAAGCTCTCTTACGGGTGATAAAAACCGTCTGAAAAGAAAAAACAATAAAGCAAGGCACAATATCAGGCCGACAAAACCCTTTCCGAGAAAAACTTCATGGGGAATAATCTGAAAGATTCTAAATTCACTAAACAATTCCAGATGTCCGATAATTAGAAGCAACAGACAGGCATGAAACAGTATC
>PVMK01189204.1_pt1 | contig 13144 bp, 11 predicted proteins | sample 1853481 | NCBI WGS metagenome assembly PVMK01 (sample SAMN08533507, study PRJNA380276) | Marine sediment metagenome, whole genome shotgun sequencing project.
TTGCCCTCGTCTCCCCGGATGTCCGCAAGCCGTGACGCAGACGCCGTCGTCCGCTTCCAGGGCGGCCACAATGCCGGCCACACGCTGGTCATCAATGGCGAAAAAACGGTTCTCCACCTGATCCCGGCAGGCATACTGCAAGCCGGCGTAGAATGCCTGATTGGCAATGGAGTGGTGCTCTCGCTTAAAGCCTTGCGGCAGGAAATCGAGGAACTGGAGCAAAAAGGCGTGGATGTGCGCTCGCGCCTGCGGATCTCGCCAGCCTGCGCCATTATCATGCCTTACCATGAATTGCTGGACCGGGCGCGCGAAGAAGCACGCGGTAACCGTGCCATAGGCACCACCTGCAGGGGAATCGGCCCGGCGTATGAAGACAAGGTGGCGCGTCGCGGCTTGCGGACATCCGACTTGCTCAATGAGGCCGTACTGGCCGAAAAAATTGGCCACATACTCGATTATCATAACTTTGTGCTCGAGCAGCGCTTTGGCAAGGAAGCTGTGTCTTTTGACCAGGTATTTGAGGAGGCCGTGGAACTGGGTGATTACTTCTCAGACCTGGTGTCCGATGTCAGCGGTCGACTCTATGACTTGCGCGAAGCGGGCAAACGCATCATGTTCGAAGGAGCCCAGGGCAGCCTGCTCGACATTGATCATGGCACCTATCCCTATGTCACCTCTTCCAATACCACCATAGGCGGTGTATGTACCGGAGCCGGTGTTGGCCCCGACGCCATCGACTATGTGCTTGGGATCACTAAAGCCTACGTGACAAGGGTAGGTGGTGGGCCATTCCCCTCTGAGTTATTTGACCCGGCCGGTGAGCGCCTGGCGCGGCGTGGGGATGAATTCGGCGCTACCACCGGCCGGCCCCGCCGTTGCGGTTGGCTGGATGCTGTAGCCCTGCGCAGAATGGTGAAGCTGAACGGCGTCAGCGGCTTGTGCGTGACCAAGCTGGATGTGCTGGATGGCTTCGATGAGATCAAAGTCTGCACAGCTTACCGCTTGTACGGCGATACCCTGGACGCACCGCCGCTTGATGTCACCAACTGGTCAGACCTGGAACCCGTCTACGAGAGCTTTCCAGGCTGGCAGGATTCTTCCAGGGGCGCTACCCGCTTGGAGGATTTACCGCCCAACGCCCGCAGTTACCTCGAAGCCATGGAGGTCCTTAGCGGAGCGCCGGTACACATTGTCTCAACCGGCCCGGAGCGCTCTGAAAACATCATCCTCAAATACCCTTTCGACCTTTAGTAGCGCGCTTCTGAATCGGCATTTTGATTGATCCTGATCAAGTCCAGAAGGCTTGATTCTTTTAACATATGCCTCTAAATTAGAAGAAGCTAATAAAATACATCAATTGAGTCATTTTGTTTAGGTGTGAACATGAAGAGCTCGAACAATAAATGGCAGCTCAGCCTGCTTGCAGTCTTTCTCCTGATTACCGTTCCTGTCTGGTATTTCACCCGGGCTGAGGGAAATATCGAGATTGACCGCCCCTGGGACAGCATGCCCCGCCGCCCGGCACATGTAGACCACAAGGACCTGTTTGAGGGGGTTACCTTCAACACGGGTCCAGAAGTAACGGCTGCGTGCCTTTCCTGCCATGAAGATGCCGGTGAACAGGTTATCCATACGGCCCACTGGCGCTGGCAATCCGAACCGGTAATGATCGAGGGCAGGGATGAACCGGTCTCGGTAGGGAAAAAGAACAGCATCAACAATTTCTGCATCGGGATCCAGGGAAACTGGGCAAGCTGTACAGCCTGTCATGCCGGTTACGGCTGGGAAGATGAAAATTTTGATTTTGAAGAGCAGACCAACGTAGATTGCCTGGTCTGCCACGACAACAGCGGCACCTACCGCAAAGGACAAAAGGGGCTGCCCCTGGAGGGGGTAGACCTGATGGCTTCAGCCAAAAGCGTTGGTGTGCCCACCCGGGAAAATTGCGGCGGCTGTCATTTCCGCGGTGGCGGTGGCGATGCGGTCAAGCATGGTGATCTGGACGAAAGTCTCTATTACCCCGACGACGAACTGGATGTCCACATGGGACGGTACGATTTCGTTTGCGTGGATTGCCACCAGTCTGAAGATCACATTATTGGCGGGCGCTCCATTTCCGTCAGCGTGGACAATAAAAACCAGATCGCTTGCACCGACTGTCATCAGCCAAAACTGCACGCGGATGCCCGCATCAACGTCCACACTGATACGCTGGCCTGTCAGACCTGCCATATTCCTGCGGTGGCGCTCAAACATGCCACCAAGACACACTGGGACTGGTCACAGGCCGGTGATGACAGCAGGGAAGAAGACACCCACGAATACCTGAAGATCAAGGGCAGTTTTATTTATCGCCAGCGGCTCCAGCCTGAGTACTACTGGTACAACGGCGTTGCCGATCGCTATCTGCTGGGCGATCCGGTTGATGACAGTGGCGCCACAGCATTGAACCTGCCGAAGGGCGATATTCGTGATCCAAAGGCCAGGATCTGGCCGTTCAAGGTACACCGCGCTACTCAACCGTATGACATCGAATTCAACTACCTGATGCAGCCTGTGACCTCTGGCGAGGGCGGGTTCTGGAAGGATTTCGACTGGGATAAAGCTCTGCAACTGGGTGCTGAGATCACCGGCATGAATTACAGCGGAAATTATGGTTTCGCCGATACTGAAATGTACTGGCCCCAGACCCACATGGTGGCGCCCAAGGCACAAGCCTTGCAGTGCCAGGCTTGTCATGCGGAAGACGGAAGGATGGACTGGAAGGCACTGGGTTACCCGGGTGATCCGATCCGTTGGGGCAGCAGGGAGCGGGTACATAACGGGGATTCTCCCGCCACCCAGGCTGGCCAGCAGGCAGGGGCGGAATAATGAATAAAAAATTCATGTTTCTGGCAGTGCTGATGACGATCAGCTTCGGCACAATGGCCAACGATTTCCACCCCGGCTTCCCCCTGCTGGACAAGAGCGGTCAGCTGGTGATTGAAGCGGGCAAGGCATTTTCAACCATGGCCACCTGTGGCCAGTGTCACGACACGGCGTATATCGCAGCCTCCAGTGATCATGCCGACGCGGGTGCACAGCAACTGGGTTCCGGCTCCGGCCATCACGATTGGCAGGCAGGTCCCGGCTATTACGGTGGATGGGATCCCCTGCGTTACGATAGTGCATTAACAGACGAACAAGAGATTGACTCTGACGAATGGTTGAAGCTGTTTGGCGCCCGGCACGTTGGCGGCGGCCCTGTTGGCGGCCGGGTGGAAATGGATTGCCTGTTGTGCCACAGCGACCTCACGGACCAGAGCGAACGTGGTCAAGCCCTGCGGCAAGGTGATTTCGAGTGGGCCAACTCGGCTCCGCTTGCACAACGGGATATCCTCATCAAGGTTGATGATGGGTGGCAGTGGAACCCGGCCATGTTCGAGGCGGATGGTTCCCTGCGCAAAGGTCTGCTGGATATCCACAAACCCCGTGATGAGAACTGCGCCCAGTGCCACGGACAGGTGGACAACTCGCTGGATAGCCCCCTTACCATAACAGCGGATTTATCCGGCCGGAGCATGACCGACAGAACCGGCCAGATTTTCTCGCCGCAAAAGTTATCCAACAGCGGCCTCAACCTGGCGGATAAAGAATCGCTGAATCATGCCTTTGACGTGCACAGTGACCGCGTAGTGGGTTGCGTTAATTGCCATTACTCGCTGAACAACCCGGTTTACTTCCAGCAACGCGAAGAGAGCCGGCCGGTACACCTGGATTTCGATCCACGCAGGCTGACCAGCGCCGAGTACCTGGAGCGCCCCCTGCATCAGTTTGCCAAAGGTAAATCCATCCTGGGCCTGGCGGCTGCCGGCAGTGAAAACAGTTTGCGCCGCTGCGAATCCTGCCACGATGCCGGCAACGTACACGACTGGCTGCCGTACAAGGAAACACATTTCAACTCCCTGTCCTGTGAGTCATGCCATATCCCCAGGCTTTACGGACCTGCCTTGCAGACACTGGACTGGACACTGGTTGACCGTGACGGCCAGCCGCAGCGTCAATACCGCGAAATAGAAGGTGACCCGGCCACCGCACAAAGCCTGATCCATGGTTACCGGCCGGTCATGCTGGCCAGGGAGAATGTGGGCGGTAAACGCAAACTCGCCCCCTTCAACCTGGTCACCAGTTGGTATTGGCTGGAAGGTGATCCGGCCCGTCCCGTTACCCGGCAAGCATTGATTTCGGCCCTCTACCCGGGGGGTAAATTACATCCCGATCTGCTGGCGGCGCTGGATGAAAATCACGACGGTCGTCTGACTGGCGGCGAACTGCGCCTGGACACCCCCGAACGGGCCGAAGCTGTGCGCCGCCGCCTGGAAGAAAGCGGCCTGCCCAACGTCCGCCTGGACAACGAAATCACGCCTTTTTCCATCAACCACAACGTGGTGAATGGTCAATGGGCTACCCGGGATTGTTCGACCTGTCACAGCGAAAACTCCATCCTGGCCGCCGGGATGATGCTTTCTGACTACACGCCCGGAGGCATGACTCCGTCCGACGGAATCTACCCCGAAGTCAGCCTGAATGGCGGCATAGATAGCCTGGACGGCGGTGGCAGCCTTTACCGGCCCGATACCCGGGCGGATGGCTTTTACATCATCGGCCTGGATCATGTGGGCTGGATCGACATTCTCGGTTTGCTGATGTTTTTCGGTATTGTGGCTGGGTGTCACCGGCCATGCCCTGGCCCGGTATTATTTCAATCGCAGGCGTGCCCGCTTGCATCCTGCTCAACATCGTGCGACCAAACGGGTCTACATGTACGACAGCTATGAACGGCTCTGGCACTGGTTGCAGGCCGCCGCCATCATGTGTCTGCTGGCTACGGGCTTAATCATTCACAAGCCGCATATCTTCGGTATGTTCAGTTTTGCCTACGTCGTGCAGGTGCATAACGTGCTGGGTTTCATTTTGGTGATCAACGCAGCGCTGGCATTGTTCTACAACCTGGCCAGTGGTCAAATCCGCCAGTACCTGCCGGAACCAAAGGGTTTTGTCGGCCGCTCCCTGGTCCCAGGCGATGTACTACTCACGGGGTATATTCGCCGGCAAGCCACACCCCCTGGAGAAGACCAGGGAAAACAAGCTCAACCCCTTACAGCAGGTGACTTACCTCGCCATCCTGAACATCCTGTTACCGGCCCAGGTCATTACCGGTGTCCTGATCTGGGGGCTGCAGAAGTGGCCCCATCTGGCCACCAGTCTTGGTGGCCTACCGATCCTGGCACCTACTCACACCTTGGTGGCCTGGGCCTTTTCAGCCTTTATCGTGATGCATGTCTACCTGACCACCGCGGCAGGCCAGACTCCGGGCGCGGGCATCAAATCCATGGTCAGCGGCTGGGAGGACGTGGAAGAACACGCCCCGGCTACTGTCAGCGCAAATAGTGAAGTGAAAATCAGTAAAGACAAAGGAGTTCCCCAAATGACTAATCCGTCGCGGGCCAAACCCTATATGAACCCCTACCTGGCGGGAACCTTGCTGGGTATCGTCCTGTTCCTGGCGTTTTTCATCACGGGCTCCGGCCTGGGTGCTTCGGGAGGGCTCAACCGCCTGCTGGTCTATGCGCAGAACATCATAGCCCCCGAACACATCGACCAGGTTCCCCTACCTGTTGAAAATGGCGGGGGGGCAGCAGTAACCCGCTGGAGAGCTGGATCGTATTCCTGACCGTCGGCACCGTTTTCGGTGGCTTCATCTCCGGGCTTTTCGGCAGACGGGTAAAGGTTGAGACCTACAAGGGTCCGCAGATCAGCAATACAACGCGATGGATCATGGCTTTCATCGGCGGTGGATTCATGGGTTATGGCGCCAGGCTGGCGCGGGGTTGTACATCCGGCCAGGCCCTGTCCGGAGGAGCCGTGCTGTCCGTCGGCAGTTGGCTTTTCATGTTCGCGGTATTCGCCGGGGCTTATGCCTTCGCGTACTTCCTGCGTCGTTTCTGGAATTAGGGGGAAATCATGACAACATTTCCCCTTCCACTGACTGAACTCCTTGGCCAGTACGGTGCGTACTTCATCTACCTGCTGGTTGGGTTGGCTTTCGGTGCGTCCCTTGAAACAGCCGGTTTCGGCGATTCGAGGAAACTGGCGGCACAATTTTATTTCAAAGACCTGACGGTGTTCAAAGTCATGTTCACGGCCATCATCGTGGCCATGACACTGATCTTCCTGTCATCGGCAGTTGGCCTGCTCGATTACAACCTGATTTGGGTGCCGCCAACCTACTTGTGGCCGGGCATCGTTGGCGGCCTGATCATGGGCGTGGGATTCGTCGTCGGCGGTTATTGTCCGGGTACCTCCCTGGTGGCGATGGCCACCGGCAAGATAGACGGAATTTTCTTCGTTGCGGGGTGTCTTGTTCGGTATCTTCATATTTGGTGAAACGGTCAGCAATTTCGCAGTGTTTTTCGAAAGTTCCTACATGGGCCGGTTCACGCTCCCCGAGTACTTCGGCCTCAGTTACGGCACGGTTGTTTTACTGATCGTGGTGATGGCGCTGATGTTGTTCTGGGGCGCGGAAATAGTCGAACGGGCAATGGGTGGTGAAAGCGCGCAAAAAGGCGCCGCCTTGGGGCGTGCCCGCCGCCGTCGCCCTGGTCGCCCTGGCAGCAGTGAGCCTGGTCATCGGCCAGCCGCAGACCGAAGACCGCTGGAAAAATATCGAGGCGGAGAAAACTGCGCAACTCGATGGGCGGGAGGTCCAGATTGCCCCCGCTGAATTGTTAAGCCTGAGTGCTGACGTCAAGGTCAAGACCGTTTTACTGGACGTGCGTGAAGAGCGCTATTACAACCAGTTTCATATCCAGGGCGCCAGGCGCCTGCCTGAAGATGAAATCGTCGACAATGCCCGTGATTTTATATTTGAGCCGGCCAATACCGTGTTCGTGGTCATGAGTAACGACGAAGCGAGCGCCACCGAAGCATGGAAGGCACTGAAGGCGGAGAGCGTCCCCAACGTGTACATACTCGAAGGCGGCGTCAATAACTGGATCCGGACTTATGCCGGTGAGGAGTTCGTGCAAAACAACTTGATCCGGAATCATGAAAACGATTATCCGGCATGGCGTTTCGATGCAGCCACTCGGTTCCCGCCACCCGGCGGCCGAGCCAACCCGCACGCATTCGAAATCGAGTTTGAACCCAAGGTGAAACTGGAGCTGAAACGCGCTCCCAGCAGCGGCGGCTGCGGCTGAGTTGTAAGAACGAACCTTGTTGGTGAAAAACGCCGTGTCACCAAGCGGAGGCGGTTAGCTGCCTTCAGGACACGCTCGAGACGTCCATGTGCGCTAATCAACTGTTCCCGACAGTTGATTGTCCTGAAGGCAGCTAACCGCCTCCGCTTCCCAACGCTGGGTAGTTTCATTCGCATGCTGTCCTGACATTTTTGTGGAAGGTGTCAGGTCCCTGCAGGTAGCCACCTGGCACCTAATGGAGAGGAAAACGAGTGGTTATTGCCTGTATTGCGCATGATTTTGACAATCTCTCCCCTGGCACGGTGTTTTTCACGAACAAGGTTCGTTCGACCCCCTTCCAGTTACAGAACCGTTGCTAATGCTTCGATAAAATAGTCCATGTTGCCTTCATTGAACGAGGCAACATTCACCCGCGCTGAATTCACGGTGTAAATCGCAAATTCATTCTTCAGCCGTGCTACCTGTTCAACCGACAGGCCCAGGAAAGAAAACATCCCGGACTGCCTTTCCAGGAAGGAAAAGTCCTTGCTGATTCCACTTGCTGTGATTTTTTCCGACAGGATCTTACGCAATCCGTTAATACGGTTGCGCATTCCGGTAACCTCGCTGATCCAGAGTTCAGTCAATTCATCGGAATGCAGGATGATATCGATGATGCCGGGGCCGTGGGCCGGTGGCATCGAGTAGCTTTTGCGCGTCAGGGAGTGAATCACGGATTCCACGTCGGCCGCTTTCTGCTTGTTCTCACAGACAATCGAAAGGGCGCCGGCACGTTCCCGGTAGACGGCAAAATTCTTGGAACAGGAACTGGCCACGATGACTTCGGGACATTTTTCGGAAAACAGGCGCACGGCGAGAGTGTCTTCTTCCACACCGCGCTCGAAACCCATGTAGGCAATATCGATCATGGGTGTGAACCCACGTTCGGCAGCCAGATCGGTAATGGCTTCCCACTGCGCCGGGTTGGGACTGACTCCGCAGGGGTTGTGGCAACAGGCGTGAAACAGGACGACGTCGCCGGGCCCCCGGTGCCTGAGGGCCGCCATCATGTCGTCGTAGCGCAGATCGCTGTTTATTTCATCGAAATAGGGATAGCTTTCCATCGGCAGACCGGCGGCCGGGAACAGGGCCAGGTGATTGGCCCAGGTCGGGTCGCTGGCCCAGAGGGTGGCCTCTGGCCACGCTTGCCGGATCAGGTCTGCCCCGACGCGCAGGGCGGCGGTGCCGCCCGGTGTCTGTACGGTCCGCACCCGGCCCTGAGCGATCGTGTCGCTGTCGCGGCCGAAAATCAGGTCACCCATGGCGTCATTGAATCCGACCACACCCCGGGGTCCAAGATAGGACTTGGTGGTCTGCGTTGCGATCAGGGTTTTCTCCGCCTCCACCACGCATTTGAGCATCGGCGTGTTGCCGGTTTCATCCCGGTAAACACCGATTCCAAGGTCTATTTTCCGGGGATTGGTATCTGCTGCGTAAGCTGCAAGAATTCCCAGGATCGGGTCAGGGGGTACTGCGTCGAGGTTTTCAAACATATTATCGGGGTCCGCTGGTGGTTTCTAAGGGCCTTGTAAACAGGTCATGGCTGATTCTCGCCTGTGCGGAGTCACCGGATCAAGATAATTTTCATCTCACTTGATCCGGCTCAAGCGATATAAAAAAAAGCCCCGCAAGCGGGGCTTTCGATTTCTTGTTTTTTGTCTGCCGTACATCCGGCATTATTCTAGTTATAAAAAACCTGGTGCCCAGGAGAGGACTTGAACCTCCACGAGCTATTGCTCACTGACACCTGAAGCCAGCGCGTCTACCAATTCCGCCACCTGGGCAAAAGGCAGAGGAAAGGGGAATCCTCTGCCTGGGGGTGGTCCGCCGGTAAGGGGGTAACCTGCGAACCGGAGCGTACTTTAGTGATTCAGCGGCGGTGTGTCAATAGAAAACTGGCCGCTTAATGAGCACGAAAATATGGATATAAAGGACATTCTCAGGGCCGATTAATTTACAATGCGGGAATGAATTCAATTCCTTACCAACCATTATGAAAAATAGTCAAAAAAACAAGTCCAGCGGCTCCAGGATAAAGGCTGAAGCCCCGGACCGGCAGGCCATTATCACCTTGCTGGAGGATCATGGCAGACCCCTGAAACGGCAGGATATGATTGAGCGCCTGGATGTGAAGTCCGCGGACAGCCGCGAAATATTGCGGCGCCGGCTGAAGGCGATGATCCGCGATGGCCAACTGATCAAGAATCGCCGCAACGCTTATGGCCTGCCGGCGAAAATGGACCTGGTGGCCGGCCGGATCAGCGCCCACAAGGACGGTTATGGTTTCGTCATGCCCGACGAAGGCGGTTCCGATCTTTATATTTCATCCCGCCAGATGCGCAGTGTGCTGCACGGGGACCGGGTGTTGGCCAGCGTGATCGGCGTGGATGCGCGGGGCAGGCGCGAAGGTGCAATCAGGGAAATCCTGGAGCGCGCACATGAAAAAATCGTCGGCCGCTTCGTCGAGGAAAGCGGCATCGCGCTGGTGGTCCCGGATGATCCCCGGATCAACCAGGATGTGATCATCCCGTTGCCCGACACTGCCGGAGCCCGCCCGGGGCAGGTGGTGGTGGCTGAGATCGTCCGGCAGCCCGGCGAACGTCAGCCACCGGTGGGCCGTGTTATCGAAATCCTGGGAGAAAGCGGTGCTCCGGGCCTGGCGACGGAAATAGCCATCCGGAATTTCGGCCTGCCCCATGAATGGCCGGAAGGCGTAGAAGAACAGGCCGGGGCTTTCGGCGAAAAAGTTACGCAAAAGATGATTGCCGGCCGGCGCGACCTGCGCGATCTTCCCCTGGTTACGATTGACGGTGCGGATGCACGTGATTTCGATGACGCAGTTTTTGCCCAGCGCCGCAAGAATGGGTGGCGTCTGGTGGTGGCCATCGCTGATGTCTCTCATTACGTGAAGCCCGGCAGTAAGCTCGACCAGGAGGCGGAGCACCGCGCTACCTCGGTGTATTTCCCCGGGCGTGTCATCCCGATGCTGCCCGAGGCCTTGTCCAACGGCCTGTGCTCGCTGAAACCGGACGTGGAGCGCTTATGCCTGGTGTGTGACATGTCGATCAATGACAAGGGCCACGTCACGCGTTCGCGCTTCGATGCCGCAGTCATTCGTTCACACGCGCGCCTGACCTATCAGCAGGTTTGGGACTGGCTGGTCAGCGGCAAACAGGAAATCAGGGAAAAGATGCCTGGAGTTTCCCGTTCCCTGAAGGACTTGCATGGCCTGTACCGGGCTCTGCGTCGTGCCCGGACCCGGCGCGGCGCCATCGATTTTGAAAGCACGGAAGTGAAATTCCTGTTCGATGAACGAGGGCGCCGTGGCTGATATCGTGCCGGTTAAGCGCAATGACGCACACCTGCTGATCGAGGAATGCATGATCACCGCCAACGTGGAGGCCGCAAATTTCCTGTTGCGCAACCAGATTCCGGCGCCGTTCCGGGTGCATGAACCGCCGCCGGCCATGAAGCTGGAACCGCTGGAACAGTTTTTACGCAGCCTTGGTATTCGCGTTCCCTGGAAGGTACGTCCCAGTCCCCGGGATTTCGAGCAGATCGTGCAGCAGGTCAAGGGCAGGCCGGATAAGTCCCTGATTATGGCAGTGCTGTTGAGAGCCCAGAGCATGGCTACTTACCAGCTTGATAATACCGGGTCATTTTGGCCTGGCGCTTGAAGCCTATGGGCATTTTACCTCACCGATCAGGCGTTACCCCGACCTGCTCGTGCACCGCGCGATTCACTACATACTGAAGCATCGGAGCAGCGAGGGTTATGGCTACTCCGGACAGCAAATGGCAAAACTTTGTGAACAGAGTTCCCATCGCTCACGGCGTGCAGAGGAGGCCGAATGGGATGTGCAAGGCCGTCTGAAAGCCTACTTCATGGAGCAGCACATCGGGGATGAATTCAAAGGGCCTGGTGACAGGCGTTACCTCATTTGGGACTGTTCGTTGATCTGGAGAAAAACCGGGTCAGCGGCCTGGTGCACATTACATCCCTGCCCAATGACTATTATCATTTTGATCCCGTGATCCACCGCCTCACCGGGGAACGTAGCGGGAAAGTCTTCCAGTTGGCGCAAAAAGTGAACGTCCGGGTAGTGGCTGTCAATGTGGACGAACGGAAAATTGATTTCGAACTGGTGAGCTGATGGCAAAAAGCCCGGCAAACCTGTTGATCGGCATTCATTCCGTGGAGTCAGCCTTGTCCAATATGCCGGGACAGGTGCGGATCATCAGAATCGCCGAAGAATGCCACAACCCGCGGGTTCGCAAGCTGGCGAGCCTTGCCGGGGAGGTGGGCATACCGGTAGTGACAGAACCGCGGGCCCTGCTGGAGCGCCGCTGCGAGGGTCAGCGGCATCAGGACATCATCGCTGAATTCGCCGCCGAGAACCTGCTCACCGAAAAAGACCTGGACCGGGTGCTGGAAGCTATTGACGGGCCTGCGTTGTTGCTGGTTCTGGATGGTGTGCAGGATCCACACAACCTGGGCGCCTGCCTGCGTACTGCCGAAGCGGCAGGTGTCCATGCCGTGATTCTGCCCAGGGACCGGTCAGCGGGTCTGACACCGGTTGTCCGGCGCGCTGCATCCGGCGCGGCCGAGGTGCTGCCGATCCTGATTGTAACCAACCTGGCGCGTATTCTGCGCCGGATGAAAGAGAAAGGTGTATGGTTGCTGGGGACCAGTGACCAGGCAGAGCAAAGTTTGTATGCAGCCGGTTTGAGCGGTCCGATGGCGTTGGTGATGGGTAATGAAGAGAAAGGTATGCGCAGACTGACCTCTGAATTATGTGATTTCCTGGTGCGGATTCCCATGCACGGTTCCGTCAGCAGCCTCAACGTTTCCGTGGCGACAGGTGTCTGTCTGTTCGAGATGATCCGTCAAAGGGGTGAACAATGAGTCTGCAAATAAAGTGCGAGCTGGTTCTCCCGCACTGGCTGGAATCCTTCGTGGATGACTGGCCGGATCCGCTGGAAACGGTACAACAGAGAATGCTGCTTGCGGTATCGCTCTCCGCGGAAAATGTCCGTCACGGTACGGGTGGCCCCTTTGGCGCTATCGTGGTTGAGGATAAAACCAGCCGCCTGCTCGGTGTCGGAGTCAACCTGGTGACTACGGTGGAGCTCTCAATAGCGCACGCGGAAATGGTGGCCATCAGCCTGGCCCAGAGCGCCATCAACAACTGGAACCTGGGGCATGAGTCAGATGTTCAGCTGGTGACTTCCTGCGAGCCCTGCGCCATGTGCTTTGGCGCTGTACCCTGGTCCGGTGTGACCAGCCTGGTATGGGGCGCAAACAAGGACGACGCGGAGGCCGCCGGATTTGACGAAGGCGACAAGCCCGCCAACTGGGTACACTCGCTGGAAATTCGCGGCATACGAACACAGGCTGACGTGCTCAGAAAAGAGGCCGCAGCCGTCCTCCAAAAGTACGCAAAAAAAGCAGGCGCCATCTACCACCCGGGCCAACTGTAGGAGGTCCCTTGGGGCCGACAACTCCAGCAAATCATGCGCTGTGTTGGTGATCTGTGAATTCCAGCAACGTCGTATACCCTGAACATCCAATATTCTATGAGCACGTCAGTCAGGATTTGTAAGAGCGAACCTTGTTCATGAAAAACGCTGTACCAGGGGGAGAGATCGGCTGGCTGTTTGCAGGACACGCTCAAGACATCCCTGTGCGCTAATCAGCTGTTCCCGACAGCCTGATTGTCCTGCAAACAGCCAGCCAATCCCTCCCTGAAACGCCGATGACTAAAATCATGCGCAATACACGCCATAACGACTTTTCTTCCTCTCCAGGGGGGGGCAGATGTCGGGCTGCAAGGGACCCGGTACCCCTCGCTAATACGTCAGGTTAG
>PVMK01121974.1_pt1 | contig 13143 bp, 10 predicted proteins | sample 1853481 | NCBI WGS metagenome assembly PVMK01 (sample SAMN08533507, study PRJNA380276) | Marine sediment metagenome, whole genome shotgun sequencing project.
AGGAAACTTTTTCAACGTATCTTTACGAACCACAGGGGCCGCATCGGCCACGGTCCCTGCCGGAGCAATCGTGGTGTCGGCAAAACCAAAGGGTTTCAACCAGATCAAGTTGAGCTCCTGATTATAACGCTCCTTGACAGCACGATACAGCAGATCAGGATCGGCAATCGGAGGATCCTTGAGAATAATCACCTGGCCAATGCCGGTATATTCGACATACATATCAAGATCGGCCCGCAACAGCGCTTCATGTGCTTCAGCATGGCCCTCCATCGGCACGATCTTGATCGATGTCCCGGTACGTTCACTGATCAGAATTGACAGCATCTGGGCCATGATCTGCTGCTGTGGATCCCCCATGGAGCCAACCAGCAGAGTTTTACCGACACAGGCATGCAGTGTGGGTGCAGTCAGGCCTGTCAACAGCAGGGCAAGCAACACAAATTTGCCGACACAAGAGAAAAAACGGGTCATGGTGTAACTCCTTAATCTTTCAGCCAATTGTGGATATCAACGGGCTTGGATAATGGCTGCGGGGCACTGACCTGCCCCAGACTGCCATCAATATCCTGGTCCAAAAAAGTCTTTTTAATCGCCTGCGGTTCCGTAGTTCCCCACCAGTTGCGCGGCAGGGTCACATCGCCCGGCTGTTGCCAACCGAGTTTGACGTTATATTGCCGATTATCAACAATATTGTTTTGTTCAACAAGAGCATTATCTGTCGACCGGGTTACGACAAAAATACCGACATCATTGTCCCGGATATCGTTGTGATGCAGATGAACTTTACTGCGCCGCTCTTCGTAGCGCAGGCCATGCTGGTTGTCGTACATGCTATTGCCGGCAGCCAGCAGATTGACAGTTGAAAACCTCAGGCCATCGACATTGTGACGAAAGATTGAATTGGTCACCCGCGCCCGGCAGAAATGTATCTGCAGTCCACTGTAAGCATATTCAGAGACGATGTAATCGATATCAACCTCCGTGGCGAAATCGAGGTACAGATATTTCCAGTCAGCCCGTTGCGGCTCGGCAGAAGCACTGGTGAAAACAATTGGAGACTTCGCTGTGCCGCGGGCAATCAGTGCCCCTTCGATCAGAAGTTCACTATCGCCGATACCATCTCCATCATGATCACGATAGACAAACAGGACCCTCGTCCCCGGTTCAATCACGAGCGGCCACTCTTCTTCACCGTGACAATGCCATCGATAGTGACTTCGCCTCTCCAGACCGTCTCATTATCGATAACACTACTCTTCAGTCTAAGAGTTGATGGCCCTGAAGCGCAACCTGCAAGCCAGGCCAGCATAAGACTCATAGCCACCGTTTCGTAGAGTAGTTTTCATCCTGAGCTGCCTATGGCTTAGCCATTAATGGTAGTTTCCAGGTTCATCGATAGCTTGCGAAGCCGTGGTGATCTCACCAAAACTCTGCTCATAGCGGCCGATATTGTCCTGCAAAGCCGCAACAAAACGCTTGGCATGCTGCGGCGAGAGGATCACACGTGAACGTACCTTGGCCCTCGGCGTCTGTGGCTGGACAAAGATCAGGTCGATAACAAACTCCGACTCGTTATGATTGACCACCGCCAGATTCACATAGGCACCCTGAGCAATCTCTTCATCAAGTTGAATCTCCAACTTCACTTCCTGCGGTTTCTTCTCTTCCATCGGTTATGACCTTTCCAGCCTGTTTTACTTCGTGTAAGAACTGCAATTAATTTCTTCACTGATCCAGAAAAAGAGCTATCGGCTCAACAACGATACGAATATCATCCACAACCTGCCCCTCTTTGAGCGTCAAACCGTGATCGGCACTCTCTTCATACATACCGAAGAGTTCCTCTGGAGCGGGAGAATCGCCATAAGCTTCGCGGGCACCGACATAGTAAGTGCCTGGCCCTGGAAGATTGACGACAAAGCGGCCTTCATTTGTGGTCGGCGACGAAATAGCTGCGGGTCGCTGGTGGCCGATGACTCGATCAACATAGGCGAAGACGTGGACACCGGCGACCCCGCGTCCTTCATGGTCCAGAACGGTGCCTTTGAGAACCGGGCCATGTGCCGAACTGAAAGTTTCACTCTCTGCAGCACTTTTGAGTTTGGCAACAGTCCGCAGCTTGACTTGCTGCACTGTTCCGGCTCTGGCTGTCAGGGGATTGCCGGAATAGAGGCCAAACAGGTCACCCTCCTGCACCGGACCGACACGCTGGCCGTTCTGACGAAAACGCGCAACCAGAAAATAGTTACTCTCCGGGAGACCGTCGAAGCGAAAATAGCCATCATCCCCGGTCGGCAGGGACAAGCGGTAGCCCAGGCCTTTAAGATCCTCTGCCACATCAAGATAAAGATGGACGTAAGCTCCGGCGACCGGAACCCCTTCGTGCAGAACCTGGCCCTCAATTGCCGCACTGTATTCATCATCATAAACCAGCGTCCCGGCAGTATCCACTTTTACAGCCTGCAGACCGGCCCAGATCGTTTTATCTCCCAATTGCACCGGGTTTCGCCCACAGAATGCAAATCGGTTGGTGCCTGCGTCCCAACCAAAGAGAGCATAGCTGCCGGCCGGAAGCTCAAGGCGAAAAAAACCTTCACTATCACTCGGCTTCGAACGAGAGATAGGCTCTGCAGAGAAATCAAGAGTCTTGTAGGCGATAACGACAACGCCCGAGAGCGCTTGATCGGCAGTGACAACCCGCCCTTCTATTGTTCCGGCAGACAGAACAACAGGAAACAGGGCCGCGAGAAACATTGGCAGCATGATTGTCAGCAGAATTCTCATTGCACCTTCTCTTATCCCTTGGCCCTTATTCCTGGGCCTTTATCTCTGAACCTGCCTTTACTCCTGTGCCTTTTACCGGCCCTGCCAACCAGGGTGCGAAATGTATCCGGTCGAGTTGATAAACTCCCGGCCCGTAGTCTTCATAAGTCACTTCCGGCAGATCGTTTCGATCATAGAAGACTGCTGCATTGCCATCCTCTCCGGCCTGTTCAAGCTGCGAGGTGTCATCACCCCACCAGTTGCCGCTGACATCGACAAAATCGTTGAACTTCACCGGAACCTTGGCCAACATCGGGTTCTGACTTTTGCGGGCAGCCGACTCGCGCTGCATGATTGACTTTGAACCGGACCGCTTCTCCCAATCAGCGCTCTGGTAAATACCGAGTTTAACAGCCATCTGGTTACCGAGAAAGTTGTTGTTTTTCACTTCCGGATAGGCGGAAAAGTCACAAAGGATAGCCAGACGATTCTGCTCAAAATCATTCAGAAAAACTTTCGGATTCGACTTTCGATAGTTATAGAGCGCAGTATCATTGTCCCGAAACAGGTTGTTCTCGACCAGGGGCGAACCATATTGATCGTTGTGCACTGCGGTCTTATTCTTGATAAACGTATTGTTTTTTATGACCGGAAAGGAAAAAGAAAAATTCAGGACAGCATAGCCGTTGCCCTCAAAATGGTTCTGTTCGATCATTGGAGTATTCTGCGTCTGATTGCAGAAAATCGCGGTTTCGTTGTCAATAAAAGTGTTTTTACTGATTCGATCCGAGTAGCGCTGTTGCAAAGCGATACCCTGCTTGTTTTTTTCAAAATGATTATCGATGATCAACCCCTTGCTGTTATGCGAAGCAATGATAGCTGACCGTTGCTGACCGATGAAGCGGTTACCACGGATCTCGGCACCTGATTTCATCTCGTTGGCAATGCCGATCTGGTTGTTTCTGAATAGCGAATCAACAATTTTAGGGCTCGATTCACGCAACAGCCTGACACCGAACTCACCCCCTTCAAAAGTGCAATTTTCAACCAGGAAATCTGTCTCAAAGCTGGCAATTGCAGCTTTGGCAGAATGGAAATCTGCCCAGCGGATCACGCTCCCTTTGGGGGCTTCCATGAACTCGATGCCTTCCCAGCCGGAAAGGCCTGTGAAGGAAACAGGTGCGGCTTCGGTCCCATTAACCAGCAGAAGCCCCTGCACGCTGATCTTCACTTTGGGATCCTTGATAACCAGTTGAGTCCCGGCGGCAATTGTCAAAGTTGCCTCCCGATGGACCAGTACCGGTTCATCCAGGACCACCTCCCCTGACCAATGAACCTTGCCGTTCAGTTCCTGAGCAAGGGCTGAGCCGGTCAAAGACAGCACTATCAATCCCACTATAAGGCTAATTAGCGCCTTTCGGTGCCACATGAATCCTTACCTCCGTTGTATGTTCGGGAATAGAGATCGCCTGGACGGCCCCACTCTCCGCCTGTAGTTTGCCATAGAGTTCATTGGTTTCCGCCGGTCCGCCAAAAGCTTGTCGCGCCAGCAGATAATATGGACCGCCATCGGGCAAAGCCAATTCAAAAAGCCCCTTCTGGTCAGTCGGTGCGGAGAAATAGTCTGGTGAACCGGTCATCTCGGGCTGACGATAAGCAAAAACGTAGAGACCCGCCTGGTACTCACCTGCGCCATTGACCACCTGCCCACGCACACCCTGAAAGTCAACGACATCCTCTTCCAACATTGACAGCCGGGTGATTGTCTCAATCTTGGCTTCACGCACCTGGCCTGCAGCCACATGGATCGGATTGCCGTAATAAAAATTAAAATAATCGCCGATTTCAATCGGCCCGAACTGGCCACCTCTCTCACGTTTACGCGCCAGCAGGTAATAATCACCTGGTGGCAGATTGAGTCTGAACTTGCCCTTGGCAACCGGCTGAATAAAGTAGCCCGGACCCTTAAATCCTTTACCAGGATCCTTGTAGACATAAAGATAGGATCGCTGCAGCAATTGATCCTGGAAACTGATCTCACCGTAGATACCGGAGCGTTTTGCCGCTGTCGGTGGCGTCTCTTCAGGAACGCGCACCAGGTTGAAACCAACGTTACGATACCCCTGTGCCGAAATTCGAATCGGGCTGCCGCTGTAATAACAGAACAGGTCGCCGGCTTTAAGCACGTTCAGTTGATTGCCGGCGGTCAACACATAACTTCCCGGCGGCAGTTCAAGCTGATAAATACCGTCCAGACCGGTCGATGCAGAGACTGCAACAGGAACGCCCCCGGCTATGTCGGCCACAGCATGGTAGGCTCGCACCTTGACACCCTGGATCAGCTCTCCACGCCAGGCGACCCGACCGCGAACACCACTGTCAGTCAACGCAGAGGCATTGGTCAGACCGACAGACAGACTGAATAAGCAGGCCAGGGTACAGGCAACAAGAACCCGACAGCAACTCATGGCTTCCTCTCCGTAAAGGAACTCTTACTCCAGGGAACATGGGCAACTTGATCCAATGGGAACTCCTCACCGGCATCGATAAACGTCGTCTGATCTCTGCCATCATGGATGAAGGATGGGTTCCCGTCTTTACCAATTTTCGCCAGCTCAACCGTACCGGCATCGCCCCACCAGTTACCCCTGGCATTCACCGTACCATCCAGACTTCTGGCGCGTCGGTCCTCTTCGGTCACACTACGCTTGCCCTGGCCGGCAAAAGCACTTCGTGTAGAGGTTTCTCCAGCCCGGGCATCCGCACCACGTTGTGCTTCCCAGGCAGACGACTGAAACTCCAGTTTGAGAGCCGTTTTGTTGGCGGTAAAATCGTTGCCTTCGACCTCCGGATACGAGGAATAGGCAACCAGCAGACCGATGACGTTTTCCTCAATACGGTTGCCGGTCACCAGCGGGTCGGAGCGCCGATATATATAGAGACCGGTCTGGTTGTTACGCAAGAGATTGCCACGCAAAACCGGACGAGCAGCACGGTCCACCTGAATGGCAATATCATTTGCCTCAAAGCGATTATCGTACACCTCGGGATCGCTACCATGATAGGCAACCATCAAACCGATGGCATTGTTGACAAAAGTATTGCCCTGAAATGTTTGCGGCTGAGCGTGATAGATATACGCGCCATAGCGACTGTTCTCTTCAAAATAACAATCAACAACTGCAGTGGTGCTGTCATCCTTGATGAAAAGCCCGACTTTGCGGTTAGCAACAAACCGGCAGTTCGAAACCCTGCCGGCAGCTTTTCCGCGCAGGGCAATACCGACCTTGTTGCCGGAGAGAGTCAGCCTTTCCAGAACCGGAGCGCCACCCTGCACCAGAATTCCGGTTTCGGCCCCTTTGATGACACAATCCAGCAACCGGGTTGTTGCATCGCTCCCCTTGAGAATCAACCCGCTCCAGGCATCACCTGAGAACTCGGCATCGCGTGCCACCAGACGCCCGGAAATCTCCAGCCTGGCGCCGGCAAAACGAACTATCGAACCAGGTGCTACAGTCAGCGTGACACCGGGCAGTACCCGGACATCCTCAGTAAAAAACTGCTTACCTGTCCACAGAGTATCCTTGTCCACAACCAGAGCCACAGCCGGCATCGACCAGAACAATGCCAGAATTATGAGCAAAGCGAGTCTCACCAGAATTCCCTCACGGTAATCTGACCAAGATCATCGTTGGCGCCACGCACGACAGTAATACTGTGATCCGGCTGGACATCAAAGGTACCAACCCATTCACCCGGCTCCAGCGGCCCGCCAAAGGCGCTGCGAGCGCCGACATAGTAGGTTCCACCAGCACTGAGATAGAGTTCAAATTCACCATCGGCATCAGTCGGCACCGACATATGGACCGGCTTGCCGACCATGCGACTGTCGAGGTAGGCAAAAACGTAGACCTCACTGACCGGCTGACCGTCAGCATCGATAACCTGACCATGAAGCAGGGTATCCGTCCTGGTAAACACCCCTTCGGCCTGACGCCGGGCATGAATTTCAGCATCAACCCCTGTCAGGGCGAAAGCCCCTAAACGCAGCCGTTCACCACTGAGAACTTCGACAGGGTTAGCGGGGTAATGTGCATTCAGATCACCAGGAGACAACACACCGGAGCGACCACCGTCTGCACGCTTGCGCGCGACCAGCGAGTACTGACCGGCAGGCAGATTGATGGTAAAGCGCCCGTCCTGATCAGTCTGCACAGCTTCCCCGTATGATGGGCCGATCAGACCTGTATCGGTTTCAGTGTAGATGTAAACAAAAGCCCGGGAGGCCGGCTCACCCTTATAAGTGATCTGACCGGATACACCTGTTGAGGCATCGGCCATCGGCAGCCCTTCACGGCCCATTTCACGTAAATTGAACGTTGGCACCGGGGACATCCCTTTAACCACCTGATGTGGATTGGCCGGTGATTCTGCCATCAGCATGCGGGTACGGCCGTCGTTCGTCGATTCGCGTTTTTTGCCGATTACAAAATAACGACCTTCCGGTAGAGAGACACGATAGCGGCCCTCAGCATCGGTTGTTGCGACCACAAAGGGTTGTACGGAGCGATCTTTGTCAGCTTTTAGATAGATTTCTACTTGTGCCGCTGCTAGCGGCTGATCCTGGAATAGCAGTTGGCCGCTCAGGCCGCTTTCGCTGTCTGGGTGCATGCTGCAGCACGAGTGCGACATTAGTATGATATATTTCGCAATATTGATTTCATTGATTTCATTGCTTCAGTGTTTTACTGTATTGCTGTCTGATAAATCACAAGCAGAACCGTCGGGTCGCGTCCCGTCAGACGCCTTACTTTTTCAACGCCAAAAAAGTATGCAAAAAGGCTGAGCTCCTGCGGAGGGCACTTCTTGCGCCTGTGGTCGGTGTTTTGTTCAGCTGCAAGGTTGATGAGTACGTGTGTGCTGCGTGGCACCGAAAACCGGGCCCTGCTTTTTTGAACCCGACTAAACGAAAGAGCGGTTGTATTCGATATGTCAGGCCACGAGAACATTCCGTGTGCATTGTTTGCTCAACCCTCCTGACAGTCGCTGCAACAGCCCAGCACACAGCAACAATCACCACAACAGCTCAGCAGCACAAACAAAACAGCACGTAACCTTGTTCATCAAGAGCCGTCGCTGGTTTACGCACCGACCACCCGAGCAAGAAGTGCCAAGCGCAGCGCAAAGCCTTCTTTGGTTACTTTCTTTGGCTTTGGAAAGAAAGTTACCCGGCTGTCGGCCGGGACCGACGGTCTTGATCTTAAAATCAGCGATCAGTAATCAGTGATCAATAACCACTATTTCTCACTCCTAAAAACCGGAATCAACGCCAAAAGATAAAGCAAAGTACCAACAAGTAACGTCACCGTAAAACCAGCATTCATAGCCACCACCACCGCCAGAATCGCCCCAAGAACACTCGTAGCACTGTTGATCCCCCAACTCCAGGGAACCAGACTGTTATCAGAGTGAAACAACCGCATCCCAAGTGGCAACGGCATCCCCATCAAAAAACCCAGCGGCATCAGCAACACCCCGGCTATCAGGCAACGAGACAAGACCGGAAGCCCCAGCCAGGGGTCGAGAAAACCGGAGAGGCCGAACACATAAACAAAGGAGAGCAAGACCAATGCCAAGAGGATTCCCGGCAGCCAGCGATGCAAACGTTCAGACGGCAAGCGCGACGAGCAGAGAGCACCTATTCCGGAGCTGACCAGGAGTGAACAGAGGATCACCGCCAGTGAGTAGATCGGCGGACCGAGGAACAGAATGAAACGCCGCAGCAGGCCGATCTCGATAAACATAAAGCCGAGCCCAAGGCAGGCGAAGTAGAGAACCCGCCAACCGCTGCCGGTGGCTTTCAACCCTTCGCGACGCCATAAAACCAGTGGCAGGATCAGAAAAGCAGAGACACAGGCACCGACAACAACCAGCAGGTTACGCAAGGTCAGAATAGCCCGATCTTCGAATTTCCCCCGCTCCGGAAAACTTAAAAGCTTTATGAAATCAGCAGGTTTGAGCATGTAATAGAAAAACGGCCGATCATCGGTCACGGGACGGATATCGAAAGGCAGGCCGGCATAATAGTCTGCGCTGCCATTGGAGCGGATCAATTCATGAAAGGCCCCACTGCCGTCACGTCGATCAGGCAGAAAAACCTCCTGAAATTCCATCTCTGCCATCAGATCTCGTAAACGCATCAATTCATCAGGGCTGAAGGGTGTCCGTTTGAGCATGAAATTGGCCAGCCCTCGTTCCCGGATGACGGTGATATGAGCCGCCGGATCGTCAACCCCCTGCGCTTGCAATAAAGCCAGTCCGAGAGAGACCAGGCGCAAGGTTTCTCGTTCAAAAATAAAGCGTGAAATTGTCAGGATTCCGTCATCTTCTAGATGATCCCAGTAATCCATGAACGCTTCCAAAGTATAGAGGTTGTTTTCCGACAAGGTGAACGCACCCGCCGCCGGAGCCATGCGGCCGATAACCGCAGAGGCCTGAATGATGTCATATCGACCAGGATCGCGGCGTATGAAGCTACGCCCTTCATCGACGACGGAGCGAACCTGGGGGTGCCGATAGAGTTCACCCGTTATGGCGCCGAAATGATCGTTGACAGCGTCAACAATCAGTGGATTGACTTCGACGGCAGTGACCATTTCAGCACCGGAAGCGAGTGCAGTCAGGATATCTTTGCCACCGCCGGGTCCGATCACCAGTGAGGTCGGCTGCTCTTTGATCTGGTAGGCAAGGCCTATGACATTTTTACGGAAAAACTCAAGCCCGGTTTCCCGATCCCATCGATACATGGTGGTATAGCCGGTGTCGTCAACGACCATGCCGAGCTGATCGGGCACCGGCCCCCGGTAAGTCCGGGATAAACCCCAGGCCTGATCTTTGGCCTGACCTTCAACGGGGTAGACCGCAACTCGCGAAAATGAGTTCCAGGCACTCCAGAGCACGTTCGGTTCATAACGACCGCGCACAAACTGGATTTCGGCAAACCCGGTGAAGTAGTGAACACTGCCAACTCCAAGAAAAAGAACCAGCAACAAAAGAGCCATCCAACGGTGTATAGCAGCAACATTACGCGGCAGAAGCAGCAGGGCGCTGACAATGCCGACTGCGGCAATCACCAGGAGCGTGGTTATCCCGCCAAACAATTTAAGCAGGAGGATAATCAGCAGGCAACCACTGCCGGCACCAAGCAGATCATAAAAATAGAGACGGCTGAAATCATGATGAAAGCGACTGAAAAGGACCGTCAGGGAAATCCCGGCACAAAAGAACGGCAGGGCCGTTACGAGGTAGAGACAGGTCAGGGCCAGCAGCAAACCTCCCGGCAGGCTGCGATCTTGAATCCCCTGCTGAAATGGCTGGTAAAAAGGCTGATGGAAAAAGGAAAGGACCTTGAATCCGAGGTGAGGCTGCAAACGAAACAGCACGAAAACACCGAAAAAGAGAGCAACACTCAGACCAAACAGGACCGCACCGCGGGCAGCTATGAATGTTGCATCATTGCCCTGAAACCAACGGGGGCGTAGCTGCACCGCCAGAGCGGCAACTCCAAAGCCGAACAGGGCAAGCGAGATGGCCATGGAGGCGAAATGGTACCACATCAGTACCGAGAAAATCCGGGTCAGGATTAACTCGTACATCAGGGTTCCCAGGCAGAGGAGAAAGACCCCCCAGCAGATGGAGCGATTTGCTGGCTGGTTAATCATAGAGTTACTTATTTGTCCTTAAAAACGACTCAAAACTTTTAACGCCCGTTCGCGTTCGCTCTCTCAAGACGCAAAGTCGCAAAGATTAAGTTCTGAAATTTACAATTCTGGGTTTCTTTGCGTCTCTGCGTTAGAAGAAAGGTTTTGCTTTTGTTCATGGCATCAACTGTTCAACAAGAGTGAAAGCGTGGACTTTATGATCACGGCTGCCGACCAGTAGTTTCCCGGCCCAGATCAGGGGTTGTCCCTGGATCTCCCTGTAAATCTTGTGTTGCGCCAGGAGGTCGCCGCTGTCGGTGCCGAAGACCTGCAGGGTGCCACTGTTGTCACCGATGAAGATGCGGCCATTATTGGCAAGGGGCGTGGCATAAGAGGGCCCGGCAAGGGCCGCGCGCCAGATCACATTGCCGGTTGCGGCATCAAGCTTCCAGAGGCCGTTGCCGGCAGTTGCCACGAAGAGTGCGCCATCGTGGTAGAGCGGTGCGCCATAGTAACAGATCTCATCGAGTTCACGCTGCCAGAGAGTTTGCCCATTATGATCATAAACAATGACTTGCCCTTCCCGGCTGACCACAGCGACAGCATGCGGTAAAAGGGCTGGAGAACTCAAAAGAGGAGATCCCAGTGATTTTTGCCAGCGCAGAGAACCATCGGTTGCCAGGGCAGACAGGGTACCGTCGCCGCCGGCCAGATAGAGATTGTCGCCATCACGAACCGGCCGCGCCCGTAAAGGCATCCCACCGAAGAAACTCCAGCGCCGCTCGCCGCTCGCCATATCCAGGGCAAACAGGGTCCCGTTCCATGACGGCACCAGGACCAGATCATCAACAACCAGAAGGCCCGCCTGGCGATGGTCATCAGCCCGCGAAGGCGAGTAATCAAAACGCCAGCGCACCTCCCCGGTTGCCGCATCAAGAGCGTAAACCTTGCGACTCCAGCTTTGCACGAAAATCTGGCCATTGGCCAGAACCGGTGTGGCATCCAGGATATCGCTAAAGTTGCGCGTCCAGAGGGGCTCCCCCTGCCCATTCAGAACATGCAGAGCACCGTCCCAACCGGCCACAAACAACCGGCCTTCTCCTGCAATCAAGTCGGCATCGATATAGCCGTCCGTGGCGTATTCCCATGCCGGAACAATCTGCAGGGCATCACGAGGACCGGTATCGGCAACCCAGCTCTCAGACGGCTGAATTATCACCTGACCGATCTCCGGGTCCTTACTGCGGTCATAAATCGTACTTCGCGCTACTTCCGGATCGGCACTCCCCCACCAGTTGTCATGCACAGCCACATCACCGGTATAGAAGTCGCCCAGACGTACACTGTCGAGGTTGCCGTATATGTTGTTGTGATGGATATCAAAACTGCGATCACTCTCGAAGAGGAACACTCCGGAGCCGTTATGGCGCAGAATGTTGTGATGTACCTCAACACTGGAATTGCGGAAATTGATCCCTTTGCCCTGATTGTGTTCGATCAGGTTGTTGCGAAAGATGAATTTGGCCTGACCAAGGCGACAACCGTCAATATTATGGTGAATGGTGCAATCTTCAACTACGCCGCGAGTGAAATGAGCATGAAGTGTATAGGCTGAATCCCGGATGTCGCAGTAACGCAGATGAACTTCCTGAGAGAAATCGACGCGGATCTCCAGCCAATCTCCCGGCTGTGGATTCTCGGCAGCACTGTGGAAATAAATCGGTTGCTCGCGGGTCCCAACGGCCATCAGGCGCCCTTCTACGGCGAGAACAGCATCGCCGAGTCCATCAGCATCGGCATCGCGACGAACGAAGGCAATGTCGGTGCCCGGGCTGATGGTCAGCGTTGCCCCTTTGGCGACCCTGACCGTACCGTCGATAAGGATACGTCCGGACCAGACCGTATCCTCGCTGATAAATTTATCAGGAGAAACTCTGGCATCAGAAGAGACTCCGGTATCAGGAGAAACGCTGTCCTCTTTTTGGGCCATCGTTGGCGCACAACCGGCCTGACACAGCAGGAAAAACAATCCAGCAAATCGGTTGCTCGCGGGTCCCAACGGCCATCAGGCGCCCTTCTACGGCGAGAACAGCATCGCCGAGTCCATGAGCATCGGCATCGCGACGAACGAAGGCAATGTCGGTGCCCGGGCTGATGGTCAGCGTTGCCCCTTTGGCGACCTTGACGATACCGTCGATAAGGATGCGTCCGGACCAGACCGTATCCTCGCTGATGAATTTATCAGGAGAAACTCTGGCATCAGAAGAGGCTCCGGTATCAGGAGAAACTCTGGCATCAGCAGAGGCTCCGGTATCAGGAGAGGCTCCGGCAGATTTATTGGCAAGCGTTGGCGCACAACCGGCCTGACACAGCAGGAAAAACAACCCGGCCAGGGCAATCAGAAATGCGCTATTTTTTTTCGGGAGATGCATAGAATCCGTTTGAAACTGGGCTCAATTGGCAAAATGCCGTCTAATTAGTATCAAAGCGACGGCGGAACTCCATCAGCCTGGGAGTCCGTTAAGTCAAAAGTCTCCTAACAGTTGATATAACCAGCCGAGCAGGATGGACACACTCAGGCTGATGGAGTTCCGCCGTCGCTTTGATGCTAATTAGACGGCATTTTGCCAATTGAGCCAGTTTCAAACGGATTCTATGCATCTCTCGAAAAAAAATA
>PVMK01150458.1_pt1 | contig 13142 bp, 6 predicted proteins | sample 1853481 | NCBI WGS metagenome assembly PVMK01 (sample SAMN08533507, study PRJNA380276) | Marine sediment metagenome, whole genome shotgun sequencing project.
CCTCCGATCGGGTTGCCGGGCGCCACATTGACGGCCACCGCGGGCGGGTAATTGTAGCCCCCCGTTTTAAGGTCCAAGTAGTAGGGGATGAGGTAACCCACGTACTGTCCCGCACCAGCCGGTGTCACGGGGGGGCTGGGGAAACCGTTCGACCGCTGCTCGATCCGAAACAGCGCCACGTCTGCCAGCGCGGACCCAGCGACTAAGAGGCTGCCAGCCCCCACGGCGGACGCAACTAATACAACGATGAGTTCACGAATTCTGGACGAAGTCATGTATGTTCTCCTCTCGGTGTCGTGATTCAACACTCGCACTTGATCTTCTAACGACTGGGAAGAGAAGTCAACCTATTTCTACGACAAATCAAACTAGGAGAAATCAATTGTTTCCCCGTGGGGGATCAGATTGCGCTCGTGGAGTCACGAAGGGGCGTTCCCGGCGCTGGCTCGCCTGGGGTGTGGTCCTGGCTGTCCTGGCCTGCGGCTCCGATCCGGAGGCTCGGCTGGAGGAGATCCGCAGTCAACAAGAGCTCGGCGATTTCGCGGCCACAGTCACCCCCCTGCGCGAGCTGCTCGAGGCCAGCCCCGACGATCCCGAGCTGAATCACCTGTACGGCGTCGCGCTACTGGGCGTGGCGCGGCCGGAGCTCGCGATCTGGCCGCTGCGCAAGGCCGCGCAAGAGCCCGACCGGGCGATCGAGGACGGACTGCTGCTGAGCCAGGCGCTGCTCCGCGGAGGCAGCGCCGCCGGCGGTGTGCAAGAGTTGCTCCGGGTGCATGAGCTCGCGCCGGATCGGGCCGATGTGGCCCGCCTTCTCCTCCAGGCCAGGCTGAAGGCAACACAGCACGAGGAGGCCCTGGAAGCCGCGGCGCTCGTGCTGGCCATGGAGCCCGACGACCCGGAGGCCCTGGTGGGGCGCCTGGCTGCTTTCCTCGCCCTCGACCGCGCCGAGGAGGCCGGGCAGGCACTGGCCGCGTTCGGGGAGGCGATCGAGGACCTGCCCGACGAGAGCCCGTGGCACCCGCGATTCTGTGCGGGTACGGCCAGCTTTGCGGCGGAGAAGGGCGAGGTCGAGGCGGCCGAGGCGGCCTGGGAGGAGTGCCTGGAGAAGTTTCCTGGCGAGGAACTCGTGGTGTTCACCGCGATCGAGTTCTTCAGCGAGCAATCGAACCACGCACGCGCCCTGGAGATCCTGCGCAGCGCCCACGAAGCGAAGCCGACCCATCTGAGCTTCGTCGAAGCTCAGGCGAACTGGCTGGGAGCTGCGGGGCAGACCGAGGAGGCCGAGCGGCTGCTGCGCACCGCCACCGTGCGGGACGGCGGCAAAGATCCCAACGCCTGGCTCCTCCTGGCCCGATACCACGAGCGGCGTGACGAGACGACCAAGGCCAGGGATGCTCTGGCGCAGGGCATGCGGCTGATGGGCGAGGCGCCGGTCACGCTGGTGGCCGCGTACGTCGATCTGCTGATCCGCGCCGGCGATTACGACGAGGCGGAGGAGCTCTTCCCCCAGTTCGATCCCTCACCGGTCATGCAGAACATGCTGCGGGGTCGCCTGCTCCTGGCGCGCGGCGACCCCGCCGAGGCCTTGGAGATACTCGACGAGGGACTCCGCCTGTGGCCGGACCACAGCGTTGGGCACTGGCTGGCGGGAACCGCGGCCGAGCAGCTTGGCGACTTCGAGCGGGCCTTGCGGGAATACGGCGAGGCGATCCGCAACGACCCCGGGAACCGGGACGCGTTGCTCAGCCTGCTGCGGCTACTCGAGGGTCTCGGCCTCGATGAGGATGCGCTGGTGGTGCTGTCGCGCCATGAGCGCGAGTATCGCAACGACGCGGAGATTCTGGTGCAGGCCATCCGCTTCGCCCATCGCGCCGGCGCGCCGCAGGTCGTGGAGCAGGCGGCTCTACGGCTTGGCGCGCTGCCGCGCTACCGGAGCGTGGTGGTGGCCGAGCTCGCCGCCATCCAAGCGGCCCGCGGCGGGCCCACCGCGGGGGCCGAGGCGATCCGCGGCACCCGTCTCAATCTCACGCATCCGCGCAGCGGCCCCGCGCTCGGCCCACTGGTCGAGTACCTCGTCGCGGCGGGCCGCTCGGAAGAAGCGCTGGAGGCGACCCAGGCCGCCCTCGCGGCCCACCCGGATGAGGCCCTCTTCCACGAGCTGCGCGGGCGCGCGCTGCGCGGGGCGGGCGAAACGGAGGCGGCCCAAGAGGCTCTTCAGCGAGCGCTAGAGCTCGAGCCGGAGCGCGCACCGGCGCTCGCGCAGCTGGCGGCGCTGGCGGCAGAGCAGGGTGATCGCGACACGGCGATCGCGCTCTACGACCGGGCGGCCCTGGCCGACCCGGAAGATGCGTCCTACGCCTGGGACGCGATCGAGCTGCTGAGTGCATCCGACGACGGTGTGGAGCTCGAGCGGCGGCTCGAGGCGCTGCTGGCGCGCCACGCAACCCACGCGGCGGCGGCGGAACTCCTGGCGCGTCGGCTGAGCGAGCGCGATCCGGACCGCGCCCTCGCTCTGGCGCTTCGCGCAGTCCGCCTTCGTGGCGGGCCCGACGCCCTCGACACCCTGGGTCGGATCCAGCTGGCGCGTGGGGATGCCGAGAGCGCCGCCCGCAGCATCGGCGCCTCGGTGCGGTTGCGGCCCGACTCGCCCTCGAGCCAGTACTGGCTGGGCCGGGCCCTGGCCGCCACGGAGGACGAAGAGGGGGCCCGGCGGGCTCTCGAGGCCTCGCTCGCGCTGGGGGCATTCCCCGAGCGGGAGGTCGCGCAGGCCGAGCTCACCCAGTTGGAAGGGCTGGACGGCGACTGAGAGAAGCGAGGAGGGCCGATCCGGGAGGGTCGGGCGACGAAGTGGAAGGTCCGGATTGCCGGACCGCAACTAGCGCGGGGGTCGCGGGCGCCTCGGGTCCCGGCGCTTCTGCCTTTCTGGCTTGGGGATCTTTCGCACCCGACTCCGGGTCTCGTCGTCCAGCGAGCTCTGCTGGAGCCAGGTCTCGGCCGCCACGGCGTCATGCGCGTACCAGCTCTTCGCCGTGAGCTCGAGGCAGCCCTGCCGCCGGGCCGTATCCTGTATGCGCTCGCACAAGCCGAGCGCGAGCTCGGGCTCATAAGCGACTATCCGCTGTGCTTTGGACTCGAGCGCGGGATCGTGGAGCGCCGTCTGCTTCTCGGCGTCCAGCCAGGCCACCGCGCGCCGCGGCTCCGCTCTCGACCACTGGCTAAAGGCCTCGCTGACGGCGTTGTCACGGAACTCCCCGGCGGGCTGCTCGCCCAGCCAGGCCATGGCGGCCTCGCCGTCTCGTCGGCCCCAGTGCTTGGCCACGATGCCCACGCCTTCTGTGGCGTAATCTGCCCCCGAATGCTCCACGGCCCACGCGGCGGTGCGCTCGGGATCCCACTGCGCCGCCGCGCCGGCCACGGCCCTGAAGACCGAGCGCTTGAATACCGGCTCGTAGTCCTCGTCGCGCAGGACTGGCTCCGCCAAGTCCATCGCGGCCTCCGCGCCGCCCCCGCGCACGAGTTCCCGGACCGCGGTCTCGATGAGCTCGACCCGGGAGTGCCGCGGCGGGAGTTCGGCGAGGAAGCTGGCGAGCCCCTCCTGCCCCCCAGGCGAGTGCGCCCAGCCCGCCACCAGGGCGTGCCGCAGCGCCCCGCTGACAGCGGGGATATCGGTGCCGATCTGTTCGGCCGCCAGCCGCGCCGCCTCGGGGTCGCGCTGCGCCCAGACCTGGATCGCCGCTCGAAGCGCGATCCCCCGCTGCTCCCTCTGATCCGGGAGCCGCCACGAGAGTGCGTGGTCGAGTGCGCCAAGCGTGTCGAAGCGGGCCCAGGCGGCGAAGAACGCAGCCAGCTCCGACGAGTCGATCAGCGGGGTCATCCGTTCGTAAAGCGCCGCCACCTCCGGCAGGGGATCGAGATCGAGGCGTTCCAGCAAGCTCGCGGTCCGCCTCTGGCGCTCGATCACGTCCCCCTCGCCCAGGGCCGAGCGAAGCGAGGCGACCAGGTCGTCGGGCGCCGGTGGCCTGTGCGGCGGCGGCGTGATCCAGCCGATGCCGAAGGCTGCGACAGCCGTCGCAGCCCAGAGCGCGACGCCAATACCCCTGCTCATTGCGCGCATACAATCCTCTCCCGAACAGATATTGGTGGCAACGGGTTTTCTCGGGCGATCCCGTCGCTGCGTCGGATCCTCAGAAGGAGAGAGTAGCCGTTATGCCGTACATCCTCGGCTCCGCGTAGGCGTCGAGAATGATGCCAAGGCCTCTGGACAGGTCGAAGGACTGGGTCTTGTAGTGCTCGTCCAGGAAGTTGTGGACAAAGCCCGTCAGCGAGAGCATCTCGTTCTCCGAAGTCCAGGTGAGAGCCGCGTTGAAGATCCAGAAGTCGTCCTGCCCGAAGAAGCCCTGCTCGAAGTTGCAGCGGTTGCCCCGGCCCCCGCAGGGGTCGTAGAGCATCTCATCCTTCCAGCTGAACGAGAAGCGGGGGGTCAGGGTGCCGAGGCCCCGGCCGGCGATCTCCCCCGGCACGGAGATGTCGTATTCGATGGAGCCCGTGGCGGAGAAGTTCGGCGACGCGATCAGGGTGTTCCCCGAGTAGTCGAACTTCCTAGGGATGATGATGAAGCGGGGATCCGGGGGCGGTTGACCGCGCTGCCTCGGAAACCTGATGATATCGTTGAAGGAGATCACGAAATCCTTGTACTCGCTCTCCACCCAGGCGGCGTTCAAGGTGATGTAGAGGCCGTCAATCGGCTCGGTCTGCAGGTCCAGCTCGACGCCGTAGACCAACGCGTCGCTGGCATTCGCCAGCTTCGGAATCGGATAACCGAGCTCGGTCTGTTCGATGATGAAGACTTGAAGATCCAGATAGTCGTAGTAGAAGCCCGTGAGATTGAGGCTTAGGCGATTGTCGAACCAGGAGGAGCGCAGCCCGCCCTCGTAGGAGTCGACGATTTCGGGCTCGACCCCCGTGATGATGTCGAATACCGAGACGGCGCCGCCGTTGAAGTGTCCTCCCTTCCAGCCCCGGGAGTACTTGATGTAGAGGTTGCTGTCGTCGGAGTAGTTCCAGGTCAGACTGAAATCACCGCTCCAGTCTTTCCACAGGGCGTCATCCTCGGCCTCAAGCGCGCTGAATATTTGTCCCACGGTGGCGGATGCATTGACTGCGGTGCCGAAGCTCTTGTGCTCCCAGTTGTAGCGCAAACCCGCGAGCAGCGTGAAGTCGCAGGAAATGCGCTCGCATCCGGGCTGGATTCGGTACTCCATCTCTCCGTAGACGGCGAAGTTCCACATCTTCTGGGTGTACTCCTGGAAGAGATCGGCGGAACGTTGGACGAAGAAGTTGGAGACGTCGAGGTCCTCCTTGAGGTAGAAGGCACCGAGTGTCCAGTCACCGTCACCGTATTTCGACTCTCGAATGGGGCCCCGGAGTTCGAGCTGGTCGCTGAGCTGCCAGGAGGTGTTGGTGTACTCGGTCTCCAGTAACTTCTTGGGGTTGCCGTCGCTGTTCTCCAGGCGGAAGAGGTCGTGCCACTCGTAGGCCACCAGACCTCGGAGTTCGAGGTCGTGGATGCCGCCGAACAGCCAGGTCGTCTCGAGGTTGGCTCCCCAGAGGTCGATCTTCTCCGGGCCGTCGATGTTGTAGTCCCCCGCGAAGGGGTCCCCCCCGTCCAGGTCTTCGTAGTTGCTCGCGTCCGGACCCCCGATCCGTATCGGTTTCTCTGTGGTTATATGGAGCCGGACGCCTGTGTGCTGGTACTGGAACGCCCGGCTCCTGTTCTGCCCGCCGTGGACGTTCAGCAGCCACTCGGTCTCGGTCTGCCCGATCGGCAGATTGAGCAGGAGCTGGCCCCGGGCCGCGAAGTAGTCGATGTCGTTGGTCTTATCGTCGATGCCCGGATCGACGAACCGGGTTTGCCCGTCGCCCGTCGTCTGGTTGCAGGGAGGCTTGACCGGGTGAGTTGGGACTTCGCTGGCGGGCACGTGGGCTAGCGCAGCGCAGCGATTCTTCGTGATGCCGTCGCGGATGCTCCAGGTCCCCGAGAGCCGGCCCGAAAGAATATCTGGGATGATGGGTACATTGAGGAATGCCTCGACCTCCCAGAGCTCGTAGTTGCCGTACGAGGACGTGACGGAGCCGGAGAACTCGTCATCCGGCCTTCTAGAGCGCAGAAGAATCGCCCCGGCCGAGGCGTTGCGATACAGCGTCCCCTGGGGTCCACGCAGGACCTCGACATTTTCCACGTCGTAGAATTGGAACAGCTGGCCGGCCGGCGACGCCATGTAGACGCCGTCTTGGTAGATGGCTACGGCACCGGCGGCGTTGGCGTTGAAGTCGTCGAGGCCCACGCCGCGGATGTAGATCGTGGGGTTGGAGGCCGCGAAGGCGCTCTTGATCTCGAGACTCGGAGTGAAGTTCGAGAGATCGCGGATGTCCTTGATGCCCTCGACCTGGAGATCACCCGCGTCGAATGAGATGACCGAGACGGTATCGTCCTTTACCAGCATTCCCCCCTGCTCGCCGGTGATCAGGATCTCCTCGATGTCGGGCGACAGCATCGGGTTCCACTCGGAGGTCTCGGGGGCGAGATCCTCGTCGGGGTCGGCGCCGTCCTCCGGCTGGAGTTCAACCTCGCTGACCTCGTCGGTCGCGGACTCGACCGCCTCGTCGGCCGGTGTCGTCTTCGGGGGTGTTTCGTCTTGGGCGAACGACGCGAAACCAAACAGCAGCGTTGCGATGAAGCATGCCCGAAGGGCGACGCCCACCGAACGTCGGACCGCTGCCGAAGCGCGCAGGGGGTTTCCGGAAGCTCGCATCAAGGTACCCGCGGCCTTTCCCCAGACACTCGAATTCGGACGACCGCGGCGATCCGCTGATCTACCTGCATTAACTGGTCCAGGTCTAGAATTAGTTGACGCATCTCCTGAGCCTTCCTGAGCTTGATCTCTTGCTTGGACCAGCTTGGTGTTCTTCTTTTCAGCCTTGCGAACACAGCGCCGGGGCAACGCCCTGGATCTGTGCCGCAAACGCCGAAGGAGGCATGTGCCCACCAACGAGGAGTGCGGTCCCGCTTCGCTGTAATCCCTGCGCCCATCCTGAAGGGCTTAGCACGCCTAGTCAAGACTCTCGAACCATTTCGAATGCAAACACTCGTCCCGAAGGCGGCCGTTGAACGACTCGATGAGCGCGTTGTCGACCGGCTTGCCAGGTCGGGTGAAATCGACATCGATACCGCGGAGATACACCCAAGCATCGAAGTGACTCGAGGTGAACTCCGTCCCGTTGTCCAGCTGAATCGTTCTCGGAGCGCTGACTTAGCCCGAAATAACGAGTCCAGATCGAAAGTGGCAAAAAGCCACACGAGGAGATCTGTACTTTGCCGAAGATACGATATCACGCCGAAGAGATCATTCACAAGCTTCGGGAAGCCGGCGTTTTGCCGAGCCAGCAAAAAATCCGTCAGCCAGGCCTGCAAACAGATTGGTATCAGCGACCAGACATACTATCGCTGGCGCAAGGCCTACGGCGGGACGAAAGTTGACCAGGCCAAGCGGTTCAAAAGCGTAAACTAAGTCTAAACCTGGACCCGTTACGGCAGGCAGGTCAATCCGACTCGGCATTGCGAAAACGCAGGTTATTTTTCGTATGCACACTGGTCCAGTGCGACTGATACCGCGAGAATGGGCGAGGACTTACGAAGAACATTACAAGCGGGGGAAGCGATCATGAAGGAATCTGTGTTGGCGACAATTTCTGATTTCGCCACTCATAAGAAGATATGTTCGTACGTATCATTACTTCTTCTTTTTGCGATACCCGTAGAAGCAAAAGATACCCAGCCAAATATTCTATTTATCGTGGTCGACAATCAACCCGCCTCGATTTTGGGAACTTATGGGAACCCGGATGTCAAGACGCCCAATATTGATCGACTTGCCAATGAAGGAGTGCGTTTTACCCGCGCTTTCGCCGTACACGGCATGTGTTCACCTACACGTGCCACGTTGTTGACAGGGCTCCTGCCCTCTCAACATGGGGTCCAAGATTGGCTCGATGATGAAGAGATGAAGAATTGGCCCAGTGATTGGAACGCTATCAGAGAGTATCGAACGCTACCGTACACACTCAAGAATCGAGGGTACCAGACCTCACTAATCGGCAAATGGCACTTAGGTCAACCACGGCCGCCGGACGAGTGGTTCGATTATTGGGTGACATTCAATTTAGGCCATACCGTCGATTTTTGGGATAATGAAATCAATGACAACTCCAAGAAATACAAATTAGAGGGCAAGCACAGCGTCGATTTTTTTTCAGATAAAGCCGTGGAATACCTGCAAGCCTACGATCATCAAAGGCCCTTTTTCCTGATGGTTACCTACAACGGGCCCTATATGAATCCGCCGACAAATCTCGGCGCCGCCAAGAACCGGCACTATGCAGATTATAAAGACAAAGATTTTCCCTCGTTTCCTAGAAATAGGATCAACGAGACGATACTCGAAGAACTAACGGTGCCCGACCCAGAAGAATGGTATTTGAATTTGGCTCGAATGCATAACGACCAGGAAACGATGGCGAATGCAGCGTCACAGAACACGATGGTAGACGATGGTGTTGGTCGTTTGTTGAAAGCACTGAGAGACAATGGTCTCGCAGAGAACACTTTAGTGATATATACCAGCGATCAGGGCAATTTTTTCGGCCAACATGGTTTGTGGGGGCATACTGATTATTCATTTCCGGCGAGCTTGTACGATACCGCGATGAACATACCGTTGATCGCTCGCTATCCGGGCGTCATTGAGAAAGGGCAGGTAAGTGATTTGTATATTGGGCAATACGACCTCATGCCCACCCTACTGGATATGGCCGGATTGGATGTGGAAATAGCGAATTCCCCCGGTCGGAGCTTTGCTGAACATCTAAAGGGGAGCGAACTCGCATCGTGGAGCGATGCTGTGTATATGGATCAAGAGGCAACTCGTGTCATCCGAACCGATCAGTATTCATATTGGAAACGGCTGAAAGGTACGGGCAAGCACGAGCTCTACGATATCCAGAAAGATCCGAAACAAGAAAACAACCTATACGGAAATCCCGACTATGCTGAAGTGGTTTCGGAATTAGATAAGAGACTGACCCAATTCTTCGATACCTATTCCAATGCTGAATACGATCTTTGGCGGGGCGGTACTGTGAAGGGATCTACCGAATCTACTCAGGTGTACAAGTCCCTGTACGGTGAACAATGGAAACCGGAGTCGGAGATCAGGCCCGCCTTTAGGGAGAATCACCCATAAGCTCTGGAGGATAAGCAGCATAAGGGTATGGCGCCTGTGAGCAGCGCGGTTGACCGACTACACTCGTTGCGTGCGATCCCTCGTCGTTATCGCAGCTCTGCTTCTCCCGGCGTGCTCTGACTACGAGCGCTCCGCACCGGCTCCCGCGGCGGCACCCGCGCCGTTCTTCGTCGACGCGACGGAGGCGTGGGGCGTGGACGTCGACCTCGATCGCGCGGCGCCGGGGAACTACTTCATGCCCGACAGCATGGCCGGTGGCGTTGCTCTCTTCGATGCCGACGGCGACGGCGACCTCGATCTGTACCTCGTGCACGGCCGCTGGGATGTCGCCCGCCGCGCCCCAGCGGCCGACGGCGTGAACCGGCTGCTACTCCAAGGTGACGACGGCGTGTTTCGCGTCGCGCCCGACGCGACCGGGGCCGCCGATGCGGGCTACGGGATGGGAGTGGCGGTCGGGGATGCGGACAACGACGGCGACCTCGACCTTTACATCGCCAATTACGGTCCCGACGCGTTCTACCGCAATCGCGGCGACGGCACGTTCGAGAACGCGACCGCCGACGCGGGGATCGGCAACGACGCCTATTCCGCCTCGGCCGGTTTCTTCGACGCCGACGGCGATGGATGGCTGGACATCTTCGTGACCAACTACCTCGCATATGACTCGGTCCGAGAGGCGCGAGATGCGGCGGGGCGGCCGGACTACGCCGCGCCGTCGGTGTCCCCCGCCGTGCCCGACGTGCTCTACCGGAACAATGGCGACGGCACCTTCACCGACGTCACCGAGACCGCGGGTCTCGCGACCCCCGGTCGCGGGCTGAGCGTCATCTTCGACGACCTCGACGGAGACGGCCGCATCGACATCTACGTCGGGAATGACGGAGATCCCAACTTTGCCTGGATCAGCCAGCCCGACGGCACCTTCGTCGACCGGGCCGCTCTAATGGGGCTCGCGGTCAACGGCAACGGGCGAGCCGAGGCGGCCATGGGCATCGCGCGGGGCGACGTCGACGGCGACGGCGCCGAGGATCTGTTGATCACCCACCTCGTGCAGGAGACCAACACGCTCTACCGCCGCCTCAGGCCCGGTCAGTTCTTCGACGAGACGATGGGCCGCGGGCTGGCGGGCCCGAGCCTCGATCGCACCGGGGTCGGAACGGCGTTCTTCGACCTCGAGCTCGACGGCGATCTCGATCTCTTCGTCGTGAACGGCCGCATGTTCCGGCGTCGCACCCTCGCGGACGCGAGGCTCAGCGATCACTGGAATCCGTACGCCGAGCCCAATCAGCTCTTCGTCAACGACGGCGACGGGCGGTTCGCGGAGATCGCGGAGGGCTGCGGCCCCGCGTGCAACGACCTCGAGGTGAGCCGCGGTCTCGCCGCCGGCGACCTCGATCGTGACGGCGACGTTGATCTCGTGGTCGCGAACTCGAACGGCAGCGTGCGGCTCTACCGCAACGAGACGCCCCGGCAAGGACACTGGCTGGCGGTGCGCGCGATCGACCCCGCGTTGAGACGCGATGCGATCGGAGCCCGCATCGAAGTTCAGCTGGACCGCCGCGTGCTCGTGCGGACCGTCACCGCCGCCCGCAGCTATCTCTCGAGCGCCGATCTCACTACCCACTTCGGTCTCGGCGAGGCGGAGCGCGTCGATGGAATCCTGGTGCGTTGGCCGGATGGTGCGATCGAGCACTTCGACGGCGGTGACGTGGATCGGTTGCGGGTCGTTCGGCGCGGGGAGGGACGGCCGCCCACCCAAGATGGCTAACGGGTCGGGGGCATAAGATGGCTAACAGCCCCGGGACATCCTGGCGGCTGGCGCTGGCGGTTGCGATCGCGGCCGCGATGCTGCCCCGATGCGATCCGGCGTCGCCCCCGCTGGACGGCGCCCTCCTCACGCAGCCGCCGGTGCCCGACCGCAGCGGGCTCCAACCGCCGCTCGCCAGGATGATCGAGGAGGCGGCCCGCGTCGTCGAGCTGAACCCCGACGATGCGGCGGTGTGGGGGAAACTCGGCAGCATCTACGTCGTCCACGATTTCACCGCGGAAGCCGTCGAGTGCCTGGAGCAGGCGGCCCAGCGCGATCCCGGGGAGTTCCGCTGGTCCTACCTCGTCGGTAAGGCGGTGATGCTGGACGATCACGCGGCGTCCCTGAGCGCGTTTCGACGCGCCCGCGCGTTGCGCGACGATTATGCACCGCTGGAGGCCCTCATCGGACGCGCGCTCTTGCGGCAGGGCGACCTCGACGATGCGGAGGCGGCGTTCCGGCGTGCGCTCGCCCTCAACGACACGCTTGCGCGAGGTCATCTGGGGCTCGGTCAGATCGCCCTCGAACGCGGCGATGCCGCGGCGGCGGTGACCGCCCTCGAGCGCGCCCGCGAGCTGGGGGTGGGAAGCCAAGAGGTCCACTGGGCGCTCGCGATCGCCCATCGCCGCCACGGCGACGCGGCCGCCGCCGCCCGGGCCGAGACGGCCGCCGCGAGCGCGACGGTGAGCGACGAGCTGCTGCCGGATCCGGTTTATCAAGAACTGATCGCCACGCTCGGCGTCACCCTGGCTCGACGCAACCTCCGGGTCACCCGCTACCTCGAGCGAGGCAACGCCAAGGCGGCGCTGTTCCGCTGGTCCTACCTCGTCGGTAAGGCGGTGATGCTGGACGATCACGCGGCGTCCCTGAGCGCGTTTCGACGCGCCCGCGCGTTGCGCGACGATTATGCACCGCTGGAGGCCCTCATCGGACGCGCGCTCTTGCGGCAGGGCGACCTCGACGATGCGGAGGCGGCGTTCCGGCGTGCCCTCGCCCTCAACGACACGCTTGCGCGAGGTCATCTGGGGCTCGGTCAGATCGCCCTCGAACGCGGCGATGCCGCGGCGGCGGTGACCGCCCTCGAGCGCGCCCGCGAGCTGGGGGGGTGGGGGAAGCCAAGAGGTCCACTGGGCGCTCGCGACCGCCCATCGCCGCCACGGCGACGCGGCCGCCGCCGCCCGGGCCGAGACGGCCGCCGCGAGCGCGACGGTGAGCGACGAGCTGCTGCCGGATCCGGTTTATCAAGAACTGATCGCCACGCTCGGCGTCACCCTGGCTCGACGCAACCTCCGGGTCACCCGCTACCTCGAGCGAGGCAACGCCAAGGCGGCGCTCGCCGTAGTGGGAGGCCGCCGTCCGCGCCGATCCGGAGTGGGCCGACCCGGTGATCCAACTCGGGCTCCTCCGCGCCCGGCTCGGCGACACCGACGGGGCCATCGAGATGCTCGAGCGCGGCCTGCGACTCGACCCCGAGCAGCACCAGGCGCGAAGCAGCCTCGGTAGTCTGCTCATCAAGACGCGGTGCGATCGACGAGGGGATCGCCCTCCTCCGCGCCTCCACGGCGGCGATGCCCGAGAATCCCGATGCGCGACTCAAACTCGCGATCGGTCTCGCCCGCGCCGAGCGCCGCGCGGAGGCCATCGAGACACTGGGGGAGATACTCCAGCTCGCGCCCGAGAAATCCCGACGCTCGATTCGCGCGGGGGTTGTTGCTCGCGATGGAAGGCCAGCTGGAGGAGGCGACGGCCGACTTCGAGATCGTCGTCGAGTCTCGAGCCGACCCGGCCGACGTCTACACCAACCTCGCGCGGGCGTTGTCGCAGCAGGGGCGTCTCGACGAGGCGGCGGCGGTGCTGCGTAGCGCCCGCGATCTCTTCCCGCGCAGACAGACATCACCCTGGCGCTCGCCTGGGTCCTCGCGACCGCGCCGGACGAGCAGTTGCGTGACGGGGGGGCGGCGATGAGGCTGCTGAACCCGCTCCTGCGAGAACGCCGCGCCCCCCGGCTGCTCGACGCGTACGCCGCCGCCCAG
>PVMK01178765.1_pt1 | contig 13141 bp, 12 predicted proteins | sample 1853481 | NCBI WGS metagenome assembly PVMK01 (sample SAMN08533507, study PRJNA380276) | Marine sediment metagenome, whole genome shotgun sequencing project.
CCTGGCCGCTGGCCTGGGGTGCACTGACCTTGCGCTATGACTACTACTGGCAGGACGCAAGCTACTCTCGCGAGTTCAACACCGGCGGCGATGAGATCGACAGTTGGGATCAGCACAACGCATCACTCATCTTCGAGACGTCCGATGGACGCTGGAGCGCCCGTGCCTGGATTCGCAACATCACCGACGAGGAGAACGTAACCGGCCACTTCCTCATCAGCGATTCGTCAGGCAACTTTCGGAATTACTTTCTGACCGAGCCGCGGATCTACGGTGCGTCTCTTCGCTACAACTTCGGCGAAGTGCACTGAAGAAGCTACGTGTCCGGGCATATGCCCCAAAAAGGCGCCGCCGTGGACTTTTCGCCCACCATCCATTAGCGTCAACGGCTCTCTAATGCCGGGAAGAATGGGTAATGCACGATCTGATCATCCGCAATGGGACCCTCATCGACGGGACTGGCGAAGACGCGTTCGAGGGTGACCTGGCGATCAGCGACGGCACCATCACCGCTGCCGGCGAAGTCAGCGGCAAGGCAACGCGCGAGATCGACGCCTCCGGTTCGATCGTCACGCCCGGTTGGGTCGACATTCACACGCACTACGATGGCCAGGCAACCTGGGATCCGCTGCTCGCGCCTTCCAGTTGGCATGGTGTCACGACGGTTGTGATGGGCAACTGCGGGGTCGGTTTCGCCCCGGTTCGCCCTGATTCACACGACTTTCTGATCGAACTGATGGAGGGTGTCGAGGACATTCCGGGCAGCGCATTGGCCGAGGGTATGGACTGGACCTGGGAGAGCTTTCCCGAGTACCTGGACGCGCTCGAGTCGAAACCGCGCGCCATCGACGTAGGCACTCAGGTACCACACGGGGCGGTACGTGCCTATGTGATGGGCGAGCGCTGCAACACCGACGACGATCTTCCGACAGATGCGGAAATTGCCGAAATGGCCCGTATCGTGCGCGAAGGCATCAGCGCCGGCGCGCTCGGGTTTTCCAGCTCACGCACGTTCCTGCATCGCGATAAACACGGCGTTCACGTGCCAGGCACGTTCGCCGGCAGTGACGAGATGCTGGCCCTCGGACTGTCCATGAAGGGGCTCAAGCATGGCATCTTCGAACTGGTTTCGGATCACCTGGGTGGCGACGACGAGTGGGCCTGGATCCAACAGTTCGCCCGGGAAACCGGCCGCCCGGTCACCCTGGTCGCGACCTCGCCGGCCGCGCACGCGGACAACAAGATGCTGCGCATTGCCGAACAGGCGCGTCGCGAAGGCATCGAGGTCCGTCCTCAGATGGCCGGCCGGCCAACCGGTGTGCTGCACGGTCTGCAATCGAGTTTCCACGCGTTTTCGCGGCTGCCTGGTTATGCAGCGCTCGAAGACCTGCCGCTGGCCGAGAAGGTGGCGCGCCTGCATAACCCCGAGTTGCGGACCGCGCTGCTCGCGGAAGCTCGCGACGCAGGCCCGACCCTATTGGGCAGCCTGGACGACCTGTTGTGGTTCATCTTTCCTTTGGGCGAGAACCCGAATTACGAACCCGATCGGGAAGACAGCATCGCCGGACTTGCCGCAGCAGCGGGACGTCCGCCGCTGGAGATGATGTACGACGCGTTGATCGATCACGACGGCAAGGAGCTGTTCTACCAACCGCTGGGTTTCTACCAGAGCTACGACTTCAGCTACTTCCACGAAACCCTGCAACATCCCAACATCGTGTTCGGGTTGTCTGACGGCGGTGCACATTGCGGCCTGATCGCCGACGCGGGTATGCCGACCTTCATTCTCACCCACTGGGCCCGCGATCGGACCAAGGGTGACAAACTGCCGTTGCCCTATCTCGTTCGCAAGCTGACCCACGACACCGCGACCGCCTATGACATCAACGATCGCGGCCTGCTGAAACCAGGTTACCTGGCCGACATCAACGTGATCGACTTCGACAACCTGCGCCTGCATCGTCCGGAGGCAATCTACGATCTGCCCACCGGCGGTAAACGTCTGGTGCAACAGGTCGACGGGTACCGGCAGATCGTCAAGTCCGGGCAGGTGACCTTCGAGGATGGTGAACACACCGGCGCCCTGCCCGGCAAGCTCATTCGCGGCGGGCAGTAGCAACGCTCCATGCGACTTCGGGCGCTGGTTCTGACCGCTACGCTGGCGTTCATCGCGGGCTGCGCACAACTGGAGGCGCAGCAGGACCAGATCGCCGCCTTGAGTGACCAGATCGATGCCCTGGACCAGTCGCTGCAACGCAGCGAAGTGCAACTGACACAACTGCGGAGCGAACAGGGCGCGGTGGCCGCCGAAGTCGCGGCCAGTCGCGCCGACGTCAACCAGCTCGAAGGCTCGGTTGCGCGTCTTCCGGATGCGCTGAAAGCCATGTGCGACCAACGGCAAGCTGCGGCGGCCGAATGCACGGTCAATCAGGTCCAACGGGTGCTCGTCAGTGGCGATAAAATGGTCCTCGGCGAACTCGAGACTGTCTGGATCGACCCGCCGGGGCTGAGCCTGAACGCACGCATCGACACTGGGGCCACCACCAACTCGCTGAACGCCGAGGACCTGGTTGAATTCGAGCGGGACGGCGACGACTGGGTGCGCTTCCACGTGCGCGACGCCGACTCCAAGGAACTGATCGAGATTGAACGGGAAGTGGTGCGATACGTACGTGTCTACCAACAGGCGGACCCTGGCGGCACCCGCCGGCCGGTGGTTAGCCTCCGGCTGCACCTGGGCGACGTGCGCGATCCCTTCGAGTTCACGCTGGCCGACCGATCCCACCTGAATCATCGGATCCTGCTGGGCCGCAGCTTCCTCACCGATATCGCCTTGGTTGACGTTGGTAGGCAATTCGTTCAGCCTCGGTACCGACCAAATCGGTCAGATTGACGCAGCCAGATACCTATAAAAAATGACCGAACGTGGGCCTTTCCTCTTTCTGGTGGCCCTGCTTGCGACCGCTGGAGCGGTCAGCGCGGTCTTTCGCAACCAGGAATACGGACTTCCATTCCTGCCAGGTGCTCAGACCACCGTCTGGCAGGTGGATGCAAAGATCGAGTTCCGCGCCTCCGGTGGGCCAACCCAGGTGATCCTGACACTCCCGCCCAACCAGCGGGGTTATCGCGTGGTCGATGAAACCCCGGTCGGCCCCGGCTATGGATTCTCGGTTGAGGAGTCCGACGGCCAACGCCGTGCCCACTGGTCGAAACGGGAAGCCGACGGCGCCCAGACCCTGTATTACAAGCTCGAACTGGTGGCGGACGATACCGCCGACGGTCCCGATTCAGGCACCTGGTCGAGAACCCTGAGCCGTTGGGACGAGCCCTATCGGACGGCTGCACAGGAACTGATCGACGCGGTAGTGCCGTTGTCGGCGGATGGCCTGACGCTGGCGCAACAGTTGATTCTGGCCATGTCGACCCGGCCTATGAACTCGAACGTGAATTTGTTGCGGGACCGCTTCGACCTACCCACGTTGTTCGCCAACCTGCTGGCCAGCGCTGACATCCCGGCCCGCTCGGTTCAGGTCCTGCTGCTGGAAGACGGGCGACGACGGCAATCGTTGATCGAACTGGTGCAGGTGTGGCAGGACGGTGAGTGGCATCTGTTCGATCCGGGATCGGGACCCGTGTCGGACACCTCAGACCTGCTGCTCTGGCAAACCGAAAACCCGGTGGTGCTCGACGTGATCGGGGGTACCCGCAGCCGGGTCAGCTTTTCGATGATCAGCCAGACCCGCTCCGCGCTTTCGTTATCCAGCACCACCGATCCAGGCGACGTCCCGGCGCTGTCGCTGTACAGCCTGCCCATCGAAGAGCAGAGCATGTTCAAACTGATCATGCTGTTGCCGGTGGGCGCGCTGGTGGTCGTGTTCATGCGCATCATGGTCGGTGTAGAAACCAGCGGTACGTTCATGCCGGTGCTGATTGCCCTGGCGTTTCTGCAGACCAATCTGATCCCGGGCGTGTTGAGCTTTGTGTTGGTGGTCGCCGTCGGGCTGTTGATTCGTTCGTATCTGTCGAGCCTGAACCTGCTGCTGGTTGCACGTATCGCAACGCTGGTCACCGTGGTGATCGCGATCATTTCCGTGTTCAGCATTCTAAGCTACCGGCTCGGTTTCGCCGGCGGGCTGACCATCACCTTCTTCCCGATGATCATATTGGCCTGGACGATTGAGCGGATGTCGATCCTGTGGGAAGAAGAAGGCCCACGCGAAGTGTTGGTGCAAGGCGGCGGCAGCTTGCTGGTCGCGACCCTGGCGTTTCTGCTGATGGACCTGTCCACGGTCAGACATCTGGCATTCAACTTCCCCGAGCTGCACCTGTGCGTGCTGGCACTGATTCTGCTGCTGGGACGCTACACCGGTTACCGCCTTTCGGAGCTGCGTCGCTTCGCGACCATGCAACGGAGCTGAGCGGACGCCATGGCCTGGGCAAACCCCCTCACGCTGAAGCGCCGCGGCGTGCTGGGCATGAACAGCCGCAACATCGACTACATCGGCCGCTACAACGACCGGCGCAACTACCCGCTGGTGGACAACAAGCTCGAAACCAAGCTGGTGGTCCGCAAAGCAGGCGTCACGGTGCCCGAACTACTGGGTGTGGTGCGCACCCAGCACGAAATCGAGTTGATCAATGACGTCCTCGAACCGTTTCACGAGTTTGTGATCAAACCTGCCCAGGGCAGCGGCGGGCGTGGCATCCTGGTTATCGTCGGTCGCGCGGACGACGGTTTCCGGAAGAGCAATGGCGACGTGCTGTCACTGCGCGACGTCAAGCGCCACCTCTCGAACATCCTCTCCGGTCTCCATTCCCTGGGCGGGCGCACAGATGTCGCAATCATCGAAGACCTGGTGATCAGCGACGACACCTTTGCCCATCTCAGCCACGAGGGCGTCCCTGACATTCGCCTGATCGTGTTCCGTGGTTATCCGGTGATGGGCATGTTGCGGCTGGCAACCAAGGCATCCGACGGCAAGGCGAATCTACATCAAGGCGCCGTTGGCGTAGGTCTGGACATCGGCACCGGCCGCAACATTGCGGCGGTCCAGTACGACCGACCGATCAGCCATCATCCCGACACCGGCGCGCCCCTGGACGACATCGTCGTGCCGCACTGGCGCGAGCTGTTGACCCTGGCGTCGCTTTGCTGCGACGTGACTCACCTCGGCTACCTCGGCGCCGACCTGGTGCTCGATCAGCGACGTGGCCCGCTGCTGCTGGAGCTGAACGCGCGACCCGGCTTGACCATTCAGATCGCCAACAGTGAGGGTCTGGTGCCACGGCTGTCGCGGGTCGACCTGCTCGAAGAGCACTCCCGGGACCCGGGTGTTCGGGTGGAGTTTGCTATGCAACACTTCGCTCACGAGCCCTATCGACCACAACGCTCGCTGTGGGAAACGGCCACGCCCTCCGACACACAAAGAGACACACAAAAAGCCACGAAAGACACATCAACACAAGGGAGTACTTCATGATCATTATCAGCGCCTGCCTCAACACAGAGCCCGGCACCGTCGAGGCGATGACCGAGGCGATCACCACCATGATGGAAGCCAGTGAAGCCGAGGACGGCTGCCACAGCTACGTCGTCTCCGCCGAGATCGGCACGCCGACCAACATCCGGATCTTCGAGCTCTGGGAGGACGAGGCCGCGCTGAAGGCACACTTTAAGACGCCGCACATGGCAGCGTTTCAAGCCGCCATGGCCGCGACCCCGCCCAAAGGTACGGATCTCAAGGCATTTGATGTCAACGGCGAAATCCCTTTCCCCGACGTCCGCTGACGGCCCGTGAGCGACTCCGCGGCTGAGTTGACCCTGTGGGGCGGCGGTACGGTGCGCACCTTTCGCGCTCATTGGATGCTGCATGAACTGGGCCTCGACTACGAACCTCGGCTCATCGGGTCGCGCACCGGAGAAACACAGAGCGAAGCGTTTCGCGCGTTGAACCCAAAGGAGAAGATCCCGGTGTTGGTCGACGGCGCGCTGGTGCTGAGCGAGAGCGCGGCCATCATCACCTATCTGGCCGATCACTACGGCGCCGGCACCGGACTGACCCCGGAACCCCGCACCGAAGCGCGTGCCCACTACGATGAGTGGACGTCCTTCATTCTGATGGAACTGGACGCGCATACCTTGTACGTGATCCGCCGGCACCGGGATCTGGCAAATCTGTACGGCGAAGCACCGGCCGCTATCGAAGCGGCGATCGCGGGCTTCCAGAAGCAGGTGACCGTTGCCGAGCGTGCGCTCGCCACGCGCGACGTACTGATCGGCGAGCAATTCAGCGCGGTGGATCTGTTGCTGACGTCGTGCCTGGACTGGGCGGTCCTCTACCAGGTCGACATCCCCGAGCGCCTGGATGCCTATCGCAGGCATCATCATCAACGGCCCGCCTATCGCAGCGCCCGTGAGCTAAACTTCAGCGTCAGTCCGGGAGCCTGATTCAATGGCCTATGTCGAGAACGCACTCATCCACGATGCCGACGCGCACATCATGGAGACCGCAGAATTTCTAGCTGAGTTCGCCAGCGCGCCGATCAAGAAACATCTGTTCGGGTTCGACGGCAGCGCCGCGGTCGCAACCACGGCACAAGCCCTGGAAAGCACTCTGGCCCAGCAGCGCGATCCGGACTATCGCGCACGCGATGGCGTAGAAATCATGGTGCGCAAGAACTGGGATGCGACCGGGGCACTGTATAAGGAAGACCGGCCGGCGGCGCTGGATCATCTGGGATTCGCCAGCCAACTGGTATTCAACACCTTCGTGAATGGCCACATGGCCGAACTCGAAGCGAGCGCCCCACAACTCGACCTGGATCTGATCTACGGGGTCGCCGAGGCGCACAACCGCGCCATGCTCGACTTCTGCAACGTCGATGGGCGTCTGTTGCCCACCGCTTACGTCCCGCTGGCGGACTTCGAGCGCACCCGGCAACTTGCCGAACAGGTCATCGCCGATGGCTTCTCAGGATTGCTGGTCCCGTCGGCGTGCCCCGCGCACCATTCGCCCAGCCACACCGGCCTGTTTCCGCTGTGGGCAATGGCGGAAGAAGCCGGGCTGCCCATGCTGTTTCACGTCGGCGGTGGTGGAACGTTACTGGATCCCAACTACTTCAAGAACGGCTTACCCGTTCCGCCGGACTTTCACGGTGGCGCCGAGAACTTCCGCTCGGTCGATTACATGGCCATTCCCACGCCGGTGATGCAGACGCTGGCAACCCTGATCATCGATGGCATCTTCGAGCGCCATCCGAGGTTGATGTTCGGTGTCATCGAGCAGGGGGCGGGGTGGATTCCGAGCTGGATGCGCTATCTCGACAGTGCGTTCAACGCCTTCGCCCGCCATGAAGAACGCCTGCAAGCATTGAGCCTGCGACCCAGCGAATACGTCACGCGCCAGCTGCGGGCGACCCCCTACCCCACCGAAGACGTGGGCTGGATCGTGCGCGAGGCGGGTGCTGAAATTCCCCTGTTCTCGTCGGACTATCCGCACGTTGAGGGTGGCCGGAATCCGATTAAACGCTTCGAGGCCTCGTTGGGAGAGTTCGACCCCGCGACCCGAGAGCTGTTCTATCACGCCAACTTCGCCGAGCTGATGGGGACGGGTCTGAGCGCACGCGTAGAGGCTTCCACCCGTACTTAGTCCAGGCGCAGCTCCATTTCCAGGTCGCCGCGCGCGAATCGGCCATCCGACAGGCCCTCAAGCCGTCGAAAGCCCACCGATTCGTACAGCCTGACAGCGGGCGTGAGGATGCTGTTGGTAATCAGGAACACGCGTCCGACGGACTGCGCGCGGGCGTGCTCCAGACACGCGTTCATTAATAACCGGCCGATGCCAAGCCCCTGGGCCGACTCGGTAACTGCCATTTTGGCCAGTTCCAGGCAGTCTTCGCTGTGTGGGATCAAGGCAACGGTGCCCACCGTCTCGGTATCGCGCAGGGCAAAGAAGATGGCACCGCCGCGCTCGATCACGTGCCCCTCCGGATCGCCTAGCGCGTGTTCGTCGGCGGGTTCAATTTCGAAGTAGCGCTCGATCCACTCCCGGTTCAGCCGGGCAAAATCAACCGCAAGATCCGGCCGATAGGCAACGACTTCGATCGCCGCTGCGTCCATCAGTCATCCGTTACGCATCAGAGGGCGGCCGGCGACCGTCGATCAGCCAATCAAGAATGCGCGGGTTTTCATCGCGGGGGTAGGTGTGCGACAGATCCGCTATTTCCCGATAGATGACATCGGCACCCGCCGCACTGAGCGCGTCCCGTGCCATGCGCGCGATGTCCACGGGAAACATCCAGTCGAGCGCACCGTGCGTCAGGTAAATGGGCCGTCCGCTGAGATCCGACGCGCCATCCAGCAGCATCGGGTGAAAGCTTCCGGAGATCGGCGCGAGATGGGTGTAGGGGGTATCCGCCCCCAGGGCGCTCACCAGGGCGAAAGTCGCGCCATCGGACATTCCCGTCAGCAGCACCCTATCCGCATCAATCGACCAGGTGTTCATCAGGTGTTCGACCATCTTGCCGATGGGTGCGGAGTCTACGTCGGGGCCCATCAGCGACCAGGTATCCTGCCGCGCCGTGGGGCTGAGCACGATGCAACCCCGGCTGCGCGCTTCGCGTAGCCAGGTCCACAGAAAGTCGGCGCCGTGTCCGCTGCCGCCGTGCAACGCCACAATCAACGGCATTGCTTGTCCCGAGTCGTAGTACTCAGGAACGTACATCGAAAATCCGCCGCGCTGCTCGTGATCGTTGTTGGCATTCATGATGCCGACGTCTTCGCGGGACGGATCCGCACCGTTGAGTGCTTGCCACAGGGCTTCATCGTCGCGTTGCCCGACATCGACAAAGAACCGATTGATCGCCGGCAGCGAGAAACTCATCGGATACAGCGCTTCCACGGCGCGGGTGCTGTGACGCATGGATCGGTACGCTTTGAGCATGCCGTTCGGGTCATCCGCACTCGCCTTCAGGCCCCCGAACGCCCGCAGCGCAGCGTCCGCCGCAAGATTCAACTGATCGCGGAAGAAATGCAGGTGTTCCGGCCACGGCGCGGCGTCGAACGCCGTCTTGCCCGCAGCGATCTTGTCGTCGAAGCCGTCGAGGGCTTCGACCAGGCCCGGTAGCTGTGGTGGATGCAGGTGCCGGCCCGCGTAGGCCAGCGCCTCGAGACCGGTCAGCAGCGCCGGCACCAGCGCCGTGGTCGCCTCCAACAGCGGATCTTCGGTTTCGCTCATCAGGTCTCCTGCCGTTACTATCGAGGTTTTGACCGACCAACGCCAGAGAACGTAAAGTCGGGCCAGACATGGGGGACTAATCAATGAGCGACACATTCGACCGCGCCGCGGAAAACGTAGGCAACATCCTGATGATGGAACACGTGAACCTGACGGTACCCGATCAGGAGATGGCCGCGCTGTTCTACGTCACCGGCCTGGGCTTCACGCGTGACCCCTACATGGACTTCGGAACGTTCAACATGTGGATCAATGTCGGCGAGCAGCAATTCCACCTGCCTAAGTCCGACGCCCAGCGCTTTCGCGGGCACATCGACATCACCGTACCGCGCCTCGACGAGCTGAAAGCGCGTCTGGAACGCCTGGGCAAACCGCTGAAAGGCACCGAGTTCGGTTGGGAGATCTACGACGACCACATTGGCGTGACTTGCCCGTGGGGCAACTCGTTGCGCTGCTATGCGCCACATCCCGATATCGGTATGGAACTCGGCATCCACAATCTGGAGATGCAGATTCCAGAAGGTACCAGTGTTGCGATTGCCGAGTTCTATCGCGCGGTGTTCGCCACACAGGCAACAGCAGACAATGGCACCGCCCGAATTCCCGTGGGCCGTAATCAGACCATGCACTTTGTTGAAACCGATGCGGCGATTGCCGACTACGATCGTCACCATGTCGCGATCTATGTGGCCGACTTCTCCGCACCGCACCAATGGCTGGTCGACCGCGACCGGATCACCGAGGAGTCGGACCAGCACCAGTATCGGTTTCAAGCGCTCACCGACAGCACCGATATCGCGTTGGTCGAACTGGAGCACGAGGTGCGCAGCCTGCATCACCCCATGTACGCCCGGAATCTGGTCAACCGCAACGCCGGGCAGCACTTCTTCAACTTCCGGCCCGGCCGCGAAGCCTTCGTTCCCGGCACGTGAGTACCGATTCCAGAGTTGCGCGACTCGAATCGGCGCCCTACTACCTGGCGCTGGGTGACGAGGTGGAAGCGTTCGAAGCCGCCTACGCCGCGCGACTGCCGGTGCTGCTGAAGGGACCCACGGGTTGCGGCAAAACCCGTTTCATCGAGTACATGACCTGGAAGCTGTATCGGGAAACCGAATCGCCGCGCCAGCAGCTCGACACGCCCCTGATAACCGTCGCCTGTCACGAAGACCTCAGCGCAACCGATCTGGTCGGCCGTTTCCTGCTGCGGGGCGATGCGACCGATTGGCTGGACGGACCGCTGACCCGCGCCGTGCGCAGTGGCGCGATCTGTTACCTCGACGAGGTGGTAGAGGCCCGCAAGGACACCACGGTAATCATTCACTCACTGACCGACCACCGACGCATGCTGCCCATCGACAAAACCGCCGAACTGGTGCCGGCACATGCGGACTTTCTGTTGGTGATTTCCTACAACCCCGGCTACCAGAGCGTGCTGAAAGACCTCAAGCCAAGCACCCGCCAGCGCTTCGTCAGCTTCGACTTCGACTATCCCGATGTCGAACACGAAGCGGCCATCGTCGCCCACGAAAGTGGCATCGATGCCGGCACGGCCGAGCGCCTCGCGGTGATTGGCGAGAAAACGCGCAATCTAACGGATTACGGTTTCGAGGAAGGCGTCAGCACCCGCCTGCTGGTCTACGCCGGCCAGCTCATGAGCCGCGGCATCGCGCCGCGGCGGGCGTGCCAACTGGCCATCGTCAGCGCTGTGTCGGACGATGAAACCGTGCAGAGCGCGGTTGCGGGGATCGTCGACGTCGTCCTTCCATGAGTTCTGGCCTGGCGCTGTTCGAGGTAGAGCGCGTCCTCGCGTTGTTCGCCCAGGGCATCAGCGGCCAGCCCTATCAGATACAACCCGAGTCCGATGCCGGCCCACAACTCCAGCACACCAGCGGCAATGCCCTGCACAGTTCGACCACCCTGTATCTACCCGATTCGTTCGGACCGTACCCAGAGCGCGACGCCAACCTGGGCGGCTATCGCCTGCTGGCGCTCCACCAGTTGTGCTATCGCGAGTGCGGTTCCCACCTGTTCTCGGTGGCCCGGGCCCGCGAGCAATGCCCGGAACTGAAGATCCGCCCGCTGGTCGACCTTGGGCCCCGCGAATCGGATCTGACGCTGCTGTTCGCCCATTTTGGCAATCCGACACTGGCACGCGGGCTGTACCGGATCATCGAGGCAATCCGCATCGACCAGCACATGCTGCGCCGCTACCCGGGGATCACTCCACACTACCGTCGCTTCGCCCAGCTCGAAATACAACAGCGCATACCCGATTCGATTGATGGGCTGGCGCCGCTGCTCGACGCAGTGATTGCCCTGGGACTCGGCGCGGACCGCGCCTCACTGACCGAGCGGGATGCAACGGGCCTGTTCGCCGCGCTTGCCGAGCTAGTCGATGCGGTCACGCATCCCGATGCCGATGTGTACGCCAGTAGTACCGCACTCACTCACAGCTACCAGCTGATCGAGATGCACGGGTTCGATACCCGCTGGTCGATCGAGGGACCAACGGGCGATCCCCGCGAGGACCCACTCGAGTCCTCGCCCACGATGCACGGCGATCCGCCACTGGAGTGGTTGCAACGCGATGCCCGCCTCGGCGATTGGCAGGATGAGGTTGATGCGCTGCAACTGGCATTGGACGAACTGGGAGGGATTTGACCTCACCGATCCAGAAGGCATGCCAACACCCGGCGCTGCATCGGCAGCGATACCTGATGAAGTAAATCCAGGTGGCCGCGCGGCCGCAGGCGAGGACGGGGCCGGGGAGCTGCGTCCCGCGGACCTCGAGGTAGAGGACCGCAAAACAACAATTCAGGATACCCACGACCAGCTCGTCCGGCGCATCGACATGGAGCGTTCAGCTGTCCGCAACGCCCTGGGCGGGAACGCGCACGCCGGACCCAGCTTTCTGTACGACGAGTGGGACGAGCCGGGGCAACGATATCTGCGTGCCTGGTGCAGATTGTTTGAAGAGCGCCTGGCGCCGGGACCCGACGACGACAGCGATGCTCTGTTGCGCAATGTCGCCGCGCTGCGCCGCGCCGTACGCCAGCAATTCGAGCAACTCCGACCGCAAGCCTACAGTCGCGTTCGCAAGCTCACCGAGGGTGATGAGCTGGATTGGGATCAACTGATCGCCTACCGGGTCGACCGTCATCGCGAGGCCAGCCCAGACGACCGCGTCTATCAGCGCCACGACCGCAAGGCACGCGACGTCAGCGCGCTGTTCCTGGTCGATCTGAGCGCCTCGACCGACGATCCCCTGGTGGACGCCGAACCCGAGGCTGTCGCAGCCGAAGCAAACCTGCGCGATCCGTTCGACGATCCCCTCCTGTGGGCCCCCGACGGGAAGCTCGAGGCGGAACCGCCACGACGCCGCATCATCGATGTGCAGCGCGAAGCTCTGCTGTTGATGGCGGATGCACTCGACCGGCTCGGCGACCGGTTCGGCGTGTTCGGCTTCTCAGGCTACGGACGGGACTGCGTGGACTACTACATCGCCAAGGAATTTGCCGAGCCGTGGACTACCCGCGGCGTGAAGGCATTGGCGGCAATGAAACCGCGCCGTAGCACCCGCATGGGACCGGCAATCCGGCACAGCACGCGCAAACTCATGCGCGCCGGCGGGGCGCTGAAAGTCCTCATCGTGATCAGCGATGGGTTCCCCCAGGACTGCGACTACGGCCCGGATCGCGGCTCTCACGACTACGGGGTGGCAGACACAGCGAAGGCGCTTCGCGAAGCCGAACGGGCCGGGGTGTCGACGTTCTGCATCACGGTGGATCGTTCGGGGCACGATTATCTGAAGCGAATGTGTGATGAGGCGCGGTATATGGTGATCGACGACATCGAGACGTTGCCGGCGGCGCTTTCGAAGGTTTATGCGGCGCTGACGACGAAGT
>PVMK01122036.1_pt1 | contig 13137 bp, 11 predicted proteins | sample 1853481 | NCBI WGS metagenome assembly PVMK01 (sample SAMN08533507, study PRJNA380276) | Marine sediment metagenome, whole genome shotgun sequencing project.
CGTATTTTATCAAAAATACGGTCTAAATGTGAATCTCTTAGTCAATCACCTGGAAGGGGAAGAATTGTACCGGAATTAAAAGAATATGGGATTGCTAGTTATCATGAGATTATTGTGAAACCATGGCGTATTATTTATCGAATTTCTGACAATAAAATATATGTTCTTGCTGTAATTGATTCAAGAAGAAATATTGAAGATATATTAATAGAAAGATTTCTTGAATAAAACACAAAAAATAAAATATAACCAGGCAGTGAAGTGAATGCATACCATAATACGCTTTTGGAGCTAGCATTAATCTTTAGGTATGCAAATTGTCATACTGCCTTTTTAACATCATACAGTGGTATGCATCACTTACCGCTACGTTAAGATTTTTTCAAGCACCCCCAGCCTTTTTTATATACTCTTTAACTTTTTTCCTATACGCCTTATGCAGCTGTTTTGTAACCGTACACTTGGTCCCCGCCTTCTTGTCATCTATCTCAGAAACAGGCATGACCTCCATCGTGGTGTTTGAAATAAAGACCTCGTCAGCACTATAAACATCCTCCGGCCTGAACCTTCCTTCGTTGACCTTGATCCCGAGTTTACGGGCGGCATCGAGGATCAGCCTCCTCGTTATCCCGTCCAGAATACCGACCCCGGTGGCAGGGGTACAGAGGACATTTTTCTTTAGAAAGAAGATGTTCGATATGGTGCCTTCGGCAATATACCCCCTGTGGTTCAGCATTATCGCCTCATACGCGCCCTTCTCAATCGACTCTCTTTTTGCAAGTATATTGTTCAGGAAATTGAGGGACTTTATCTTGGGGTCAAGCGCCTTCTTGTAGTTCCGTCTTGTATTGACTATCGTGATATTAACACCTTTTTGATAATAGCTCCCGGGATAGTCGGTGAACTTCTTTGAGATGATCACGAATGTCGGTTCCGGGCAGAGTGCGGGATCAAGCCCGAGCGGCCCCGGACCTCTGGAAACGGTTATCCTCACATACGCCTCTTTGTGCTTGTTCGCTTTTATTGTTTGATAAACAACTTTTTTTATTCCGTCATGTCCTTGCGGGAGGACAAGCCCTATCATTGACGCGGAACGAAAGAGCCTCTCGATATGTTCATCGATCATAAAAACGGTCCCCTTATACGCCCTCAGGGTCTCATATATCCCGTCGCCGTAAAGAAACCCGTGGTCAAAAACTGAAACAAGAGCCTTTTTTTCAGGAACAAGCTTACCATTAAGATAGATCATGAAATCAGTTTATCACGGCAACGGCTTATTTTCCAAGGTCAAAGGGCCTCAACACGCCGTATAATATCGGTAACCACAGTATTGTTGACCTAATCATATTTAACATCTACAATAATGCTTTAACACTTAAAAAATAACAAATGGAGGCTTAAATGGAAAAGTGGGAATGTACTATTTGCGGTTATATTTATGATCCTGAAAGAGGGGACCCGGACAACGGTGTCGAACCGGCCACCCCTTTTGAAAAGCTTCCGGAAGATTGGAGCTGTCCTGTATGCGGGGCCCCGAAGGACCAGTTCGAAAAGGTCGAGTAGTGGCTACACACCTGTGCCCTTGAGGGTAAATTACCCCTACTGAACCATATAGCGCATCGTACTGCTACTCTATATTGAAGACCGCTACTTCTTTGCTGCCGGGAAGATATTCCCCAACAGGCACAAGCTTCTTGCCCTCATCAATACAGCCGATAATTATCGTCCATAGCTGGTTCAGTTCTGTTTTTTCCCTTTCATTTTCGGGGGTCATCTTGAGCAGAGTGCCTTCGAGTTCTATTTTCATCCGATCCTCCTTTATCCTGTTAGGTGTTTAGTTCCAGTATATCAAAAAACATCTGGATTACAAATGGCTATGATTTATTTCCTGAATTCCTCTTCCGCTTCCCGGAGCAGTGCCTCCGGGTCATCCGAATATCTCAGTGAAAAGTGGAGGGGCTCCATTCTCCCCACCCCGGCCGCCCTCGCTATTCTGCCGGCTTCTCTGGCAGTAAGGTGATATCTCTCCATCGCCTTTTCCTTATCGCTCTCCAGAAAATACGTTTCTATATATAGGAGGTCCGAACCTTTGACAAGCTCGACTGTTTTCTTTATGTTCTCCTCGCTGCCAAGCGCGTCAACAACATATGAGAGTTTCTGGCCGTGAGATATATCTACTACTGCTCTCAGGTCTGAAAATGAGAGGGCCCGGCCTTCGACCGTGATAACGGCATTGAACTTATTCCCCCTTATCGCCTCTTTGAGTTCACTCAGCCAGGAACCGACAGGGAGGCCCATGTTCGTGAGCATTTCCTTATTAATATTGATATGGCACTCCTCTTCAAGGCTGAATGCCAGACACGGGATCTGATGGTCCAGTATTCTTACTGAAACCTTACAGAAAGAGTCATGCAGGAGTATGCCGTTCGAGGGCCTTTTATCCATGGGCTCCCGCCGGAAGCGGTTGCCGGCTTTAAAAACCGCATGTTCAATATATCCTTCAGTCACCTCATATACATTTATTACAAGCGGATATTCCTTTGTAAGGTTCCATGTATACCCCCTGAGCTTTCCCTCCACATGGTCAATGAATCCCTCAGGCCCGTAAAGCCTCAAAGGGCCCTCTTTTTTCAGGGATATTCTTAGGACATTGTCAAATCCAATGAAATGGTCAACATGCGTATGCGAGACAAAAATATCCGTTATTTTCAGGATATCACGGGGGGAAAGGCTGTTAGTATGGCCAAGGTCAAACATCAGTGCCCGCCCTTCCCATAGCAGTCTTATATAAAGTCCCGGGTCCTCAAAAGGACCGTTAAGCAGTCTTGTGTGGAAAGATGGCTTCATGGAAAATTATAGCTTAATTAATGATATAATATGAACTAAAAGCTGATCGTTGCTGATTTTTTACTTTTCAAATCATTTATCATACAACAGCAGTTTGTGAGGGAGGTTTTGAATGCCTGAATTAAGGAAGGACCCTATCTCAGGCAGATGGGTCATTATTTCGATCGAGAGAGGCAAACGTCCCTCTGACTTTGGAATGCGAATTTCACCAAAAAAAGGCGGGTTTTGCGCCTTTTGCAAAGGAAACGAACGTACCACACCTCCGGAAATCCTGGCTTTCCGGGCGGACGGAAGTAAACCTAATACCCCCGGCTGGTCCTTGAGGGTCGTGCAAAACAAGTTCCCCGCGCTTAATGTCGAAGGAGATCTGGACAGAAAAGGAGAGGGAATCTATGACAAAATGAACGGGGTCGGGGCTCACGAAGTAATAATCGAGTCCCCTGAGCATAACCTTACACTCTCCACCATGCCCTTGAAATCGGTAGAGGATGCCCTGTGGGCCTTTTACCAGAGGATCAAGGACCTGAAGAACGATAAACGTATAAGATATGTGCTCGTCTTTAAGAATGAAGGCGACGCTGCGGGCGCGTCACTGGAACATACTCACTCACAGCTCATAGCACTGCCCATTGTCCCGCAGCTGGTGCAGGAAGAGATCGACAATTCCAAACAGTATCATGATTACAAAGAACGGTGTATTTTCTGCGACATAATCGCCCAGGAAACAGCCGACAAGAAAAGGGTGATCTCCGAAAACGAATATTACATAGCACTCGCTCCTTTTGCCCCGAGATCGCCGTTTCGAGACAATGATACTGCCGAAGAAACATGAGTCCAGTTTTAAGCCGAACGGCAGTTTCAAGCTCCTGGCAGAGATACTACAAAAGACACTGAAACAGATCGATAAGATCCTTGACATGCCCCCGTACAACTTGATGATACATACATCGCCGTTCAAGAACGAGACGAATGATTATTACCACTGGCACATAGAAATAATACCGAAACTCACGAAGATCGCGGGGTTTGAATGGGGTTCCGGTTTCTATATTAACCCAACACCTCCGGAAGAGGCTGCAAAGTTCCTGAGAGAAGCGGAACTATAGCGCATTAAGAAGAAAAATGGCTGAAACAAGCGAAAAACAATATCGAGATAAACAGTCCGTGAAAACCGATATTCTAATTAAGGTCGCCAAAGTCGCCAGTTCCACGCTTGAGCTTCGTGAGATCCTCGATACCATCCTGGAAGTAATAGCCGACAAACTCAATAAGGACCTCTGTTCCATCTGCCTGCTGAAGCCCGAAAATAATATCATCTGCATAGAAGCGGCAAAGGGTGTGAGCAAAGAAAACGTCAATGTATTCTGCATCAAGGACGAAGACGAGATCATAAAGAAGGTCTTTAAGGAAATGCAGCCGCTGATAGTCGAGAACATCAATAATGACGCGGAGATAAAGAGGATCATAAATCCTGAATCCTGCCATATGCTTTCACTGCTCGCGGTCCCGATCGTCAGGGACAATATCCCGCTCGGAATATTAATGGTCCAGACAAGGGACTCGCATAAATACAGCCAGGATGAGATAAACCTCCTGACAATAATTTCGCACAACATCAGCGCCGCCATAATGAAGGCGGACCTCTACCAGAACGTCAAGGAACAGCTCGATGAGCTCAAGGTCATACATGAGATCGGCAAGGCCATAACATCCATTCTGAATATCGACGACCTTCTTCCGCATATATGCGAAGAGGTCTCAAAGGTCTTTAATGTAAGGGGCTGCATACTGAGACTCATAGAAGGAGAGACCCTTCAGGTAAAGGCCTCCTACGGACTGCCCGAGGGGGTAAGCGACAAGATGACGCTTAAAATTGGTCAAGGCACTGCCGGACAGGTGGCGCTTACCGGTGAACCCGTTATCATAAACGACAAATCCAGGATGCCCAGAGACTATAATGTCCCCGGGGTTGATTCCTCGACCATGATCTGCGTCCCTCTTATGATCGGGAAGAAGATCCTCGGCACCCTGGCGCTTTTCGATAAAAAGGACGAGTGGGGGGTCACGACCTTTGCCGAGAATGACCTGAACACCTTACTGACCTTCGCCTCCGTCTCATCGATCGCTATTGAGAACGCTCGGCTCTACAGGACTGAAATAGAAAAAGAAGAAGAGGTCACCCAGACAAAGGACTACCTCTCCAGCCTTATAGACGGTTCCGCCGACGCCATTATTACCACTGACACCGAAGGGATGGTAATCTCATGGAACAAGGGGGCAAAGAATATTTACGGCTATACGGAGGAAGAGGTGAAAGGCAAGTTCCTGCCCATGGTCCCTTCTTTCCTGATAGATGATGAGAAAAATATAATAAACAGCATAAAGCGGAAAGAGATACTGAGGAACCTCGAGACCATACGCCAGACAAAGAACGGAAGGCTGATCGAGGTAAGCCTGACCCTTTCACCCATAATGGACCATTCCGGAAATGTCACGGGCATAAGCGGTATATCCAGGGACATTTCTGAAAAGAAAATGGTCGAAAAGGAGTTAATAAGAAAGAACCAGGAGCTTTCACGGTTATTTTTCATCAATTCCGTGGTCCGGAGCACGCTCGATCTGGATAAGCTTCTCAAGATGGTCCTCACAGTCGTTACAATGGGTGACGGTCTCGGGTTCAACCGCGCAATACTGTTTCTCGTTGATAAATCGGAGGATGCCCTCAACGGTATTATGGGGGTAGGACCCGCGAGCCCTGAAGAGGCAAAGGACATATGGATATCAATGGAAGGCAAGAGCCTGGGGGCGATTATCGAAGAAATAGAAAAAGGACCCTTTGATATGGATTCACACCTTGACAGGCTGAGCCAGAGTATAAAAATCAACCTTGACGCTGAATGCGTCCTCTGCCGCTGCGTGAAAGAGAAGAGACCGTTCAATATACAGGATGCCATGTCAGAGCCCCTCGTAAATCCCACCCTTATAGATATGCTCGGTGTGGATTCGTTCGGGATCGTACCACTGATCTCGAGAGATACGGTCATAGGGCTTATCTGGGTAGATAACCTTTTTACCGGCAGGCCGATCAAGGACGAGGATCTGCAGTTCCTGATGGGATTTTCGAGCCATATCGCTTCGGCAATAGAGAACGCAAGGCTGTTTGAGAATGTCTCACTTGCCCGGGCAGAGCTCAAGAACATATTCGAGTCAATGTCCGACATGGTCTATTTCACCGACAGGGAGCTAACCATAAAACGTATTAACCAGGCCGTGGTCAAGAGGATAGGAAAACCGGAAGAAGAGATCATCGGCAGGAAGTGTTACGAAATATTCCACGGCAAGAGCGAGCCGTGGGAAAAATGCCCTCACCTAAAGGCAAGTGAACTCGAAAAACCGTTCGTGGGTGAGATCGAAGACCCCTATCTCGGCGGCACCTTCGTGATCTCAAACTCCCCGATCTTTGATTCTTTAAATAATTTCGTAGGGATCGTGCATATATCACGTGATATATCCGAGATCCAGACATTAAGAGAAAGGGTGATCCATTCCGAAAGGATGGCAGCACTCGGTGAACTGGCCGCAAGGGTCGCGCATGAGATCAGGAACCCCCTGATATCCATAGGAGGGTTCGCACGGAGGCTCGAAAAAAGGCTGACTGATGATACAAAGGAATATGCCAAGATAATCGTAAATGAGGTCACCAGGCTCGAGAACATACTCAAAGAGATCCTCGGTTTCGTGAAAAGTTCAAGGCTCATGAAACAAAAGGCGGACATCAACGAACTGCTCGACGAAGTATTAAATTTCATCACGCCCGAGATACTCGAAAAGAAGAACACTATACAAAAAGACCTCTGCGAAACACCGCTAATGGCATCCATAGACAACGACAGGATAAAAGAGGCCATACTGAATCTTATTGCGAACGCCGCCCATGCAACGAACTACGGGTCCATTACTATAAAAACAACACGGGTAGATAACGAGGCTGTCATCGAACTTTCGGATACGGGCTGCGGCATCAAACAGGAGGACATCAAGAATATCTTCAACCCGTTCTTTACGACAAAGTCAGAGGGAACGGGTCTCGGCCTGGCAGTGACCCATAAGATCATCCAGGAGCATAACGGCAAGATAGAGGTCGAAAGCTCCGCAGACTGCGGAACAACTTTCAAGATACACTTGCCTCTGGAATAATATTGATTGATTAAATTATTGTTTATATAGAAAATAGGATAACCAGATCATTGAAAGGAGAAATACAATGAAACTTCTTATTGTCGATGACGACACGAATATACAGCGTCTTTACAAAGAAGAACTCGAGGATGAAGGATACGATGTTACTATCGCGCCAACAGGCAAGGCCGCGCTCGAACTCTTTCAAAAAGAGACGTACGATATTGTGACCCTTGACATACTCATGCCTGATATCGACGGGATAAGCCTCCTGAGAAAAATGAAAGAGCAGCGGCCGGACATACCGATAATAATGTCGACCGCGTATGATTACAGGGATGACTTCGCTGTCTGGGCATCCGAGGCGTATATCGTCAAATCATCCGATCTTGGAGAGCTGAAAAAGACCATAAAGAGGCTGCTTGATAAATAATCCCGGCCTGTCTTTAAATTCAGGCAGCCGGGCATAATAGAGTACTGGTTCTGACTTCTACCCCCTGAAATATCAGGGAAAATCGGCCGTTCCACCCTTTCCCCAGGTCACAGGAAAAAACCGCACAGGTTTACAAAACAAGCTGTAATTGGGTAATATTCTTAGGTTCAGTTGAAAAATGGAGAGGTGACCGAGCGGCCGAAGGTGCTCGCCTGCTAAGCGAGTGTAGGGGTCATACCTTACCCAGGGTTCAAATCCCTGCCTCTCCGCCACTTAACAATAGAGGCCGTAGGCCCCTGGCAACGGACAGATAAAATAACATTAACTGGAGGGAAACTAATGAAAAAAACACTCTTAATACTATCAGCACTGGCGTTGCTCTTTTCATTCGGGGCATGCGAGAAAAAAGAAGAAAAAATCGATGCAAAAAGCCAGGCACCATCAGGACCTATCATGGACGCGACCATACCCGGACAAGGTGATGGCGGACACGGCGGTCCAAAGACAGAGTTCAGTGTAGTTGTCCCGCAGGAAGTAAAGGACAGCTGGACTTCAGCGGTATTTATAATAGAAGACAAACAGGAAGGTAATCAAAATGAGGTCACCGTAGATGTAGGCGGTGAGTTCGATATAGCCGACTCAGGCCTGGTTGTAAAGACAGGGCCCTTCCTCCCTGATTTCAAGATGAGCGCTGAGACCATCACATCCAACTCGAACAACCCGAATAACCCCGCTATTGGCATAGAAATATATGAGAACGGTGCAAAAGTATTTCCTCCGTCAGGAAAATGGGGATGGCTCTACGTAAACTTCCCAACGATCCATTCATTTGAGCACAGCCGTTACGCTCTGGTATTGAAGGAAGGGATAAAGAAGTAATAACATATCAGGTAAGCGCCCATAGCTCAACTGGATAGAGTGCCTGACTACGGATAATACGGTGGATTAAGGGTTTTCCTTTATTCCACCGTTACTTACCCATTTTTAAAAAGGTTTATTCCGTTTTCACCCTCAGATAAAATCCTTGAAAATCAGTACGATGTCCGTTTATATCCGTTTGTGGTAGGTACATGAACAGTCACATGGGATTGATGAGGGCAACATGACCTTTTCTGACCCGTCTTAATCTTACTACATTTCATGATTTATAGAATCATAGGTTATAATTATTTGTACATTATTTTTTTCTCCCACTTTGATATAAGAGGGCACATTATTTAGTTATGAAGAATGGTTCTAATAATAAAACCATCGTCCAGGTTATCCTGATCATTCTACTTGCCCTTCTTGCTTACTCTAATACATTCAACGTGCCTTTTCACTATGATGACAAACCCGTCATAGTCAAAAATCCTATCGTCCAGGATCTTAGTTACTTTATTGAACCTTCAAAGGCCAGTGATTTTAAAGGCCTTTTTGAGTACAAAACCTTTAAGAACAGGTACGTGGGATATCTGACGTTTGCCCTGAATTACAAATTTCACGGCCTTGACGTTAAGGGATACCATATTGTTAATCTGCTGATACATATAATAAATAGCCTCCTTGTTTATTTTTTAATATTTCTTACATTTAAGACCCGTTATATGCGGGAATCACGTATTGCGGATTATGCAGGGCATATATCATTTTTCACAGCTCTTCTCTTTGTCTGCCATCCGATACAAACACAGACCGTTACCTATATATGGCAAAGAGTCACCTCCCTAACCGCTATGTTCTGCCTCCTTTCACTTACAGCATATATAAAAGCAAGGATCGGATACCAGAAAACGGAATTACAGGTAAAGGGGTCGGGGCGCTGGGTGCGAAAACCGGGGTCTTATTATGTGACAGCTGTTATTTTTGCAGTGCTGGCCATGAAGACCAAGGAAATCGCATTTATCCTTCCGGTTGTCATTGGGTTATATGAACTTATGTTTTTTGAGGGTAGACTGAGAAAAAGGGTTCTCTATCTGGTTCCGGTATTTCTTACAATGCTCATAATTCCGTTGAGCATTGTAACCATGGACAGACCTTTAGGAGACATGATAGGGGATATCAGCCAGGTGTCGAAAGAGGTGGAATATATATCCAGGGCGGATTACCTGTTTACGGAATTCAGGGTGTTAGTTACATACATAAGACTTATATTTTTGCCGGTCAACCAAAATCTCGATTATGATTATGCTATATATAATTCATTCCTGAATCCCGGTGTATTCCTGTCTTTTCTCTTTCTCCTGTCGATATTCAGCCTTGCTTTATATGTATTTTATCGATACAGAAATACCGCTACACATATAAGGCTGGTCTCCTTTGGTATATTCTGGTTCTTTATTACACTGTCTGTTGAATCAAGTATTATCCCTATAAGAGATGTTATAAATGAGCACAGAATGTATTTGCCTTCAATAGGGATATTTGCTTCCGTTGTTACTGTTATCTTTTCCGGTGCTTCGAAAATCAAAGAGCGGTGGAGAATGACAGTGGTTACGACAGTTCTGTTTCTTTTTATTGTTTCTGTTTTGCTGTCTGTGACAACTTATGCAAGAAATGAAGTCTGGAAGAGTGAAATAAGTTTATGGAGTGATGTTGTGAGCAAAAGCCCCAATAGCAGGGGTTACAATAATCTTGGGCTTGCCTATCAGTCTGCTGGTCTTATTAATAAGGCTGTAGAATCTTTTACCCTTGCCACTGAAGTAAATCCTGAATATGCTCTGGGATATAATAATATTGCAAATATCTATATCTCCAACGGTCAATTTGATAAAGCTATAGACCTATATAAGTTAGCTATCAGAAACAACCCCGATATCGATATGATACATGCCAATCTCGGCTCTGTTTACTGGGCAATTAATCTACTCGATAAAGCGATAAAGGAATATGAAACAGCTATAAGGTTAAGACCTGATATCCCGGATGTTCACTTAAACCTTGCTAATGTATACAGGTCAAAGGGACTTGTAAATAAAGCGGCAGAGCATATTGCTATCGCTATAAATCTCAAAGATGACAGTCCCAGGGCCCACTTGGAACTTGGCAAGACATACATGTCTCAAGGTTCAACTGCTGACGCTATTGAAGAGTTCAGGATAACTTTAAAACAGGATCCCGGATCTTTTGTCGCGCATAACAACCTGGGGATCATTTATGGTTCGAGCGGCAGAATGGGAGAGGCTGCAAAGCACCTTAAGGATGCGATCAGAATAAAGCCTGGCTATGCAGAAGCGCATAATAACCTCGGCAATGTCCTCAGGTCACAGGGTCTGGTTGACCAGGCAATTAAAGAATACGAAACAGCTATAAGACTGAGCACTGATTACTACCTTGCGTATAATAATCTTGGTATTACATATGGTTCTGCGAAAAGGCTGGATGAGGCAATAGAAAACTTCAAAAAGGCCATACAGATAAGCCCTGATTTGCTCCAGGCACACAATAATCTGAGCTTTGCCTACCTGTCTGCGGGCATGCTCGAAGAGGCGATAGAAGAGTATAAAGTTTCCATTAAGCTCAAGCCTGATAATGTTTCACTACACGTTAATCTCGGTGCGGCTTATAAAGCAAAAGGGCTTATAGACAATGCCATTGAAAGTTTAAAGTCAGCATTAAAAATCGATCCGGACTCTGCCCTGGCACACTTTAACCTTGGCATTGTATATATGGGAAAAGGGGATCATGAGATAGCAAAGAAAGAGTTCGAAAGAGTATTGCAGATAGATCCTGACAACCGTAATGCATGGCAGGTTCTTAAATCGCTCAATGAAAGATAAATGCCAGGGCTTAATATGTGATACTATCAACCTTTATTCAGGCAGGCTTTGTGAATATTCGAGGACATCCATAATATCATCTATTGTATAACCTTCTTCAATTCCAGAAGGCATGTTGATTATGTTATTGTCCAATTTCAATTTAACTCTTAGGGCCGGCATTATTTTTTTGGGGTGACTAAACCTTACCTTATGTACAAACTCCCATGGATTATCATTGGCAACAGTCCCTATATATTCCGGGTCCTCTTCAGTAGCGAAATTTTGAGTTTTCCCATCTGCCCCGTGACATTTTACAGCGCATATTTTTTCATAAATAACTTTACCGTTTTGAAAATCTGCCGATAACGGTTTTTTTCTTTCATAGTTAATATATGATCTGTAATCAATGACACCTCTTTTTATAAAAACCGCCAGATCATGAATTGAATCATAGTCCATAAAAGCTGAAAAATCATGACCAGGGGATGTCGAACCTAATAATATTGCCACTATATCTTTTTCAGGCAGTTCTTTGGCTGATAATATACCCTTAAAACCTGTTTTATGAGGGCCAGATCCATAAGCCCCGTCTTTACCCAGATAGTCCCATCCATGACACTCTTTGCATCTCCATGTAGAAACGCCATGTCTCTTGTTTGTGTTTTTATCCTTCCATAATGGATTGTCCTGCTCAGGAAGATCGGTCCCGATCGTGACCACCCACCACTTGTCATATAGCTTGCCGCCATTTACAATTTTTTTAATTACCGTAGCTTCATGCTTATTATCGGTTTTAGTATCATTCTCAGTGCAGGCGAATGCCGTTAAAACTGATAAAAACATTAATACCAATAAACTTCTGTTCAAATACATAGTTTTCATTATGATCTTTATAGTTTAAAAATGTCTTTTTTTATTCAGCAGGGGAAAAATTGTAGTTATATTTTCACTAAAAAAAAAGAAAAGTAAACAACAATTTATAAATAACCATTCCGGCAAGGAGCTTTGGGTAGAAGTATGCGGATTTTGGAGGCATCGAATTTTATTGATACGCAAGTGTTATTAACTCCTGTGCGCCTGTTATTTATCTCTGGTGCCTTTCAAAGATATCTAATGTCTTATCCTATGGGACAGGATAAAATTACCATACAGAGGCAGTACGGTATCCTACTGTCCCTACTGGTAAAAAACTATTCTTAAAGTGTAGAATAATCATCTAACAGTCACCTGAGACGACCCGGTGCCTGACTAAACTGTGTACGCTGTTGATTTTAAATAATGCGCCCATAGCTCAACTGGATAGAGTGCCTGACTACGGATCAGGAGGTTGGGGGTTCGACTCCTCCTGGGCGCGCCATTTTCAAGCAACTTGCAGTTGCGAAGCCCCCCGAGCAATTGACAATTGCGAAGTCCCCGCATCTTGGATTTGTTAGTCCCCTACGTAGTTTTAAGCATTAAAACTATAAGGGACGTAAAATCCGCGGGGGGAAGCTTATCACCCATCGCAAATCTGCAGGGGGCCTTTCATTACTCTTCTTTTTCCCATCTTATTTCTATCAACCCTCCCTCCATATTTGTGTTAGAATTAAAAAGATGATCAGGGATCTCAGGAATAAATTATCAGACTTCCTTGCCAGGGGTCTATGGGAAACAGACTTATCTACCCTTACAGGATACAGATCATTTCTCATCAAGTCCCTGAGGCTTTTCAGTGTGGCCATTCACGAATTCACGGAAGGACAGCTGACACTCAGGGCAATGAGCCTGGTCTACAGCACCCTCCTTTCGATCGTCCCCATAATCGCGATCAGTTTTTCGGTGCTCAAGGCATTCGGAGTGCACAACGAAATACTCGAACCCTTCATGATCAAGTTCCTCGCGCCGCTTGGTCCCAAGGGCGGAGAGATAACCTCCACGATCATAGGTTTTGTCGAGAAT
>PVMK01165236.1_pt1 | contig 13134 bp, 13 predicted proteins | sample 1853481 | NCBI WGS metagenome assembly PVMK01 (sample SAMN08533507, study PRJNA380276) | Marine sediment metagenome, whole genome shotgun sequencing project.
GGCTTTTTGTTCCAATCGGTCATAGAATCCCGGCTCACTCAAAGCTTGCACGGTTGCAACTCCAGCAGCCATTGCCAGAGGATTGCCGGATAATGTCCCAGCCTGATAGACTGGTCCTTCCGGAGCAATTTGCGCCATGATCTCTTTTTTACCGCCATAGGCTCCGACCGGCAGGCCGCCACCGATGATTTTGCCAAGACAGGTTATGTCCGGCGTGATGCCAAACCTGCTTTGAGCCCCGCCAAGTGCAAGGCGAAAACCGGTTATTACCTCATCGAAAATAAGGACAATGTTATGCTGTGCTGTCAACTCCCGCAGTTTTTGCAGGAAACCTTCTGCCGGTGGCACAACACCCATATTGCCGGCAACCGGCTCAATAATGACACAGGCAATTTCCAGGGCTTGGTCCGATAGGGTTTTTTCAAGGGTTTCAAAATCATTATAGGGAATGGAAATGGTGTTTTTTACAATGTCGTCCGGTACACCGGGGCTGCCTGGTATGCCAAGCGTTATAACTCCGGACCCTGCCTTTACGAGAAAAGAGTCAGCGTGGCCGTGATAGCAGCCGTCAAATTTTACCACTACATTTTTCCCGGTATAGCCACGCGCCAGCCGTATTGCGCTCATTGTGGCTTCAGTGCCGGAACTGACAAAGCGCACTTTGTCCATGGAAGGAAAGGCCTTGATCACCTGTTCGGCCAACTCAATCTCCAGGGGGGTTGGTGCCCCAAAGCTTGTGCCGTTGGCAAGCGCCTGTTCGATTGCAGCAATTATTTTCGGGTGGTTATGGCCTAAAATCATGGGCCCCCAGGAACAGACGAAATCAATGAACTCATTGTCATCGACGTCAATGATTTTTGCCCCTATCGCCTTCTTTACAAAAAGGGGGTCGCAGCCAACAGACTTACAGGCACGAACCGGACTGTTGACACCTCCAGGGATCACAGCCTGGGCCTTGGTAAAATATAATTTTGAGTTATCGATGTTCATGGGTTCTTTCCCTCCAGTGGTCATGTTTATAGCCATTTAAGCTTGTTGTTGTTTGATTACTTAAATCGTATCATCTATAAAGATGAGAGCAATAATGTATGTGTTAATCGAAACAATATAATGCTAAAAAAAACAAAAGTGTCGAAATTTTCGACTATAGCACGGAAAAAAATATTCTGTCAAAAGCAAAACGTTTTCCAGTGATTAATAAGGATACAATAAACTGCCTTCGCTCCCGATAAAAGTAAGAATTTTTTCTTGTCATAAGCAGGTTCAGTCGGTAAGATGCCTTCTCTCAGGCAGGCTAGATAACATTTGAATTATAAAATGAAATAATAGGAGTCATGAATATGGCAGGAGAAAATGTAAAACACCTCACTGATGCAGAGTTTGATGAGTATGTCTTAAAAGGGAACTTGCCAAGTCTGGTAGATTTCTGGGCACCCTGGTGTGGGCCCTGCAAGGCTATCGGTCCTGTGATTGAAGAGCTTGCCGGTGAATATGCCGGTAAGGTGCAGATCACCAAAATGAATGTCGATGACAATCCAACAACTCCAGGAAAGTATAGTATCAGGGCGATCCCAACCGTCATACTTTTCAAAGGTGGTGAGATCATCGACCAGAAAACCGGAGCAGTAGGCAAGACTGAACTGGTTGCAATGCTTAATAAGGCATTATAAATAGAATTGCGTCCACCATCCCAAATCACGTAATGGCAAATACCCACCATCAACTCATTATTCTCGGAGGTGGTCCGGCAGGTTTGACAGCGGGCTTGTATGCTGCCAGGGACCGCTTGCAAGTTGTGCTGGTTGAAAAAGGCGTTGTGGGAGGCCAGGTACTTGTCACAGACTGGATTGACAATTATCCAGGCTTTCCGGAAGGGCTGTCAGGGTTTGACCTGATTGAAAAAATGGCTGCCCAGGCTAAACGTTTTGAGCTTGAAACAAAAAATGCAAATGTGGTTAAAGTCGAGCTTACTGAAGCAAAGAAAAAACTTATCTTTGAAAGTGGCGAGGAGTTGACCTGCCAGGCATTGATCATTTGTACCGGCGCCCGCCCCAATAAGCTTGGCATACCAGGCGAGCAGGAACTCACCGGCAAGGGGGTTTCCTACTGTGCCACCTGTGACGGCCCTTTCTTCAGGGACCAGGAAATACTTGTAGTGGGTGGAGGTGATACAGCTATCCAGGAGGCGGATTTTCTTACAAAATTTGCCAGTAAAGTGACCGTGATCCATAGACGGGATGAACTGAGGGCTACAAAGGTGCTGCAGGAAAAAGCCTTTGCCAATGAACGGGTAGAATTTATCTGGAATTCCAATGTGGTTGCCATTGAAGGGAAAAAAGAAGTTGAACGGGTGAGGATACGCGACAATAACGGCGAGGAAAGAGAAATTGCCGCCAGCGGTGTTTTCATCCTTATCGGCACCATCCCTAACAGCGAAATACTTCCTTTAGAGCAACTGGGTGCGGATGAGTTTGGTTTTGTTATAACTGACAATGAGATGCGCACCAAGGTGGACGGGGTTATGGCAGCGGGGGACATACGAAGCAAGAGGGTGCGGCAGGTTATAAATGCTGCCGGTGAAGGAGCAGTCGCAGCCATAGCTGCTGAATACTATTTGAACGATTGGGATTAAGGACAATGAAAACTCTTTTGTTGAAGCACAAATATTTATTTATCTGCCCCATGGTGTTTTTTCTGCTGCTGCCGTTAACGGGCTGCTCCAAGGACAAATTTTATTCTTCGCTTGGCTTCCGTGCAAAATCGCCGGAATCCGTTGAAACCCTTGCCATTAAGGGGTTGGATTATTATGAACATGGCAAATACAATAAGGCTAAACAATCCTTTGAAATGCTGTTGAGCCGTTATCCGTTCAGCGAATACAGTCTGCTCGCTGAACTCAAGACTGCTGACTGTGATTTTTACATGGGAAATTACGAAGAGGCAGTGTTGCAGTATATGGATTTTGAGGAACGCCATCCTACCAACGAGGCTGTTCCGTATGTTATGTTTCAAATAGCCATGAGTTATTATAAACAGATAGACACAATTGATCGGGATGTTTCCAATGCTGTTAACGCTATCTATTCATTTTCAAGACAGTTGCGTGCTTTCCCAAATTCACCATACCAGGATGAGACGACGGCCAGGATAAAGGCGGCAAGGAATTTTCTGGCCAATCATGAATATTATGTGGCGAGTTATTATGAGAGAACAGGAGGGTACGGGGAGGCTGAAGCGCGCCTTGAATATCTCCTGAATCAGTATCCTGAATCAACAATTTCTCCCGAAGCGGCAGCGTTGCTGGATGACCTGAAAAATGGCAACCCACCTGGCAGGAGCATGTTTGGCTGGCTGCCCAAAAAGTTGCCTGATTGGGAAAAGCTTACACCTGAAGAGAAGTAAAAAATATCAATGAATTTCGAAAAAGGTTTCACTGAAACTGCTGGTTTTGTCCAGTGAAACCTCCATTGCTTTAACAGGACAAACTGTGACGCATAGTCCGCAGCCGCTGCATTTTTCAGGATCAAAAATGACAGCCATCTCGGGGCGCTTGAGCGCAAGGGCTCCTGTCGGGCAGATCCCGGTACAGGCGCCGCACTGGAAACATTTTTCGTCATCACGGTGAATGGATGTGGCAATACTTTCCGATTTAACATCCAGACCCTTGAGATAGCTGAGGCCTTTTTTGATGTTATCTTTATGTCCCCGCAACTCCAATATCATCACTCCTTCATGCTGGGGGAGAATTGTCGCCTTCAGAATATTAAATTCCACGTCAAACCGCTTGACCAACTGACAGATGATCGGTTGGTCGACGATGTCTTTGGGGAATCTCAGTATATAGATTCTGGTGTACACAATAACTACCTCATTTTTGTTTTTTGTAAGTATAAAATTAGCTTATGGTAATTTTTCTTCTAGCTTCTCCAGCAATTCCTCCAGTGATGCCTGGGTATCCAGGATGATCAACTCAGATGCTGAAAGCTCGTCCGGTGCTTGGAACCGTTTTTTCTGTTTCAGGTAAATCTCCCAGCGGCCGTCAGAAACTGCAGCAGGGTCCTTCTCCCTCAGATTCATTCTTCGCTTCATCTCTGCCTCAGGGCATTGGCAGAGAATAAAGTATACCTGAGAGTTCAGGTCCTTGGCAAGCTCTCGGACATCCTGCCGATCATTGGCATACTGATATGAGGCGTCAACGATTACCGAATCGCCCTGTTTTAAACTTGCTTCGGCTCTTTCAAGCAGAGTTTTATAGGTTTTTTGGGAAAATTCCTTTGTATAGATACCGGAATCAACTGCTTCCCGCCGGCTCTCAGCCGGATTAATATCGGCCAGTTCCTTCCTGACCCAGTCTGAATTATAGCAGCTCAACTGTTTGTGCGAGGCCCAGACCTGCGCAAGAGTGCTCTTGCCAGCGGCAATCATGCCAAAAAAGACATAGACCACAGGACTGTTTTTATCATGTGCGTTATGCTCCATATCGTTCGGCAAGCTGAAAGTATTTTTCGGCCATTTGCAGGCATTGCTGCTTGGTTGGCATGTCTACCTCAGGGGCATTTGCAGTAAAAAGATTTATTTTGCCTCGGACATAGGCCCTGTAGCATTTATAAAAGTTGAGCATTTTTCCCAGCGTGTCGTCCGTTGATTTTTTCATAAAACGGCTGACAAATCGGTCAGAGATGTTTGTCAACCCGTGAAAATCAAGATCCATGGCAAGAAAGGCTATATCGCTTGCCACGTCACAGAAGCGGAAACGTTCATTAAACTCGATACAATCAAAAATATATACCTTGTCCGCCAGGCAGATATTTGCGGAATACATATCTCCATGGCAGTCACGGATACGGCCGGCAGAAATTCTTTCAGCAAAGAGGTCATCCTGCTGGAGAAACGTGGTGGAAAATTTTTTGATACGGTCAAACTGAGATTTGCTGAGTGATTGACTGCCGATAAAAGTCTCAGTCTGCGAGAAGTTTTCAAAAATGTTCACACTGACTGCTTCCGGCCTGCCGAATTCCTGTATTTCAGGCCCGCCGTCAGCTTTGGCATAGAAAGGAACCAGGACATCACAGACAGCATCAACCATTTCAGGGTTTAGCCCACCGGCCCTGATGACATTGGCCATCATCCGGTCTTCGGGCATGCGCTTCATCTTAACGCCAAATTCTACAGTATTGTCCACGTTTGCATGTGCCTGGCTCGTCAGGTTGAAGTTGCCGTTTATCTTTTCCAAGGCAACAAGGTCAAGATAGATCGAGGGGCAGAGGCGTCGGTTTAAAATGAGTTCCTGCCGGCAATACTGGTGCCTTTTGGCAAGGGTGGTAAAGTCAAGAAAGCCAAAATCAACCGGTTTCTTAAATTTATAGACAAAATCGCCTGCTATGAAGACGTAGGAAATATGCGTCTGGACAAGCTTGACAGTTTCAGGGGCTGGAGCGTAGGCGGTCGGCTGCAATAAAAAATTAACAAAGTCTGGCAGTTGTTCGTTTTGCATGGAAAAGTTCCGTGGATATATTAAAGTCTTTATTGCAACGGGGAATTATCTATTATCTTTTTGAAAAATGGTCTGTTTTCAAACAGGTTGGCAACTCTACCAGAATAAATGTTTTCAGTAAACTGTTGATCAGCATAAATTGTATCCCATGCATTTATGACCTTATTTTGTTTTGATCTGAGCGTAAAAGGGATATTTTCGTTTGAAAAAAAGCGGAAAAAGGGGTCCATTGGGCTGCAAATAATCAAGTTTCCGAAATGGAAACAAATTTTTATAATACCCTTAAGATCTACTGATTTTCGGATGGGAACTATTTAGGAGCTTTCATATATATGGCAAAAACAGTCCATTTTTTACCCGATGATGTCAAGGTAACTGTTGAGGAAGGAGAGAACCTGCTTGATGTCGCGGCCAACGCCGGGGTTTATATCCATGCCTTTTGCGGTGGTGAAGGTGTATGCGGCAAGTGCAAGGTCCAGATTGAGCAGGGGGAAGTTGCCGCCACCCAGGCAACGCAGCTGAAAAGCGCAGAGATAGAACAGGGGTTCCGGCTTGCCTGCCAGTCAAAGGTCGTCACTGATCTTGTGGTGCAGATTCCCGAGACTATCAGAAAAGACGGCAAGAAACTGAAAAGGAAGCCTAAGACCACCCGGTCAATTTCTGCCCGCTCCCTTGATGATCTCATCGGCGTATGGGATGTTGAACCGCCGGTGGAAAAACGGTTCTTCTCCTTGAGTAAGCCCAGCATAGAAGATAACGTTTCAGACTTACAGAGACTTACCCGGGCTATAAGCAGGGGTTGCCCGGAATGCCGGGAGCCTTCCTATGATCACCCTGAATTGCTCCAGGAACTTCCTTTTATCATGCGCAAAGCCGACTGGGAGATAACCGCCATCCTGCTGCGCGGCAAAAGGGCCGAAGAGCCTTCCCGCATTATTGCTGTTGAACCAGGCGATACAAAGGATACATTTTATGGTCTTGCTGTGGATATCGGCACCACAACTGTGTGCGGGGTGCTCATTAACCTTAATACGGGTGAAGTGATTGCTGAGGCCTCTGAGTATAATGGGCAGATCCAGTATGGTGAAGATGTGATTTCCCGGATTGTTTATTCTCAGCGACCCGGAGGTCTTGAGGCACTTCAGGAAAGGGTGATCCACACTATTAATAATGTCATTGAGACGCTCTGCAAAAAAGTCTCCATAGTCCATAATGACATCAGCTATATAATGGCTGCCGGCAATACTACCATGTCCCATCTTTTGCTGGGGCTCAATCCAAAGTTTGTTCGTGAAGCGCCCTATACTCCCACCTGCAACCAGTATCCCATAACACGTGCTTCATCTATAGGGATCTCCGCCCATCCCTCTGTCCGGCTTTTTCTCTATCCTTCAGTTGCAAGTTATGTCGGGGGCGATATCACCTCCGGCGTCCATGCCTGCCAGATGCATAAAAGCCCGGAACTGACGCTGTTTATTGATATAGGCACAAATGGTGAGATCGTCATAGGTAACCAGGAGTGGATGGTCTGCGCAGCCTGTTCCGCGGGTCCGGCTTTTGAGGGAGGCGGCATCAAGCATGGAATGCGGGCCACAGGCGGTGCCATTGAAAATTTTCATATTGAGCCAGAGACTCTGGACCCCATGATCATCACCATCAACCATGCCAAGCCCCAGGGTATCTGCGGCTCCGGGTTGATCAGCATCGTGGCGGAACTGCTTGAAGCAGGGGTCATCGACCAGCAGGGGAAATTCAATCGAGAGTTTGATCACCCCAGAATCCGGGAAGGCAATGATGGTTACGAATATGTCCTGGTCTGGTCTAAAGATTCAGCAGTGGATGAGGACATTGTCATCACTGAAGTTGATCTTGATAACCTTATGCGGGCCAAGGGCGCCATGTATGCCGGCTACCAGACTCTGCTTGAATCAGTAAGCATGACCTTTTCTGATCTTGACAGGGTTATCCTGGCCGGCAACTTCGGCAACTACATTGATCTGGAGCAGGCCATCTGCATCGGTCTGTTGCCGGATATAGATAGGGATAAATTCTATTACCTCGGAAATGCCTCGTTACTGGGCGCGCAGATAAGTCTCACCGACCACAAAAGGTTTCTGGAACGTGATGTGGTAAGTAAGCTGATGACCAACATGGAGTTATCTGAAAGTCCTAACTTTATGAACCATTATGTGGCATCCCTCTTTCTGCCGCACACGGATATGAGCCTTTTCCCGACAGTTGCCAGGAAGCTGCCTGTGTCATCTGTATAGTTATCGGGTACTGTCGAACAAATTCATTGAAGTCTCTTGATTTCCCCGGCAGTGACAGGGTCAATTACAGGATTCCTGATCCTGTGCTCTTTCCAACTGAGCTACGGGGGGATTTCCTTTGGACCAGTGACACTTTAAGAACCATTCACGAGTCCAGGTTTAATATAGCTTTATGAACTTTAAGTGTTGACGAATGTCAATTTGTCAGGCCTGACCCCAACCCTATCTACCCGAAATTCCGGTAGGTGAGTAACAAAATCAAAACGGGCTCTTTTCGCGTCGATCGGTGTATAATAAATATTTGAACGGTATGCGAATTCACCTTGTAAAAGTGTATACAACAACGTGGCCCATCTCATGAAGACATATGATTGCATCATTGTTGGCACCGGTCCAGCCGGACTGGGTGCGGCGTTTCGTCTGAGCGATCAAAAACCTGCCTTGCGGGTACTGGTAATTGACAAAGAAAAACTCTGTACGGGAGGCCTCAGACACGACTGCAAGATGAATTTTACATACCCGGTAGGGTTCCCGGTAGACTGTTGGACCAGCAAGCAGGCGGAACATTATCTGCCGATGGTCATTGAGTGCCTCAACCCTGAGTTCATGCAGAGGATCGATCTGGAAACCTATCAGCAGCGGGCAGAACGGCTGGGGGTGGGCCTGCTTGATATCCGCCAGTGCCATCTGGGAACCGACGGGGGGTCTCCAGTTGATCAAGCGCCTCATGGACGAGCTTGCCAGGCGCAATGTCGAGGTGAGCCTGGAGGAGACAGTAAACGATATTGATCCCTCTGCCAGACGGATTATTACCAGCCGCCGGGAGATCGGCTACCGGGATCTTATTCTGGCGCCGGGAAGAGGGGGATTCCGTTTTCTGCAGAGTGCGATGGCAAAAGCCGGTATTCCATTCCTTGACAATGTTGTCGATATCGGCATCAGGGTCGAGACCCGTGAAGAACGCTTTTCCATCGTCAAGGACTACTATGACCCCAAGTTCAATTTCCCGTACAGGGTGCGCACTTTTTGCACCAACAGCGGAGCTGCTTACGTTGTCAGGGAACGCTACGAAACCAGGGACGGCCGTGAATACTTCAGCGTCAACGGGCACGCCTACAGTAATTCCCACCCCCGGAACGGTATAGTCAATTTCGCTTTGCTCAAGACGGTGACCTTGACCGAGCCTTTGGCCAGTGGTCAGGATTTTGCTGAAATGCTTGGCTGCCAGGCCATGCTCCTGGGAGGGAACAATCCGATCATGCAACGGGTTGGCGATTTTCGCCTGGGCAAACGGTCGGAGGCTAAGTCCTTTAACAGGGATTTATATGATTTTGAGCCGACATTATCAGATTGTACGGCCGGTGACATCAGCCTGGCAATGCCTGCCAAAATTTTAAAACCCATCTGGAGGGCTATGAAAATGTTGGACACCATCGTACCTGGGGTCCTTCATCCCGGCACCATCATGTATTATCCGGAAATCAAGCTCTATGCCAATAAACCGCGGTTTGTTGACGAGCATTTTAAAGCGGCGGAGAATATTTACCTGGTGGGAGACGGGGCAGGCACCAGTAGAGGGATCACCGGGGCCTGGGCCAGCGGGATCAGGGCAGCAGACGGCATCCTCACCAAGATGTGAGCTGGAAGTTTGTTTTTTAAAAATTGTTGTTAAATAATGCAATAACGCAAGCCTGACACCGTCACTCTAGGCCTTGCCATGAATTTTTACAGCCTGGTTTTTTCCTCTGCCTTGCGAGCACACCTTTTACACAAGCGGGTTGCCGGGAGGGTCTCGAGTCGCTTCAGCGAGATTAGTTTCCGGCACTTTTCACAAGTTCCATAGGTGGCGGCTGCCATTTTCGTTAAAGCCACGTCAATCTCTTCTATCTCCTGCTTATCCAGTTCATCCAATTGGTCGAAAAGGGCTGTCAGGTCCGCCTTCTGCGCCTCTTCCTCCATCTCGATATCGCGCGCGCTCAAGGTCTCCCACTCGGATTCGAGACCCTGCAGGCGGTCATATATCTCCAGGCGCTGCCTCAAGATTAAATCCTTTAAGCGTTTCAGATCTTTTTCATCCATGCCCATTCCTCCCAAAATCATAAAGGTTGGTATATGGGGTGCGCCGCAGCTAACATTCTAATCCTCTCGCCCTTGAGCGCACATACAGTTTCACCAGGCTTTATTAAAAATATAAGAATTCTTCGTCTTATGTTCAACAGCTGTCTGCTACGCTGGGCGGAAAAGTAAAATTCTGTCAGGAGTGAGACAGCAGACGTTTATCAGTTATTTAAGGTGAGGATTTAATATAGCTATCTTTACTTGAGGGAGAGAAATACTTAAATGTCAAGCCTGACCACGGTACTCTCATATCACCCCGTCACGTCGAGTACAATTTTGCCTCTGGCATGGCCGCTCTGGCTTGAGATGTGGGCCTTATCCGCTTCCTGGAGCGGGAAAACACGGGAAATTTCCGGCCGGACATGACCGTTGTCGATCAGGGCCGCGATCTCGCCCAACTGGGCTGCATCCGGCTGGACAAAGACATGAGCGCAGAGTTTGTTAAGGGCATCCATGCCCCCTGCTTCCGGTCCGCGTAAAGTTGAAACTATGATGCCACCCCTCTTCAAAACCTTCCATGAACGCTGCCAGACCTCGCCGCCCAGAGTGTCGAACACCACGTCCGCGTCATGCACCGCATCTTCGAAAGCCGTTGTTTTATAGTCGATTGTTTCATGGGCGCCGATGGATTTCAGGAATTCATGATTCCCGGCCGATGCCGTGCCGATGACATGGGCCCCGGCCCAGTTGGCAAATTGGACTCCATAGTGGCCTACACCTCCGGCAGCCGCGTGGATAAGGATTTTCTGCCCGGCCTGCAGGTGGCCCAGGTCAAAGATAGACTGCCAGGCGGTCAGGGCAGCCAACGGCACCGCAGCTGCCTGGATATAATCAATGGTCTCCGGTTTCAGCGCAACTTCCGAGGCTTTAACAACAATATATTCAGCATAGGCCCCGTTGCGCAATATCTCCGGCCGGCTGTAGACACTGTCGCCGATCTCCAGGCCGGTTACATTTTTGCCCTTTTCTTCGATGACTCCGGCAACATCCCAGCCGGGGATAAGGGGTAGCTTGAACATCTCCTTCATATAGCCCTGCCTTATTTTCCAGTCCACAGGATTGACACCTGCAGCTATTACCTTGATAAGAACATCATCATCATTCGGGACCGGCCGGGGCGCATCCTCATATTGCAGCATTTCGGGTCCGCCATAAGAGTGGATTCGTATCGCTTTCATCGTTTGCATAACAGCCTCCTTGTTTCTTTTGCAACTCTGCCCGAATTATCTCCGCGCCGTAAATAAGGGCAGTCCCTTCTGGGGGCCGCCCTCCCGCTCATTTTATGAATATACCCGCAGGAAAGGTCCAAGATTCCTGTATCCTTTCATTATCTTCCGGGAAACCGTGTTTAAACAGAATGGTTCATGCACCTCGCCGGATTTAATGAAATCATGCAGTTCACCACTTAACTCATCCATGTCTGATTCAAGTAACCTACACCATTCCTTGCGGCAAATGGAGCTCAATTCGACCGTGTTGTCTATACTGCTTTCAAGTTCTTTCCAGGCGATCATCTAACTCACCCCCTTTGGTTTATTCTTACTTATATATAAAAGACTATAATACCGGGACAGGAGAAAATCAGGGGTAGTGAAGGATAAATCCAGGTCGTAACTACAATAGGGGACCGCCAATTTTTATCAGAAGGAATTATCTACAGAAAACGTATTATATCCGCTATTCGCCGAAAAGGGGTCTTTATGAGGGTCTCTTGGTCTGAATAGTCTGGAATTAATATAGGTATCGTGACTTGCGGGAGGAAGAATACTCAAATGTTAAGCCTCTTAATGGGTGACCCCGTTGCTAATATATTTGAACAGTGCCTAGCCCGCATTTCTCACATGTAATCTGCTTGCGAAGCTGGTAAGCACTACTCGTCTACTACGTTGGAGTCTCCCTTCGGTCGCTTACCTGTATCCACAGCACTTCCGGCTTCTCGCGACGATCTTCGAAGTCTATGCTTATCTGTGAGGAATGTATTCCGGCCGGCTTCGGCATTTTCCCCTGGTTGAATAGCACCTTCTGCATTCTTATATTTTATATAGAGACATTCCCGACTAAAATTAACCGGGGGAGAATGATATGCATATTTTAAGAATCATAATTACATTAATAATGCTCCTCATGTTTTCCGTGTCATGTTCGGGAATTACCCGGCAGATGAGGAATGAAGCCATGCCGCCTGTCCCTTTTAAGACACTGGTTCAAAACGTTGACCAATACATAGGCGAGACGGTTATTCTTGGCGGATATATCCTTGAAATTGAAAACAAACCCGAGGAGACAATAATAAGAGTACTGCAAGCACCTTTGTCCTTTGAAGATGCTCCTCAATTAAGAGATAAATCAGAGGGAAGATTTGTAGTAATACACAAAGGCTTTTTGGATCCGGAAATATACTATAAAAATAGACGTATCACTGTAGCAGGAACAATTTTAGGTCGTCAAACTGAGCAGATAGGTAGTTGCCCCTATGAATGTCTGAAGTTGGAAAGTCGGGAAATTCATATCTGGACTGAATATGAGTATCGTAATTACTACATGTACGATGATCCTTTTTATTATCCATCTTCTCGCCACTTCATTTCTCCATACAGGAGATATCCGTTTTACAGGTACCCGTATTATCCCTATTACAGGTACCCAAGGCATTATTTCCTTTATCGATGAGAAGTTACTCAGGGAGGCACCCGATGAATGGGTCGTTTAAGGGCTATCAGTATGGACTCGTGGGTTGATTAAGCCAAAGCCTGGTTATGGAATTGCTTATATAGATTGGAATCAACAGGAATTTGGGATAGCTGCAGCATTATCCGAAGATCCATTAATGATGACTGCTTACACTTCCGATGAAGATTTAATATAGGTATCTTGACTTTGGAGAGTTGGCAAATATCAGATTGTTTTGTTTGACGCCGGTATTCAAGAGTCAAGCAAAGACTTGACCCCTTTTCTGATATGGCATGATATATGGCTTCCCAAATCCCAAATCAAAATAGTTTGGGGAGAGTTGGAGGACGATTTTATAATAAACGTTAAACTGTCCGTTCCAAGATGGCTGATTAAAGCGACAGTGTTAGACGAATACCTAAAAGCGGATTGAGGTTACTATTGCCAGTGCACACCTTAACTGGTAATTCCTCCACAAATAGTCAATATGTTGGCAAGAAATCTTGACTTTATTGCCACCCTCATCAACCACCACATTGTGGTACTTTCCCCTTGACTATCTGATTATTTCTAATTAAGAAT
>PVMK01124021.1_pt1 | contig 13133 bp, 11 predicted proteins | sample 1853481 | NCBI WGS metagenome assembly PVMK01 (sample SAMN08533507, study PRJNA380276) | Marine sediment metagenome, whole genome shotgun sequencing project.
GAACCTCAGTTTTTGCCACACACTGCACAAAATAGTTGTTTTGCACAGCGAAAGTACTGCCATCGCCCTAAAACGGCTACGGGATAGATCGCTACTACGCGCAGGCAGAATGGGCATCAGTACATTTCACGCAAATGCGGAAGCAATCTTGCAGGCCAGCAGACGTTTCAATGAATTTTAGTGATATCTAACGGCCGCTTCCGGGGGTAAAGCGGCCGTTCGACATCACCAAAAATCGTTGAAATGTCTGTTGGCCTGCAAAATTGATTCCGCATTTTGCGTTAAATGGACTGATGCCCATTCTGCATGCGCATAGTAGCGATCTGTCCCCGTAGCCGTCTTAGGGAAATGGCAGTACTTTCGCTGTGCAAAACAACTATTTCGTGCAGTGTGCGGTAAAAATTGGGGTTCAACCGCTTGAAACAAAAGGTCGTGAGAAGCGATACAAAATGGCGAAGTACGCAATGATTGGCAAAGCGAAACCTATCCCGCAAAATTCCCACAATACAGTATGCGATGCAATTGATTGCTTGCAGGACGACCTGGTGACGAGCCAGATTGTTCTTGATAAATGCAAGAAATATGTGGATTCTGAGTGTCCGCTTTAACCCAAAGCGGACGTTCAGTCACCGTGGGTCTCGTTCAGTTCTCTGCCAATGTCGGCGTCCGCTAGTGGCCGGAAGCTGACGGTCGGAGACCGCGATTTCGCAACGTTCGAACGAATGCTTTGGGGAAAAGCGGGCATTTGCGGTCTGGGAGCCGCCGATCGAGCGGGGTTCCGACAACTTCAACCGAACGCACGCAGCTACTATCGGTAGAGCGCAAATCAAGCCCGCGCTCCTGTCCCCCTGTGCGAGCGCGACGGTCGACTCGACCTGGGCGCTGCTAAGTAGTAAGGCAGGATTGAACGACATCGCGATGTCGGCTAAGTAGTATAGGAGCATTCTCGGACTTGGATATTGCTTATGAAGCGATTTAACTGGAGGGACCTCACCGAGATTTTCGGGATTATCGCGATCGTCGGGTCATTGATCTTCGTCGGTTTACAGTTGAACCAGTCGCAAGAGATCGCCATAGCCAGCCAATACCAGGAGCGCGCTGCTGCGGCTGTCGAGTACAACGGCTCACAGATGCACAACGCGCGTGCGATCGCGGGAAAAGGCGCGGAAATCATCGCGTTCGCCGCCTTGAGCGATGTGTCCGACGAACTGAAAGAATTCGTAAAAGACCGGTCACCGGAGTCGGTCGGTATGTGGTTCTATGAGAACCGCGTTTTCTTCGTAATGCTCGACAATTTTCACTATCAGTACAGCGCCGGATTCATGGAGGAAGAGTCCTGGGAGGCGTTTCACCGACAATTGCGCGACGAACTATCCAGGGAATCGACAGCAGCTTACTATCAAGACTACGGTCTCCGCTTGCGAATTTCATTTGAAGCGCTTTGCGATGAGATTCTTCAGGAAATCGAAGCGGACAAGTAAAAGCTCCCTACTCTGTCTTGACCTATTTGCGGCGTGGTCCATTCGCCCTCAAGAGCCGATTGCTCGGGCAAATACAACCTAAGAACAACATAGAAAGGCCCGTCCGGCGCAGGCAGCCAGTTGGCTTCTCGCTCACTGCCGGGCGAGTTCTTCTGGAAATAGATCGTCAGCGAGCCATCATCCGCAATCACGAAGTTATCCATCATGGCTGAATTGACGAGATAGCGGTCGAGTGCGTTGTCGATGAATAGCTGGGTTTCTCCGTCGTACATCGACAAGGACCAAAAAGCCCTGACCGGCGGTAGTTCATCGGCAGCGAATGTCATCGCATAGTCGTGTTGCCCTGCATTGAGCGGTTGACTGTCGCCATCGACAAAGTACGTTGGATAAACGGCTTCCGCGCCGGAATTACCGTACAGCCCGGCCATGGCGGCAACGGCACGCGGCAAATACAGCGTCGATTGACCGATGTCAGCCGCGGATTCCGTCAGGAATTCCCGAGTGCCGAATATTTTTGAGCTGATCAGGGGGTCCGAAGACGCCTCGGCGAGCAGAGCCCGCATATCGGCGATACCCTGTTGCAGGCCCGCTTTCAGTTCGGCCAGGACATCCGGCTCCAGCGCATCGGTGCTGAAGCCGCCCGATGCGCCGAGGCCGAGCTCAGCAAAGCGAGCCAGCATGTCGGCTTCATCGGGATGTATATCGACGAGGCGCAACGCCGCGTCGATATAGTCAAAAGCAGCAAGAGTAAACTCGCTGCCGGCCTTCCACTCGGGGACATGCACGGGATCAGCCTGCGCGGGGGAGTCCTGGCCCAGGAACTCACTCAGGGGCTGTAACCGATACTGCGCCTGTATCGCAACCACTTGCTCGAGGTCATCCGGGCCGAACAACTGCGTTCGTATAATCGAGAAGATGATATCGGTCTCACTGCGCAGGACATCGGAGATTCCCGCTGGCTTGTCGCCGCTCCAGCCGGGGCCCGCCAGCAGAAAGCTGCCGGCCCTGTTGTTGTTGGTACGTGTACCGACATAGGCGAAGTTATGGGTGTACAAATCGATGAGTTGCGCGCCGTAATAGCGGTCGCCCTCGACTTCCGGAACCGTCAGTACCACGGGCTCGCTACGCAGGTCCATCCAGAACATGCAGTAGGGAGTGTCAGAGTTCGGCGTAACCACCGAAGTATCTGCGGGAGTGAATAGTCGCGCATCACACGCGGCTTCATTAACTGGACCTTTATAGTTGGGGGAGTCGGCATCAATGGCGTACTCATAAAAGGTCTTCAGGTTCATCATCAGCGGGAAGCCATAGACGTAGGCATCGCGGGCGATGGATCTTGCTTCTTCCGCGGAGACAGCCGTGCTGTCCGCGGTTGCCTCCGTGCCCTGGTCTCCGCCGCATCCTGACAGGAACACGGAGATAATCAGGGGCAGGACTCTATAAATCTGTTTCATTGATCTTTCCTTTATTCATTCAACCGGCTGCACACCCGGGAAAGTCCACGTCCCGTCAAGAATCTCTTTGCGCGGCTGATACAGGCGAACGATGTAATTCCAGCCCTCCATGATCGGTAGAAAATTTACGCTCTCTGGATCGCCGCCAAAATGTATGGTGAACGAACCATCCTTGTTCGATGTGCCAGAAATGTTGTTCACGCTGTACGCGTCGTATTCATTCTCATCAAAAAAACCATCCTGGTTGTAGACGCTAATGGACCAGAATGCATCCACTGGTACGTCCTTGACCGTGATCTCATAGGCGCCGACCGGAAGGTTTGGTTCTACATTAAGATAATTGGCCTCATGTTCAGGCAAACCGCCCCAACCAAAGGCCGTACCGATCAGGTGGCGAACTTCATCGACTTCTTCCTTCTTCCCGAATGTTCGCCTCGCGTCGGGAAGCCCCCGGCTCAAATCGATTAGTGCGCCATAAGTTGCCTGATAGCTGGCCTGATCGTAATTTGGGTGCGTGTAAGGCTTGCCAGAAGCTGCTTTGATCGTCATCTGATCCTGCAACGCATTCACCTTTTCGATATCCGCTGGGTCAGATGAGTCAACCAGAGTGCGTGCGCTGGCCAAGACATAAGGCGTATGGAACTCATCCATAGTCAATTCATAAGTGCCCGCGTCGTGGTACACCTTGTTGATGTAGTGGTCTTCGTTGACGATCATGACTGACAAGTAGCGATCACCCGTATCGGGAATGGTGAGTGTGGCTCCTTTGCTGATATCGACAACAATTGCACTGTAGAGCGTATCGCGATTCATACGGATAACGGTTTGATTATCTATCGGCGCGGGTGTTCGAATATGCGCCCACGTGTTGATCTTGCCACCCACATAGGTTTCCAGGAGCCGATCTATTTGTGCAGCCGTTTCGGCTCGTACAAAGTTGTCCACATTGACTTTGACCGTCGCGCCACCAGCAAAGGCAAACTGACCTAAGAACAGGGTAACGGCAGTAAGAAATGCAGGTCGCGTTTTTATTACAATATTTAGAAATTTCATTTCAACTAGTCCACCTGTAAGTCGATTTTCGGTAAAGTCCAATCGCCCGTGATGATTTCCTCGTGCGGCAGGTAGTACCTGGGCGTGACGTCGAACCTGCCCGCCGGAACCTCGAGGCAATTAAGGTCTGAAGATTCACAGTCTTGCTTGAAGGTGAACGTCACTGTGCCGTTGTCGTTCCTGACGGCCCCTGTATTGTTAATGTGGTATCGGTCATCGTCGTTGGGATGCAGAAATCCACCTCTACCTGTGTCGTAAACGGTGATTGACCAGAACGCATCGACGGGTGGCTCCTCGGTTGTGACCGTGTAAGTTCCATTGCTGCCCATCAGTTCATCGCCGTTCTTGTCGAAAAAGATGCCCTCATAGGCGCTGTGCGAAGGATGGGGTCCTCCCCAGCCGAATTTGGTTCCGCCTGCATGGCTGAGAAATGGTACGTCCCGTCCCGGCTCCTGTCCGGGGCCGACGATGGTGTCTGTAAACGAAACCGTGGCTATTGCCTCATCCATACGCCGATTGGCCTCGGCGGTGACGTCATCGGGATATCCACTCAACAAGTCCAGCGAAGGGAATTCGCTTGGCTGTTTGCCGGTGATCGTAATGCCGTTGAACACGGCTTGTGCGCCTGCGACGTCTTCGGGGTCGTCCTTTGTCTTTCACCTCCACACGGACAATAACGATAGAAAATCTCGAGGGCACTTCAATTGCTTCTCCCCGAATCTGCTCCGGCTGCTCACCGAAATACAACGTGTATTCGCCCTGCGGCCGTATGACGTTCCGATAGTTGGCGTTCCTGTCGTCCATGAGTTGGAAGGAGCTAAAGCGGTCCTCAGCGGGAGCACTGGATCCGAGGACAACCGGACCGTTCTCGAGTTCCAAAAATGCACCGGTGTAGTAGGTGTCATTGTTCTGGCGTACCACCACATCCTCGCCCGCCTTGACGAGCGCCGGCTCGCTCCCCATTACCCAGGCATTGAGTTTCGCTGGGTCTCCGCCCGTGTAAAGCATTGCGTAGTCAAAAGTATCCTGATACGGAAACTTCCGGATGTATTCCGCCACCTGGTTCTCGAACGAGTCAGTCTGCTGAGTAACTGCTTCAGTTGGCGCTTTGTCACACGCGTGCAACAGAGCAAGCGAGCAGAACAGGAGGATAATCCGGGCGGCCTTGGTAATCATCCCCTTGTCGATTCTTTCCAGCTTCATAATTCAACTCCAGAACTCAACGAGCCATTGAGACCAATGGTGGCTTCTTACGGCGTGTACCAGATGGGAAGGGTGAAACTCCGCCCTTCTCAGAACAGTGTCAGCCGCTGTTGGCCTCCTGCGCCAGCTCGGAGCTAACCTCTTGGATCTCCTTGTTGATGAAATAGGCAATGGCGGTGCGGATGAAAACCAGGCCACCAACCAAAATCATGTCATCGACAGAGCGGGTGATGATGGTGTGAAAGAGATCGGAAATGATCATCAACTCGAGTGCAAACACGAGTTTCACCCCGAGGCCGCAGCGAGCGGCTTGCATACTGCGAATACGGCTATGTGCGTCGCCGGCACTAATCGAGCCGCGGACCAGGCCGACAACGGCTGCCACAAATGCCCAGATCATGATCAACACTGCGGTTAAGTCGATAATGACCGCCAGCCATTCCAGTACCAGGTGTATTTCATGCATGATCAGGCCCTTGTTATATCAGCTCTGCGTCGGTGGCTATTTCGAGTAGCGACGGTCCGGGATGTGCCAGTGCGTCGCTGAGGGCAGACTCGATCTGCTCTGCCTTGGTTGCACGGAAGCCCTTGCCGCCACAAAGATTGGCGAATGCGGCGAAACTCGGGTTGTGGAGATCCGTCTCCCACACCAGCCATTCACCGGCGCGCTGCTCCTTGGAGATTTTGCCGAGCTCGCCATTGTTCAGTAGCACGTGAGTGATATCCATGTTGTATTTCACGGCCGTCGTGAAGTCGCCCATGTATTGGCCAAAGCCACCGTCACCACTGATCGATATGACTTTTCGACCGCGATAGGTGTCCTGGTCCTGCGTGGCGGCCCACGCACCCATTGCTGCCGAGAAGGCGAAGCCGATCGAGCCAAGATAGCCCGACATCAGGATGCGTTGCTCCTGACATTCGAAATATCGACCGAACGAATAGGTGTTGTTGCCGACATCGACCGCGATAATGGCATCCGCGGGTGCGAGCTCGGTCAGGGCCGCAAAAATTGACGCCGAATTGACTCCCTTGCCACGATCATCGGCTTCGCGACTTAGCTTTTCTTCCCGCCAAATCGCCCAACGCTCCGCGACTTCAGGCCGCTGGTCCACAGTTTTCGCTGCGCCTTTGAGTAAGGCCTTCATGCGCCTGGCTGCCACACCAATCTCACCCCACACCGGCAGCGTGACCGGGTGAAATTTACCCAGATGCATACGATCAAAATCCACCTGAATGATCGGCCGCTTTTGTGTAATGCCGGTGTGGTTCGAGAACGACGACCCCAGAGCGAGTATCAGGTCGCATTCGTTCATAAACCAACTCGCGATTGGCGTGCCCGAACGTCCCAGCACACCCGCGGCAAGCGGGTGAGCGTCCGGAATCTGTCCCTTGCCCTTGAATGTCGTCATTACCGGCGCGTTGAGCTGTTCAGCCAGTGCGATGACGTCGCCCATTGCGTCGCGTGCACCGTAACCGACGATGATAATGGGTCGTTTCGACTTCTTGATGAGTTTGACCGCGTCGTCAAGTACCCCATCGTCGGGCGCAACGCTGGCAATGGATAAACGGCCTTCAGGCCCGGAGGGCGTCGGATCAGTTGCCACCATGGTCTGCACGTTGTCAGGAAAAATAAGATGGGCCACGTCGCGCTGCACGATGGCATTCTTGCAGGCGAGCGACATTAGTTCCGCGTGCTTCGAGCTGTGTAATGCCGATTGGCTAAAGCAGGCGACTGGAGCAAATGCGGCGGCCAGGTCCACTTCCTGAAATGCGCCAGGGCCAAACACCTGCACCTGAACCTGACCTGTCAGAGCAAGCAACGGCGCCCGGTCAACCTTGGCATCCCATAGCCCGGTCATCAGGTTTGTCGCACCCGGGCCGGCAATCGTGAGGCAAGCGGCCGGACTGCCAGTCAGCTTGGCGTATCCCGAGCAGGCAAATGCCGCAGCACCCTCGTGGCGCACGCCGTAATAATTCAAATTGCCTTTAATCGCCTGGCGTCGCAGGGCGTCGGACAGACCGAGATTCGAATGACCGACAATTCCAAAGACCGAGGTAACACCCCAATTGGTCATGGTTTCGGCCATCACATCGGTGACCGTGGTCTCGTGCGGCGCATCAGCCTCCAGGCCGATGTAAATGCCATCGTCGCGCACCTCGAGCGGGTACATCATTTGTCCGGAATCTTCGTGTCCGCCGGGTGGCAGACCGGTTTTCGGATCAAAGTCCCAACCATGCCAGGGACAGCGCAGCATGCATTCGCCGTTCTTGCCTTTTTCTATCGAGCCTTCCCCTAACGGACCCCCCTGATGTGGGCAGCGATTGTCCATTGCGTGGTACTCGCCGTCGATGTGGGTCAGCGCCATCGAATGAACGCCCGCGGTCACAGTCTTGACGCGACCCTCGGGCAATTCATCGACGTCGGCGACGCGTTGCCATTCGAGCTTTTTATTTTTGTCAGTCATTACACGCTTTCCTCAGGCCGCATTGTCGAGCATGTGTTGCCGGCTCGTCGAGAGCAGTTGGTTCCACAGATCTACCAGATATTTATGGGGATCCTTTTCCTCAAGCAGTCTGCGGTAAAGCAGGACCGCACCGCTGAATCCTTCGCTTTGCCATACCGTGCCGTCCGGTAAAGCGAGTCCGGTCAACTCATCCGGCAGCGGGTACGCGGTGACGTAAAAATACGGTTCGGGGATGCCTGCATCGCCAAAGGCGAAGCCGAAATTCATCTGCTTGTCTGACACTTCTTCGTCCGCCGGATCTTGTCCTGGAATCTTTTCACCCGGCAACCACAACATGGCCAAGTCGAAATGATGCGGCCAGATATGAATTGGACTGGTTTCCTCCGCGATAGGGGCCCGAAAGGCCGCCATTGCAGCATTGATGGACCGCAAGGCCGTGCCCAGGCTGTCGGCAATGTCTGCCGAATACCCGGAAGCTGTGACATCGTGGCTTTCGCGCTTCTTGTCTTCGGGGACCAGCCCGGAGTCAATGCCCTGGTCGGTGAGAAAGCCGGCGACGACGCCTGCCAGATTGCGGCCCGAGCGCCCACCTAACGGTTCGATCAATGTGCCGCCGCCAGCGACAGAACCAAGCAGACGATCGGCTTTCAGATCGAGTTCGAGCTCAAAGTCAATGCCGGCCTGAATCATGCCCGTCGTCAATCCGTGCACTGACGGGGAAACGGTTATTTGCCACCAGTGTTTGCGACGTGCCAGGCAGGACGTACGCCAATCGCCAATAACCTGTACATAGGAATGAACGGCGTCGCGCGTCTCGGCAATTTCCTCGGCATTTAGTTCGGGAAAAGCGTGCGTGGTCATCGATTTACTCCCAAGACTATTGCGATACGCCGCCGTAAGCGACACCGGTGAGATCAGCCATGTCCTTCTTGAACGTGGTGAGGTCGTCAAGTCGCATGTCGCCGAGGTGATGATGCCCGGTCGCACGGGCCATGACTGACATCAGCCCGACGGCTGCCTCGAAAAATCGGGCGAGGCGCTCGGCGGCGATATCGACTGGCAGACGGTCGCGAAGGTGTTGTTTTTGGGTGGCGATGCCGACCGGGCAGTTATTGGTGTGGCAAGCGCGCATACCCAGGCAACCGATCGCCTGTATCGCGGAATTGGAAACTGCGATGCCGTCTGCGCCCAGTGCCATGGCTTTGGCGAAGTCGGCCGGGGTTCTGAGCCCACCCGTGATGATCAGCGTGATGCCTTTTGCCTCGCAGGAGTCCAGGTGTCTGCGTGCCCTCGCCAGGGCCGCAATAGTCGGTACCGAAATATTGTCGCGGAAGATAAGCGGCGCAGCACCCGTTCCTCCGCCACGTCCATCGAGGATGATGTAATCGACACTGGCTTCCAGTGCAGCATCGATGTCTTTCTCAATATGTTGCGCGGACAACTTGAAGCCAATGGGTATTCCGCCGGTTCGCTCCCGGACTTCGCTGGCAAAGTCCCGAAACTGACTGATCTCGGTCCATTCAGGGAAGCGTGGCGGCGAAATTGCGGTCTCTCCCTCGGGTAGTCCACGTACCTTGGCGATCTTGCCTTTCACTTTATCGCCGGGCAGATGGCCGCCGGTGCCGGTCTTGGCTCCCTGGCCGCCTTTGAAGTGGAACGCCTGGGTTTTCTCAACCTTGTCCCAGGAAAAGCCGAAACGGGCCGACGCCAGCTCATAGAAATAGCGCGAGTTGGAACCCTGCTCTTCGGGAAGCATGCCGCCTTCACCCGAGCAGATACCCGTGCCCGCAAGTTCAGCGCCCTTGGCGAGGGCGACCTTGGCCTCCTCCGAAAGTGCGCCGAAACTCATGTCTGAAACGAACAATGGGATGGCGAGTTTCAAGGGTTTCTTGGCGTTCGGTCCGATAACAAGGTCGGTAGCCACCGGCTCGTCATCCAGTAACGGCAGTTTGGCCAGCTGGCCTACAACGAACTGCAAGTCGTCCCACTTGGGCAGGCTGTCTCTAGGCACACCCATGGCGACTGCGGGTCCGTGATGACCGACTTTGCTCAGGCCGTCGTTGGCCAGCATGCGAATGAATTTGACGTGCGGCTCGTCAACTGTCCCAGTCGGGTCCTGATAAGCACCCTGGTAAGCGTCACGGTTATAGGGTTGCGGATGATCAGATGCCCAACCGGCTATTTCGTCTTCGTCAACGAATACTTGGCCGTCTTCCAGCCAGGCATTAAATTTTGGTAACGTTTCCTTGTTGTTGTACTGACTGACACCGGTATCCAGCCGGTAGTCCCAACCATGCACGCCACAGATCAGGTTAGCGCCGTCGACGCTGCCGTCCGACATGAGCGCGCCTCGATGTGCGCACCGACCGTAAAGAACGCTGACGGACTCGTCGTAGCGCACTACGACCAGGTCAACATCGGCGACGGTCGCGTGTGCCGGAACGCGGTCTTGTAATTCATTCCAGTTCTTGATGACCAACTTCTTCATCGACGGGTCCCTTTATGTTTGTTTGTTATTTTCCGTGCGGGAAAAAGTTCGATCATTGGTGGATCGCTTGCCGGAATAATATATGTGTGGCTAGACTTAGTCTAGATCAAGATCATGTTTTCTTCGAAATTTGCACGGAATTTCTAATTAGTTTGTCAGTTGCAGCGTGGATCGCTGCCGACCCCAGGCAATGCTTGAGCGGCGTTGGTAAGGGACAAATCCCGCATATGCGCCAGCAGGGACTATTGCTGCCGGAATCTTGCCGGGAAGGTAGGAGTCGTTCATGCCGCGTCGGAATGTCCGCTTTGGGTCGTCAGCGGCCCTTCAGAATACTAGCAGCTCAAGGGCCGCTATTGAGTGCAAAGCGGCCCCTCAACATGCATTTTCAAAATCCGAAATCCGAACGGCCGCTTTTGCGGTGAAGCGGTCCTTCACTTCGCTTTAGATTTGCTGAAACGATAGGCAGCTAACGGCCACAAGCGGACGTTAACAATCTCATTCGTCGTCTTGATATAGACCCTGATCTGATTTTGCGTTTGTAGCATCTGGGGCAAACCGGAATGCTACCGTCCATTCGCCATCGCCGCCTTTAGCATCGCGATTAACTCCTCATCGGAGTATGAGAAGTTGTGATTCGCATTTAGTTCGGCCAGACGCGTTACTGCTGCGCCGATCACCCAACCCATCTCCATCTCGTTTGGCACTATCAGATAACGCCGGGACGGTGCTTCATCAGTCAGTGCACGCAACGTGGTATCTGCCACTTCAATCGGCGATTTCGACTCGAGATTGGCTACGAGGTCCATCCATTCCTGATAGTCCTCGTAGTAAGGCGAATCCTCCCGGACAATGCCCGACACTTTTGCTTTTGACAGATCGCGATCCCAGATTTCCGAATCATAGTCGCCGGGTGCAACGATGCTGACGTTGACGCCGAATCGCTCCATTCCGGCACCAAGCGAGTCGCTGTAGGCCTCTATCGCATGCTTGCTCATGGCGTACGGCCCCAAGAATTGCGAAGCCAAATTGCCAGAAATAGAACCTATATTGATAATTCGGCCTTTGCTCTCAATGATAAGCGGCACAAATGCCTGTGTTACTCGCATGACACCGAAAACATTAACATCGAACAACCATTTCGCTTTTTCGATATCAACTTCTGACGTTGGGCCTGTAATCAGGACACCCGCGTTATTCACCAAGCCATAGAGTCCCCGGCCTTCTGCCCGAATCGTTGCGACCGCCGCTTCGACTTCTTCATCGACCGTCACGTCTAGCCTGATAGCTCGAATATTTTCGATAGCATCGAGAGCATCGAGGTCTGCTTTTTTGCGGGCCCCAGCAAAAACCAGGTAGCCCTCCGTTGCCAGTCGCTCTGCGATCGCACGGCCAAGCCCGGTGCTCGCGCCAGTGACCAATACTGCCTTCTGTGTTGGCTCGGCTGCCTCTGCCTCACCGACTACCGCCCCATGTGTAAAGAGACATATCGCCAGAATCGCTACTTTCGAAACTTGTGTAAGAAGCATGGTCACGCCTCGCCTATTTTTGTTGTTGACACAAAGTATACCGGAGACATCGAAAAACGGGACGATAGTCCCTATTCTCTGGCGACGTGTCACATTCTGTTTCGCGAATCCCCGTTGGAGGCTCTACTTGCAGGACCTCAATACCCTTTTTTCGGGGGCTACGAATTGAACGTCTGCTTGCACTGATAGCGGTCATTCAATCAAGCGGAATGGAGGCCAGCCGAACGGCTGCAATCGGCCAAAAGCAGACATTTTTGATTTGCCAACGTCCTACTTTGATTCAATATCAATCGTCGCCAAGTGGTTAACGGCGTCGATAGTCTCCTGGACATCTATTGGCTTGTACAAGCGGAACGTTCCGTTCCAGCCTTTACTGACCGTGACCGAATGTGGAGTGTCGCAGTTGAAGTCAATAGTCATTGTGCCATCGCCGTTGTCTTGCATGCGTTTGTGACCGATATAGAAGTTGTTACCCTCGATCCAGGATTCGGCGTCGTACGTTGTAAGCGAAAAGAACCCGCCGTTCTCGTAATCAAGATTTGGCTTTGGAAAAGTAATCGTCTGGCACTCGGCGTCGGAGCCCTGCCCTTTTATCCACGCTGTGTACTGTGCGTGCTGTGGCGGCAGTCCGCCCCAACCCACAGCTGAAGCAGAGTAATAGGATTGGTAGTCAACATCGTCCAGCGTGGCACCGAACGCCCTGGACGTGTCAATTGTCACCATGCCGCTAGTCAATTCATTGATCAGCTTTTCACGAAAACTCTCGACTTCGCCTGGATCGAAGCCTTTAGGTTGGTACGGCTTGGCAGAGCTTGCGTCGATGACCATGGACCGCTGAGCGGCTTTAGTCTCTTCCATATTATCGCTTATCTGAGTGCGCGCCAAAATATAGACGTAATTGCCGCCCGTCAGATCGTCCGGGGTGATGGTGACCGACTCGCCAGCGTAGATGACACCGTGCGTGAGGTGATTCTCGTCCATGTAATGAATCAGCTGCAGCGCGCCGCTGGGTCGCTCTGGAATCGATAACGTTGTGCCTTCAGAGACGTCGACGAGCGCAAGGGAGTACACGACATCCGCGTTCGAACGGATGATCGTCTGGTTATCCTCGGTAACGCGATCATTGTGTGTCCAGGTATTGATTGGAGTCTGCGCCTGCTGTAAAGCGAAGTTCCAATCGGTTTCTACCTGAACGTAATTCTCAGCAGTAACCGGGTTAAAACCTGGATCCGCACTCGAAGCTGGTGACTCCGTATCACCCGGATCGTCGGCGCATGCAACAAACACAGAAACGATTGCGATCAGGGTAAATATTCTTCTTAGTGAGTTCATAGATTAGTGATCTCTTGGAAAATTTCTGGTTATCGAAGGTTGGCACTATACCGACATCGAACTTATGTGAAAATATTGCGGCGCCCAGCATTGCACGACATACGGGAATCTCCAAATACGAATTAGCGTCC
>PVMK01189310.1_pt1 | contig 13133 bp, 14 predicted proteins | sample 1853481 | NCBI WGS metagenome assembly PVMK01 (sample SAMN08533507, study PRJNA380276) | Marine sediment metagenome, whole genome shotgun sequencing project.
AATGAATAGAGTGCTCAGAGTGTCTAGTACATCATCGGATTTTAGCGAAGACCCAACACGTATTGCAAGACACTTCCTTGAGTACTCATCAATTACCGTAAGCATTTTTATCTTCTTTCCGTTTTTAAGTCTGTCTGCTACAAAGTCATAGCTCCAAACATGATTCTTCCAGCAGGATCTAAGCCTTACGCATGAGCCATCGTTAAGATATAATCTTCCTCTTTTTGGTTGTTTTACGGGAACTTTAAGCCCTTCCTCTCTCCATATCCTCTCCACACGCTTATGATTCACACTCCAGCCCTCAGTCCTTAATAGTGCTGTAATACGTCTATAGCCATACCTCCCATACCTTGAGGCAAGACGGACTATATCCTTTCTTAGTACCTCTTGTTCAAATGATTTGTTTGATTTATGCCTTTGCACCGAACGAGGTTGGTTAAGCACCCTGCATGCCCTACGCTGGGATATTCCCAGCTTCTGCTGCATGTGCACTACGCATATTCTTTTTCGCTCGGTGCTTAGAAGTTTCCCTCTGATGCTTCTTTAAGTATTAGATTATCAAGTGTAAGATCTGCTACTGCTCTTTTAAGCCTGGTGTTTTCTTTCTCAAGTTCCTTTAATCGTTTTGCCTGGGTAACACCCATGCCACCGTATTCCTTTCTCCATCTGTAGTATGTATTCTCTGATACCCCTATCTCCCTGCATATCTCCAATATACTTCTGTTTTGTGAGGTAAGTACTTCTGCTTGCCTTAGATACCTTATTATCTGCTCAGAAGTGTAACGTTTCCTAGCCATTTTATGACTCCTCCTATCCATAGGGTTTAGTACTCAAAATCTAACTTAAACTCTGGACCTATTATAGGGGGTCAGGTCAGTCTAAAGCAAACTGAAGTTCTAATTCTTTTAATACTACTTTTGCATCTTTTCTATTAACATTGCCAATTCTAATCCACTTCTTCTTACTATTAATACTAAATACTGCATAGCATGTTGATTTTTTATAAACTAAGTAAGCCATAGCTCACCTCCACAAGTAATTGTTGAGGTAGAACATGGGTAGAAACTGTTTATATCTCTTCATTAATAGCATTCTCTTTATAGATCAATTTATATAAAGACAAATGCCTATCTAGAGCACTGCTCCCCAATAGCAATTCACTGAAATAATTCAATAAAATCTATACTTTCATAGACTTTGTGATTGTTCTGGGATTGTAGAAGAGACTTTACTCAATAAAGACAGTTGAAATGGTGGCGACGGGTGGATTTGAACCACCGACAAATGCCTTATGAGAGCACTGCTCTGCCCCTGAGCTACGCCGCCAAAGAAGGTGAAATTATAGCATTTAGCTCCTGTGTTTCAAGGACTTTAGTACTATTAATTATTTCTGGAAAAATTTATACCCAATTGATTTATATGCAAGTTTTGCCGTAAGAACATCGGGCCCATGAAGGCCCCCGAGAGGGGCAAGTTCCACAATATCCATACCGATTACATCCCTTTCAAGGAAAAGCCTCTTAAGTAGTGCAAGCACCTGGTACCAGCTAAGGCCTCCCGGCTCGGGTGTACCGGTCGCCGGAATTATGGATGGGTCCAGTCCATCAACATCGATAGAGAGATACACTTTTTCTTTAAGATTAGATATTGCCTGGCCTATCCATTCACCGTTTGTCTGTATTTCGTTTGCATGAATTACTACAACATCTTCCGAATTTATAATAAACTGTGACTCTTCTTTCGAATAGCTTCTAATCCCTGCTTCTACAACTGGTATCCCTTGCTCAACTATCCTTCTCATAACGGTCGCGTGGCATATTTTTCTGCCATCATATGTATCCCTCAGGTCGCAGTGAGCATCAATGGATAGCACGGAAAAGTCCTCATAAAAATCTTTAAAACCAAGTACTGCTCCAAGTGATATAGTGTGTTCACCGCCAAGGTTAATAACGAATTTATCATCTTCAATAAGTTTGCCATTTGTTGATTGTATAAGATTGGTTACCTGCTCAGGATCAAAATCAGAATTTAATTCTTTTAATGTATGAATACCAACATCCGCAGGTTCGCAGTGGAGTTCGTCGTCGTATAGTTCAATTGAGGTAGAAGCACTTATAATTGCAGAAGGGCCTTTAGCAGTCCCTTTGCCGAACGAAACGGTTTTCTCGTATGGGATGGGGACAATTACAACCTTAGAATTTTCATAGGCCGAAAACTCATCATCAAGGTCCATAAAATTGGATGGTATATCAGACATTTATTTAAGGTAAATAACTAACCGGTTTTTTCTATCTCTTCTTTTATTAAACCAAGCTTTATTAATTCCCTATATGCTCTGGTATGGCTGCCAAGCGTTTTAAGCTGTTCGATGTCGGCCGGTTCATCTATATCGAGGGCAATATTTGGCAGTTCGTAAACTTCATACGGAATGTTCTTTTCATCGGCCTGCTCTTTGTGTTTTCTAAAACTGTCGTGCCCGAACATTGAGGTTATTACATCGGGCGGTTTCCTTAGAATCGCATTAGTTCCCAGTTTGTCAGCAGCCGGGACCATAATAACATGGGGATGGTCTTTTACTTTATCGATAACAAAGTCAATGTCTTCAGCTGTTATTAGTGGTGCATCACCGGGTATGACAAGCACAGATTCAGCGCCCATTTCCTTACAAACCTTTAATGCATAGTCCACTGAGGAACTTTCGCTTTCCTGGGTTTCTTCATTGATGATTGCAAAATCCAGTTTGTCTGCCATATACATTGTCTTCTTATCCAGCGTGACAACAGCAATTTTATCCGGGAGTGTTGACCGTGAAGCTGCCTCAAATACATCTTTCAGCATTTCATAAGCAAACGCAGTCCTGTCTTTTTGACTAAGCACTGCAGAAAGCCTTTCATTGGCACATTCAAGGTTTTTTACCGGTATTAATAAATAATTCACACAACAACTGTACAGTAGAACTAAATTTTTTTCTTAGTTCACTCCTTTCTTCTCATAGGTTAATGTGTATCAACTATCTCAATAAACCTTTCGTCTATGAATTGAGTATATTTTTCGTTTGCTCTTAGAACTGAGTAACACAAGTCATCTAATTCATCTTCTGAATAATACTTAACTAGCTCTTTGCTTGTATCCATCAGCAATTCCTCCATATACTCACTATTTTGATATGTACTCTGCTCATAAACGAAATTAGCAACTATCTGTATTGGGTGTTTAAGCCTTATCCCTTTATCCCAATGCATGATTATGTACTCAAGGGTGTTATAAGCCAGACCTCCATGAGTAATATTTCCATCCGTACCATAAACATACTGATCAATCTTATCCATCGTAAAGCCTCCTTAATATTAGTTTTAATACCTTTATTTAGCCTTTTTATAGGTGCTTAGACTAAGAGTACGAGTGATCTCAATATGTTTTTTTGGTGTAGAGACAGAACAGTCGTTCGAGTGGGGATATAACTCCATCAACCAGTGATAATGAACTCACAGAGGAACTCAAAAACATTTCTGAATCAATGGATATAAGGCTCCTTGATCATATTATTGTCTCAAAAAAGAGTTACTACAGTTTTAGTAAGGAAGGGAAGTTGGAATAAAAAGGAGCAATGACGTAAATCACTGCTCCTTCTATTATAGGGAGAATTAAGAATGTATTTTAAGTTTAAAAACCTAGGCATCGTCCCCTCCTAGAAAACAAATTAATTTAAAGATAGGAAATAACTATATGATCAACATACCAAAATTTACATTTTTATTGCAATCTTTTATCTAATTTTTGCTAAGTACATATATAAATCCGTCTAAGCCCCTGCTGTTACATAATATTTGGTTGACATAATAATTGAATGGTTATAGAATTCGTTGGACGGGGATGGGATTTATAAAATGAATTTTAAAAGTAGTTTTTTACTTATTACTGCCTTTGTAATTTGTGTATTGTTGCCGGTGAAATCATCCGCTGAGACCTTCTATCACCAAATCAAGGGAGGTGTTAGCCACTATACAAATTTAAAACCTTCCGGAAAAGGGTATAAAAAGATATATTCCAACTGGGGTAGAAAAAAGTCAACAACCAAAAGTGTCCAGGATTATGGTAAGTATGAATATTCTGCCGAGTATGACCACCTTATAAGACATGCCGCGGTAAAATATAATCTTGACCCAAACCTTATTAAGGCCATGATCAAAGTCGAATCCAATTTTTATGCTGAAGCCGTTTCACCCAAAGGTGCGCAGGGCCTTATGCAGCTAATGCCGCCCACCGCAATACGAATGGGTGTGATTAATTCTTTTGACTCACGTGACAATATTATGGGTGGTTCAAAATATTTTCGTTTTCTCCTCGACCTTTTTGATGAGAATAAAACTCTTGCAGTAGCCGGATACAATGCGGGTGAAAACGCGGTAATCAAATATGGCTATGAAATTCCCCCATACAGAGAGACGGAAGGATACGTCGACAAAGTTTTTGCCCATTATAAAAATTTGCAGAAGAAAGATTCCAGGCTTGCAGTAAAACCTGCTAACAGGATTAATCTGATAAATGATAATAATAAGGAACAAAAAAACAGAAAACCTTCAATTGTATACCGCGAGACACTTGATGCAGTAGAAGTTATACCACAGAGTAAATCCAGGGTGATTGTAAAATCCGTGGAATATTATGATACTTCTGGAACAAAACAAAATACAAAAAGTATTAAAACATCACCAGGTGGTGAATACACTGTCCAGATAGCATCGTTTCCTGCTATGGATAATGCAAGGGAAATGGAAGAATCACTCAAGGCAAAAACTTATCCGGCTTATATAAAAGCTGCTAATCTTCCCAATAAAGGTACATGGTACAGGGTAAGGATCGGGGAGTTTACAACTAAGCAGGAAGCGCTGCTTTACATGGAAAGTTTAAAAAGAGAGCAGCCTAATATTTCTGCCCCAATAGTAACCTCTATCAACTAGTCCATAATAAAAACCGGGAATTTTCATATTCTTAATCAACAGTTTTAACCCAGGCCCCGCACGTTTACGTCTTGAACATGTCCCGGATATACTAAGTAAATTGGGAAATAAATAATGATTTGAAATTTTATCTCAGTAAATTAGCAAAATTAATTTATAATAAATCAGATTATGAATAACGTATTAATAACAGGCGCTTCTTCCGGTATAGGCCTTGAACTTGCCAGGTTATTTGCCAGGGACGGAAATAATCTGGTACTTGTTGCCAGGAGGGAAGAGCTTCTCAATAAAATTGCTGGTGAGCTTAATAGTGATTTTGGTGTTGAAGTGGAAGTTATAACTAAAGATTTAACACTCGGGAAATCATCTGACGAAATTTTTATACAGTTAAAAGACAGGGAAATTGATATTGTTGTAAATAACGCAGGATTTGGTGCAGTAGGCCCGTTTTCTGAGCTGGATTACAAGAGGCAGGTTGATATGATAAAACTGAATATCACTGCACTTACTTCACTTACCAGGCTTTTTATTCCCCGAATGGTTGAAAAAAACAGCGGTGGTATATTAAATGTTGGATCACTTGCGGGTTTCCAGCCGGGACCTTATGCAACAATCTATTATGCTACTAAAGCATTCGTACTTTCATTTACGGAAGGGTTAAAAGAAGAACTTAAAAACACCAATATCAAAATTACCTGTCTTGCCCCTGGCCCTACAAATACTGAGTTCGGTGAAGTATCGGGACTGGACAAATCTTTTTTATTTAAATTTGGCACCATGGGCGCAAAGGAAGTAGCATTGCAGGGTTATAATGGTTTTCTCAGAGGGGAGACAGTGGTGATACCCGGATTTTCAAACAAGTTGTTACCTCTGCTGGTTAGACTTTCTCCAAGGTTTTTAGTAAGGAGTATTACAGCTAAATTAAACAGATCAGAAAACAGCGGCTAATACATATATTTACTAATGAGTTATAAATTGTAGATTTACATATTATGAGAAGAGATTTTATTATTACACTTATTGTTGTACCGGCCCTGATATTCGGTTTTGGGTATTTCTATCCTTTTGTTTTATGGTCGCTTGTTGTTGTGGTACCTTTGTCACTTGTAGGGCTATATGATTTTTTCCAGGTTAAGCATTCAATACGCAGAAATTTTCCTCTTATAGGGCATCTGAGGTATTTTTTTGAACTTATTCGTCCCGAAATAAACCAGTATTTTGTAGAGTCCAATACTGATGGTGCACCTTTCAGCAGAGAGGAAAGGTCAATTGTTTACCAAAGGGCCAAAAGATCAATGGACACACTTCCATTTGGTACACAAAAAGATGTATACGAAACAGGATACGAGTGGGTTAACCATTCTCTTCATCCAAAACATGTAGACCCCGACAGCCTAAGAATCACCATAGGCGGGCCGCAGTGTAAAAAACCCTATTCTGCAAGTATTTTAAATATATCCGCAATGAGTTTTGGAGCGCTCAGCAAAAATGCTGTGATGTCATTAAACAAGGGTGCAAAAATAGGAAATTTTTCACATAATACCGGTGAAGGCGGATTAACAAATTACCATCGGCAGGGGGGCGACGTAGTGTGGCAGATTGGAACTGGTTATTTTGGCTGCCGGACACCTGAGGGCACATTTTGCCCCGACCAGTTTAAGGAAAAAGCAAATAGTGACCACGTAAAAATGATAGAAATAAAACTTTCCCAGGGAGCAAAACCAGGGCATGGGGGCATACTTCCTGCAGCAAAAATTACACCTGAGATTGCCGAGATCAGAAATGTCCCTATGGGACAGGATGTATTGTCACCACCTGCCCACAGCACTTTTTCAACCCCGGAAGGACTGCTTGAGTTTGTCCAGACGCTCAGGGATCTAACCGGCGGAAAACCAATCGGGTTTAAGCTTTGCATTGGGAAAAGAAGAGAATTTATCGCTATTTGCAAGGCCATAATCTCAACAGGAATTTACCCCGATTTCATAGTTGTCGACGGTGGAGAAGGCGGTACCGGCGCAGCACCACTTGAATTTTCAAATCATATAGGCACCCCGCTTATTCCTGCACTGGTGTTTGTTCATAATGTACTTTTGGGTTTTGGAATAAGGGACAAAATCAGAGTAATTTCAAGTGGTAAAGTAACATCCGGATTTGATATTGTTAAACAGATTTGCATTGGAGCTGATGCATGTAATTCAGCAAGGGCAATGATGATGGCTCTTGGATGTATCCAGGCACTAAGGTGCAATAATAACACCTGTCCCGTGGGTGTTACAACACAAAACCCAATACTTGTTGCGGGGCTTGTAGTGTCAGATAAAAAAGTAAGGGTAGCAAACTATCATAAAGAGACGGTAAACAGTGTTGCCGAGATTATAGGAACTATGGGAATTGAGCGTACAGAAGACCTCAGGCAGTGGCATATAATGAAAAGAACAGCACCTAATGAAGTGAAACACTATGGCGAGATTTACGAGTACCTTCATGAAGGTGATTTATTGAAAGACGAAAACCTTCCTGCTACATTTGAAAGGGCTTACAAGGCGGCAGTCGCAGACACTTTTGAACACATTGAAGACATATCAGGCAGGCATTAACAGTTAATTGAGGTTTGAGTTTTCTTTTAAACTGTACTTGCCATTTTTAAATTCAGAAAATATAAATTCAACAAGTGGGTGGTCAACAGGGCTATGAAAGCTATCAGGCTCCAGATGCCTTTCAGCTACATATGTCTGGCCCGAACTTCCTTCCACAATCACATGGTACCAGGGCATGTCCTTTGGAGGCCTTGACTTGGCAACTGCATCATACCACTCATCACTTCCGCTGAAAACCGGGTCTACATCAATAATTACACCGCGGTAATCAAATTTTTTATGATGTATTACATGGCCGATTGCAAATTTGGCAGATAGTTCATTATCCATGGTGAAAAACTACCATATTAAATTTGATTTTAACACCCCGAGTACTTAATTCGGCTTAATAAAAATAAAAATCTTCAATTAAATACTTTCACAACTTTTTGCAAGTCGATATAATCATATTGTATGAGTGCCCAGACTCCCATGATTAAGCAGTATAAAAAAATAAAAAGAGATTATCCGGATGCGATTCTTTTTTTCAGGCTCGGTGATTTTTACGAGATGTTTTTTGAAGATGCAAAGATTGCATCGGGAATTCTGGGAATTACACTGACCTCAAGAAATAAATCCAGCGACAATCCCGTACCTCTTTGTGGCATACCTTATCACAGCGTCGAACCATACCTGGCGAAGCTCCTTAAAAGCGGCCGGAAAATAGCAATTTGTGAGCAGATAGAGGACCCGAAAGATGCAAAAGGAGTTGTTGAAAGAAAGGTGGTTAAAGTCCTTACACCCGGTGTTATTATGGATTCGGAAAACCTGGAATCAAAATCCAATAACTATATTGCTTCAATTTATTTTAATTCGTTAAAACCTTCCATGTCTTACTGTGATGTTTCCACGGGGGAGTTCAAAGTTACATCATTTCAAAATGACAGTGAACTTTTAAGTGAGCTTTCACGCATTGAGCCTAAAGAGCTTTTACTGAATGAAAACCAGTTTGAACAGAAAAAAGAACTCTCCATGCATATTAAGAATACCCACAATCCTCTGATTACATATATAGAGGACTGGAACTGGGACCTACAACATTCAACCGATACCCTTAAAGACCACCTGGGGGTTTCCACCCTCGCATCATACGGTTTTAATGGAAGTGCTGGCCCCTTAGTAGCAAGCGGGGTTTTGCTTAATTATCTCAAAGAAACGCAGATGGATTTTATGCCTGTCCTGCATGAGCCCGTTTATTATAAAACGACTGATTTTATGGAGATTGATGAATCCACGAGAAGAAATTTAGAAATTTTTAAAACTTTAAATGGAGATACAGCAGGGCCTTCCCTGATAAATACAATTGATAAAACTATTACCGGGATGGGTGGAAGGCTTATAAAGCAGTACCTGAACTATCCCCTGTTGAATGTAGATGCTGTAAACGAAAGACTTGACGCTGTTGAGGAACTTAAAAACAGTACTGATCTAAGGACAGGCCTAAGGGATATATTAAAAAAAATAAATGATATTGAAAGGCTGATAGGAAGAATTACCACACTTGCTGCCAGGCCCAGGGACCTGGGTGCATTAAGAGACAGTTCTGTTTCTATTGCCATGGTCAAATCACTAATAAGCTCAGTAAACTGCAGTTTGCTTAAAACAATAATGACTGACCTGGATGATTTTTCTGATATAAGGGAAAAACTCTCTACTGCACTAGTGGACGAGCCGCCGCTTTCATCAAAGGAAGGGGGAATTATCAGAAAAGAATTCAATGCAGAATTAGATGAATTAAAATCAATTCAGACAGAAGGGAAAAAATGGATCTCAGACCTTGAAACAACCGAAAAGGAAAAGACCGGAATTAATTCTCTCAAGATCGGATTCAACAGGGTGTTCGGTTATTACATAGAGGTCACAAAGACCAATCTTGATCTTGTACCCGGAGATTACATTCGAAAACAGACTCTCGCCAACGCAGAAAGGTATATCACACCTGAACTAAAAGAGTTTGAAGAAAAGATTCTCGGTGCCCAGGAAAAAATAATCGAACTCGAAAAAAAGCTGTTTGAATCATTAAGATCAGAAGTTGCAAATGAATCAGTAAGGGTAAGGAAGAGTTCTTCTTTGATTGCAATGTTGGATGTATTTTGCTCATTTTCTGAGGCAGCATCAGGTTTTGGCTATACCAGGCCTAATATCAACAGCGGTGATACTATAGAACTCAAACAGTCCAGGCACCCCGTTGTTGAAAGACTGGAGCTTGAAAATGGATTTGTACCCAATGACCTCTTGCTTGATACCGATCAGCAGTTCCTGCTTATAACCGGGCCAAATATGGCAGGTAAATCAACACTCATAAGACAGGTAGCCCACATAGTGATACTTGCACAGATGGGAAGTTTTGTACCGGCTGATTATGCTAAAATCGGGATCGTAGACAAGGTCTTTACAAGGGTCGGGGCTTCTGACAACCTCGCAAAAGGTCTTTCGACGTTTATGGTAGAGATGGTTGAAACGGCATATATTTTAAGGAACTCAACGGATAAAAGCCTGGTGATTCTTGATGAGATTGGGCGTGGCACAAGTACTTTTGACGGAATGAGCATAGCCTGGGCCGTTGCGGAATACCTGCACGATCTTGGCGCAAAGACACTATTTGCCACCCATTACCATGAGCTTGCTCAGCTTACGCTTTCCAAGCCGAGAGTAAAAAACTTTAACGTGCTTGTTAAAGAACAAAAAGATAAGATTATTTTTTTAAGAAAACTAGATCCGGGTTCTTCAAGCCACAGCTACGGTATCCAGGTGGCCAAACTTGCCGGGGTTCCTCAAAAAGTTATCACTTCTGCCAAGAAGACACTTTCCACTCTCGAGAAAGTGCAGGCCAAGCTAAATGAACTTATTTCCGGGGAGCAAATACTCCTGTTTGAACCAACGGAAGAAGATGTAGCTATTGATGTGGACAATGAGTTAGCTGAAGAGATTAAAAACCTTGACCCGATGAATATGACACCTATTGAAGCACTTAATAAGCTAATAGAATTAAAAGAAAAGATTTATAAAGAGAAATAGATAATAGGACACTAGTTTTTTTACCGAAAGACTAATTTATTTTTTAATAACTTTATATCTTGAAATAACCTGAATAAATTGAATAATTGTTGTGTGAATATAATTAAATATATAAATATATTGTTTAATACAAAACAGAGCGAGGTTCCAAACAAAGGACATGAGGGTGAGCAAATAGCATGTAAATTTTTAAAAAAACGCGGCTATAAAGTAATAGAAAAAAATTATACGTGTAAGTACGGTGAAATGGATATTATTGCTGTTGAGAAAAATGTTTTATGTTTTATTGAAGTGAAATCCAGAAGAAGTATCGAATACGGCCTGCCTGAAGAGTATGTTGATAAAAGAAAGCAGGAAAAACTGATAAAAACTGCACATGTATATAGTATAGCTAAAAAACCCAATATTCCGGATAGACGTTTTGACGTTGTATCTGTTGACTTAAACAACTTGTCTTGCAGAGTCATAAAAAATGCATTTGAAGTAAATTTATAATATAAATACCCATAAATTTTCGTTTTTTTTAATAAACTCCCTTGACACAAGCCAATTGATGAATATTTTATTGGCACTTGAATAGTTGAAGTGCTAATTCACAGATTTTTAGGAGGTAGTAAAATGAAGATCAGACCATTAGGTAGCAAGGTGTTGGTTAGGAGAGATGATGCTCCTGGTACAACAGAGGGTGGAATCATCATTCCCGATACTGCAAATGAAAAGCCGCTTGAAGGAGTGGTAGTTTCAGTTGGAGACGGTGCCATTTTACAAAATGGGACTAAAGTGGCAATGACGGTAAAAAAGGGAGATGTAGTATTTTTTGGTCCTTATTCAGGAACAGAGATAGCCCTTGAAGGAAAAGACCATGTAATTATTGACGAAAGTGAAATAATTGCGTTAGTAGAGAAGTAATACTCAGGAGAAAATAGAAATGGCAAAAGAAATTAAATTTGACACAGCAGCAAGAGACGCCCTGTTAAGAGGAGTAAGTAAGCTTACAAAAGCAGTAAAAGCGACACTTGGGCCACGCGGAAGGAACGTACTGGTAGAGAAGACATTTGGAGCCCCGGTGGTAACAAAGGACGGGGTAACTGTAGCAAAGGAAATAGATCTGGAAGATAAATTTGAGAACATGGGTGCCCAGATGGTAAAGGAAGTAGCATCAAGAACAAGTGATGTAGCCGGAGACGGGACCACCACAGCCACAGTGCTTGCGGAATCAATCTTCAAAGAGGGAATAAAGCTGGTAGCAGCAGGGCATGACCCAATGAAACTGAAGAAGGGAATCGACAAGTCAGTGGAAGTGATAGTAAACAGTATAAGAAAGATGAGCAAACAGATAAAAGACAGGACAGAAATCGCCCAGGTAGCCACAGTATCAGCAAACGGTGATGAGATGATAGGGGACATCATAGCAGATGCGATGGAGAAGGTAGGGAAGGACGGAGTAATAACAGTAGAAGAAGGGAAGAGTTTAGAGACAGAACTTGAAGTGGTAGAGGGGATGCAGTTTGATAGAGGGTACCTTAGCCCCTACTTCGTAACAGACGCTGAGAAAATGATCGTAGACCTTGAGGACCCATATATATTAATGTACGACAGCAAGATCGCTAATATGAAGGACTTAGTGCCGTTGCTTGAAGAAGTGGCAAAAAGCTCAAAGCCTTTACTGATAGTGGCTGAAGATATAGAGGGGGAAGCGCTGGCAACATTAGTAGTGAACAAGATAAGAGGGACACTGAAAGTAGCAGCAATAAAGGCACCGGGGTTTGGCGACAGAAGGAAAGCAATGATAGAGGATATAGCAGCGTTAACGGGCGGCCAGGTAATCTCTGAAGAAGCCGGGATGAAACTGGAGAGTGCAAAACTTTCGGATACCGGAGTGCAAAGAAAATAGTAATAGACAGGGACAACACAACGCTAATTGGCGGATCAGGCACAAAGAGTACAATCGAAGCAAGAATCAAGCAGATAAAGTCCCAGATAGACAGCGCAAGCGGGGAATATGACAGGGAGAAGCTGCAGGAAAGGTTAGCCAAGCTGGCAGGCGGTGTAGCAGTGATAAGAGTAGGAGCAGCCACCGAGACAGAGATGAAAGAAAAGAAGGACAGGGTGGAAGACGCACTAAATGCCACAAGGGCAGCAGTAGAGGAAGGGATAGTCGCCGGGGGAGGCGTAGCACTTGTAAGGACAATAAAAGATTTAGACGGACTTAAGAACGCAGATATAGAAGAGCTGGCTGGAGTAAACATAGTGAAAAGAGCTCTTGAGGAGCCACTAAGGGAAATAGCCAGGAACTCGGGCTGGGATGGATCCATAGTGGTAGATAAGGTAAAGAACTCTAAGGGGTCAATGGGTTTTGATGCAGCAAAGCTGGAGTACAGGGATTTGATAGCAGCAGGGATTGTTGACCCGGCAAAGGTAACAAGGACAGCAATGCAGAATGCGGCAAGTGTTGCAGGCCTGTTACTGACAACTGAAGCACTGGTAGCTGACAAGGCAGAAGATGACGGTGGAGCAG
>PVMK01118053.1_pt1 | contig 13132 bp, 7 predicted proteins | sample 1853481 | NCBI WGS metagenome assembly PVMK01 (sample SAMN08533507, study PRJNA380276) | Marine sediment metagenome, whole genome shotgun sequencing project.
GATGAGCATAAGAAACAATATTGTTTATGAATTCATCAAAAACAGTATTCATTTTCCTGCTTATATCCTGTGAAATATTATTCTCATCTGCAAATGAATTAAAGCGTTCGTTTACTTGTTCAATCCCAGGAAGTCTGTTTATTATTTTTATATCAAAATATTTTGATTGTTTCTCCATTCACTAACCTAAAAATTCAATTGCCAAAATAGTAAATTTATTAGCATGCTAAGTTTGATCTTCGATATAAATTATGTTTTACTATTTGCATCTAAATGTTTAACCAGGGTAACAACATTTTTATTAATTCCACGGTTATAAACTACTTTATCCATAACGTTTTTAACTAAATGAATTCCAAGTCCACCAATTTCCCGATCTTCTAAAGCAAGATTTGTGTCTGGTGATTTTAATTGAAATGGATTGAATGGTACTCCATCATCTATAACTGAGATTGTTAATCTATCAGATGACAACTCAACTTTAATTTCAATATGATGCTCGTCATCATCAGTATATGCATAAGAGACAATGTTATTAATAAGTTCATCGAAAACAAGGTTTATTTTTCCACTAATACCTTTTGGTACATTATTATTCTTTGCGAAGTTGTTGAATTCTTTAGTTAGTCTAGATATTTCAGAAAATTTATTAATTATACTTATTTCAATGAATTCATTTCTATCTCCTTTCCTTAATCCAGTAAATTCTAATGATAATACTGTTATATCATCTGCTTGCTCAGCGCCATTTTCAAATTGTTTGACATCTGAAATAACATCTACTACCATATTTTCCACTGAAATAAAGTGATTTTTTGAAAAGAATTCCAGTAATCTATTATCAGAATAAAGCCTCTTTGTATTATCCATTGCTTCAGTTACCCCATCCGTGTAAAGAACAATTTTATCCTTCCCTCCCATTAATACCTTATCTTCTTTGTAAGTCATTCCAGGCATAGCACCAATTACTGGTCCGTGGCGCTGACTTAAATCTTTAACAGTTCCATCAGCTCTTTTAATATACGGAGGATTATGGCCGGCGTTTGTGTAAATCAGTTCACCAGTATAAATATTTAAAATTGCTAAGAAAACCGTAACAAACATACTCTTCTTATTATCTTCACTTAACTCATCATTAACGTGTGTCATAATACTTGCAGTTGAATAATCAACAGCTGCCCTTGATTTGATGAGTGTCTTTGTAACAGCCATAAACAACGCAGCCGGAACTCCCTTACCGGATACATCTCCAATTCCAAAACAAAAGTGATTGTCACTTATAAAAAAGAAATCATAATAATCTCCGCCTACCTCTCTTGCAGGTTCGATTTGAGCAAAAATTTTGAATTCTTTACGATCTGGAAATGCGGGAAATATCAATGGCAGCATACTCATCTGTATCTCACGACCAATATCCAATTCACCTTTCATTCTTTTATTAGCGATTTCAAGCTGCTTGTGTGCTTCTTCAAGATCCAATGTACGCTCAGCAACTTTTTTTTCTAAATTTTTATTGATTTCTTCTAATTCGCTAACCAACTCTTTAATTGATACCCTCATTGTATCAAAGTTCTTAGCAAGAAGCCCTATTTCATCCTTTCCTTCAACGCTTATTTTTACATCCAAATTTCCTCTGGATAATTCTTCGGCGTCATTCGTTAATATTTCTAAAGGATTTGTAATTGTCTTGGCAAACAACATTCCAAATATGATGACTATTATTATCACTCCTCCGAACCAGATAAGTATGTTGTCTCTGAGTGAGTAAACACTCTCAAACGCCTCTGCTTCGTCCATCTCACTCATTAGAATCCAATTCAAATCATGAATTAAGAGTGGTCTATAAGATGACAGAACGGGCACACCTCTATAATCTTGGAATATCTGTGAACCTGATTCACCGCGTAAAGCTGCATCAACTCCAATAGTCCTCACAGGTTGCAAGCCAATAGTACTATTATGAATTTTTATGCGGCTAATTGTTTCAACGGTAAGCCCTATCTGTTCTACCATTCTAAAATAATTGTCGCTGTCCTCTATTAAGAATCTGGACTGATTACGTAGCAAATAATCATCACCAACTAGATATGTTTCACCTGTATTACCTAGACCAACATTAGACCAAGAATTATTGCTCGTCATTATATTATTAATCCGGTCCACCGGCATCTGGAACATCAGAACACCAATAGTTTCATTATTCTTTATTATTGGTGAAGCTATAAATGACGCAGGCGCATTGTAAGAGGGCAAATATGGCTCAAAATCAACTAATTTAACAAAGTCCTTATCCTTAACATCTTTTACAATATTAAATGCTTTCGAAATATTTGATGCACGATATGGTCCCGTTAATAAGCTTGTCCCAAAATCAACTTCTTTAAATACGGAATAAACAATATGACCTGAATGAGAATCAATCAATAAAATATCATAATAGCCGAACCTTTCGAGGTATTCACGAATAATCGGATGATATAGCTTATGGTATTCACTATAACTACTTCTATCACTCGAATAATCTAGTAGGTGTTTAGAGCATGTTTTATGAGTATTAGCAGTAACATAAAGATATTGTAAAATTGAGGTTTCTCTATCTCCCTTCCAGTAATCAAGCTTATTTATAATTCTTTCTACATCCTCACTCAGGGAAGTAATGATATAGTTTATAAAATTAGAAATGTCCTGATTTTCTTGCATATTATTTTCATCAACATATATATAAAGTGGACGTGCCAAAGGATAACTTCTGTTATCAATATTCCTTCCTGTCAGATCAATCCCACCAATTTTTACTTTCTTCAAGCTACGCTCTGGATCATCAAAATATGAATTACTATAAAAAGCTATAGCAAATGGATTGTTATTCACTCCTTGTTTAATAGTATTGCCATCTATAATTACCCTGGTATTTTTAGTCGAATCAATTGTTAAATTAAATTTATTCAATACTTTTTCCTGAAATTGATAAAATGAACCACTGTTATAATTAGGTACAAATCTTTCTATCGGTTTATCAGGCCAATCAGGATTAATATCTGACCAATTGCGAGCTACTGAAAATACTTGGGCTATTTCCTCAATGGTTAGGTTTTCTACAAATTTATTTTCTACACTAACTACTAATATTAACGCATCGTTTCCAACCTGAAATTCAACTGGTACCTTCCCATTTACCTTACAAATTTCTAATTCGGCCTCAGTTAATTGGCGGCTCGCTCCAATTATATCCACATTTTTATTTTCAGAAAATTCTTTTATACCATTACTCGTCCCGGACATTTCATTAAAGATTTTTACATTCCCATCATCTTCATAGAATTGCTTTATGATATTATCAATTAATCTATAAACCGTTGAACTACCTTTAATTGTGATATTATTATTTATATCAGAAGGGGTGACAGTTGGTAACTCAAAATTTTCTGTATTTTTTATATCAATCGTGTTCATCAACTTCATTGTAGATAGCCATTTTTGCCGTGACGAATTAAGAACACTATCACTAATCGGGAAATAATTTTTTTCTTCAATATTACCAATCAATTTTGTTTTAAATTCATCATTATAATATTGATGGTTAGCTTGAACTATGTTCTTCAGGGTTTCTTTGCTGTAATTGATTTCAGTATCTATACTATGGAAGGATTTTTTAAAGGATTCCATAGCATTAATTATCATCCTATCTTTTGAGAAAGTTATGATCTGATCTGTGATTTGTTGAAAGTAATCTTCTATTTGATCCGCTTTCATCTCTCGAACAGCTGTTAATTTTTGGAACGATTTTTCCTCCAACGATGTCTTAGCGGAATTATAACTTATTAATCCAATGATGCCGACGGCAAAAATTGTTACTAATGATAATAAAATTAAAATTTTTGTTGCAATATTTTGATTGCCAAAACTAAATTTTCCACGATATTTCCTGAGAGCGATTAATACAAACACTACAATTAGAAATAATCCCAGCATTGGTATCCACTGGTTCCAATTAATAGGTGTAATTGTATCTATGTCTTGTGAAAGTTCGATATCTATGGGAAACCAATTTCCTCGAATTTCCTTCATTTCATCTTTTGAAATTGCATCTAGCCCTTTTTGTATAATATCCCTCAGAATTTCATTATCAATTGCAACAGCCATATGAAGATCAGATTCTTCTTTTTTCATCAGATCGACAGCACCAACAATTTTTATATTTGGTATAAAGTTTTGAGCTGTGAGATGAGCTATAATACCAAGACTACCTACAAATGCATCTGCATTCCCTATAGAAACTGCATTTAATCCTTCTAATACTTCATTTACGTAAATGCGATTTATCTCTGGATATTGATTTTCGAATTTTGTAGTAATTGCATAGCTTGATACAACCGCAATGGTATGACCTTTGAGATCTTCAAGATTTGAAAAATCACTTTTATTATTAACTACTAATAATAATGGGTTACCGGCATAGGTTTTTGTGAATGAACTAAACTTTCTGCGTTCTTCGTTCGAATATACTGCTGGTAGAACATCTATTTCTCCATTCTTAAATTTGCTTAGTAGTTCATCCCAGGTATAACCATTAATGAATTCGAATTTTAACCCCACTTTTTTGGCTACCAACCTGAAAAGATCGATCGTATATCCTTTTGGTTCACCATCCACTGCAAAATCAAATGGTGGCCAATCCAACTCATTTGCAACTTTTAAGACTTGATGACTTGCCAGCCATTTATTTTCCTCATCTGTGAAATTGATACCTGAATCTTGAGCAAACAAACTCTGCTTTTGAAATTGGAATGCAAATAATAATACTAAAAATAGAAATAATTTGATTTTAAATTCCATTTTAATAAGACCTATGAAATGACTAATTTAATTAATATTTATAAAAACCTTGAATCGTAGATCAGAAATAAAATCCAAAATTAATGTTTAAGCGGGAGTACCATTTATTAGAGTCTGGAGACTCAAGTCCCACACCCGGGCCACCCGCAAACCACATATTCTGACCAAATATAAAATCGACGTAAGTATACAAACCCTTTTTTATTAGCGTTGATCCTACAACTATCTGAGTAGAATTATCACCATAAATTTTGTTTGGAATCACTTTACTAAAATCGATATAACACTTAACCTTATCTAACAATAACCAGCCTAACTCAAAATCTTTTGCGAAATTTACAGTGATAACATCTCCTTTTGCAGCAATAAGAAATGGGAATTGAAATGCTGCCAACTGCACGGTTCTTGGGTCTACACCTTCTGGGTTTTTAGGTACAAATTCATAGTGAGTCCACTGAAACTGAAAGTTCCAACTTCTGTAGTACAAATCGGAATGCAAAGCGTAAGCGAATCTGCTTCCCTTATTTCTTGTAGTTTGATTGTATATTTGACCATATTCCATTGAACCACCAACATCAATTTTCAAATCAGGTACTGGATTAATTATGCGAGCTATTCTAAAGTTAAATTGATTTATTTCTTCATTTGTCTGCTCTTCGGCCGTAACTAAATCAAATGAATATCTTTCTGTACGACTTGCATCGATATATTCAGTATTCTTATAGAATGCTGCTTGAAAATCCCATTCTCCGGGTTTATATATTAATTTAAAACCCGTATCATAATCATCCTCAAATCCAAGATAGTAGGTTGCATCAAACCAAAAACTGTGAGAACCGTATGGTAATATACCGAAAGGCACTCGATGAATTCCGATCTGAAATTCAACATCAGGAGAAAATTCATATCCAAAGTAAGCATGGTGAATTGCCTCAAACCATGCATACCAGCGATATTGAATTGACAAGAGTAGTTGATCATATTTACCATTTACGTCAATTCGAAAAAGTTCAAATCCAAAATCTCCATTCCTATCTTTTCGTTGTTCGTTATAATCTTGCCAAAAATAATTTATGCGAACAGCTCCCCCTATTATTAAGTATGTATTATCGTCTACTGTATCAGCTTCTGTGTTTGTTGTATCACTAACTCTATAAATGTTATTATAATTTGTGAACATTATTTGACTGTACTTATCTTTTTCTGGTTCTACCTGTATGTGATAACCGTGATTGAGATTAGATTGACATAAAATTAAATTAAAGCAGAATGAAAAATAGATTAGAACATAAATTGTAATTTTACTAAAAATCATAATTCATTACCTTTGTTATGATTATTTAATTTACACGAAAGAACTTTAAACTCTGACTTTAAGAAATTTTGTTAATTCTTTTATTTCTTGAGGAGAAGTTCCTCCAATGAATGGTCCTTGATGATCAAGCATTTCAATAGAAGTGTTATTGAAATCCAAAACATCACCACCGGCACCTCGAATTAATAATACACCAGCAGCTAGGTCATAACTTAATGCTGGTCTTTTATCCCAAAGATTTATATAAGTGTAATATCCTTTGGAAGCTTCTAATAGTGCTAATGCTGGTGAACCACCAACAGATTTTATCATATTAATTTCTCCTGTTTCCCAGTAGTTATAAAAATTCTTGATCAATTCTTTTGCTCTTTTGGAAGGATGAATATTGATCAATATTTTTTTATCATTCAGAGAGATATTTGAGGGTAAATCTATTGCATTGTCGCCTTCGCCAAATATAGATATTTGTAGTAATCTTGTTTTATCGCCTTTCTTTACATAACCCATTTCTCCAGTTGCTGAATTAAGAACCACACCAACAATGGGTTCGTTACCATCGAATAATGCCAAACTAGTTGCGTAAGAATCAGAATGAGTGATAAAACTCCAAGTTCCATCGATAGGATCTAGTGAAAAGGATAAACCATTAGATAGCAGATTACCACCAGTTTCTTCACCTACAAGTTGAATTTGTGGAAAGTGTTCAAGTATTGTTTTCCTTACATATAATTCTATTTCTAATTCTAATTTAGTAACTGGTGATCCGCCACTTTTATATTTGGTATTTTCAGTCTGAGGTAGTATCCTTTGAGATCTTATTAATTTCCCAATATTTAGCATTAACCAAATAGAAAATCTGGTTAATGAATTAAGGTCCTCGTGATTCTCAAATTTGGGTGCACGGTCATTTTTATAATCATTTAATATAGACTCCTCAAAAGAATTTAATGGCATATTGTTTTATTATCCGGTTTCTTTTAGTATTTCCTGAGCACTGGTGATGTCAATAAGTCCATCCTTTGAAAGATGGTCGATTGCTATTCGAATAAGTTCCGCTCTGCTTGCAGGTAATTGATTTATTAATTCAGTTGAAACAATTTCCCATTTAAATTTACTAGCAATGGTTGTATCACTTTCCATTTCTAATTCGTCAACTAATAGTAAATAACAATTGGCATTTAACCACGCATTGTCAGTTTGTCTGCGATCATATAAATATCCTTCGTGAATTAATTTAGAATTTATAATTCTATTTTCTGTTAAAAAGAATTCTCCAAGTAAATTCTTCTTTGTGCTTTCTAAAGTTTCAATACGTTTAATAAATTTTTCTGGTAATAACACATCATCAGAACTATCTATTTGCAAAAGGATTTCAGTGTCACCTGAATTTTTATTCACTCTTGATATCAATAATATCACGTATGGATTCGGTCCCCACTTTCCAAATAATCCTCTTCCTGCAATCCCGGTTCTGCCTTTAGGATTTATGGGTTTTCCTTCTTCATCCCTATCAATATTATCTTCACTACCATCATCCTGGAGAAATTTCCAATCCTCTTCGGAATCTGCCCAACCATTTGCAATTTTTTTATAATCATTCTCAAGTACAGTTGTATCCACATAATATGGGGGATTATATTCCGGACTTGGAATATTCCAACTAGCTTGGTCTATAGTTATTCTAAACCGCTGCGGATAAGTAGCAGGTCGTTCTCCCCTGATCTTCAAATGAAAATCATCTGATACAAGTTGAAATAGAAGTTGTTCAACTGAATAAAGTGCTGCCCACAGTTGAATGGGACTACATTCTCCTTGTCCTCTGTTCATATCGAAACTAAGTGTATGAACTGCATATCGTAACAAACCAATTTGGTATACTATCCAGTCTGAATCATCTTTTAGTGAAAAATAAACTTCTCTGATTATCTTTACAGTCAATAGTATTTTTTTAAATCTTAAGTCCCACTCAATAAATTTTAATCCGGCTGGTAATTCGTTAATAGCTTGAGGAATGGGAGTAGAGAGCAAATAATCTTCGAGTAACTGAATCTTAGTAAAATCTTCAGCCTCAAATTGTTTACTTATCACAAACTTCACATCATTTTCTAATTTAGTCAGATCAACTTCTATCGGGTGAAGATCGGTGTAAGTCCAATCAATAGCCCAGATATTTTCTCGCTCGTCGCAAATTATATTGGCCAAATTCAGATCTCCATGTGATAAACACATTTTACTGTCCAGCCCATCATCATTTTTTCTTATTAAATTAAACATCCTCTTCACAACACTTGTATCAATAAAATTATTACTAATTTTATGTTTACATATATGATCAATATTTTCGTTTAGCCATTTTGCTTGAGCATCTATATGAAGTATGAATTGACGATAGGGGACCACTGATTTATCTCTGATTGTATTTTTGTACATTTTTGATGACAAGAGTAAAGTGGTTCTTTCAAAAAGGGATAAAAATTTATTCAACTCGGTATCATTCTTGGCTTCTTCATAATAATCCTGAAGAGTCATCGGTTTGCCTTCCATTGATGCCAACTCCATACTAATCCCGGAGAATTTACCTACCGAAACTGGCGAACTAAATGTTGGAATATGCTTACCTAATAGGTCTTTTACAAGCTGGTATCCATCCAATTCTTTTTTGATTGGACCATGGGTATCAATCTTTAATACCATCGGTTCAGTACGGAAACCAGATTTCCATCCATCAGCTAATAATAATAAACTCCCACTAAATCCCCCTTGTAATGGTCTAACTACTACCTTATCCCAATGCATACACAAGTTCTCGATAATTTCCTTTTGTTCAGGTTCAATTGATTTTCTAACCTCCTCAGGTTCAATTTGACAAGCGTGAAGATTATAATCACCAAGCATATTAAGTTTAACACCAAGAAATTCTCTAACTTCGTCCAAATTAGGAAGAACTTTTATAAGTGAATCAGGATAATAATATCTGAGTGCATTAAAATGTGCGTCGCTATTCGGACTCGCCAGCAAATGGGGAGTAACAGCAATATTTTTTATACCAAGGTAATTTCTAAGTAATCCAGCCAAACTCAGAACTCTTTTTTCAGTATGAAATCCTACCAGGAGAATTTTCAGATTATTTTTATCATCAAAATTTGCTTTAAGTATATCAACCTTGGAAATTTTAGTAATTGCTTTACTAAGATTTTTCAGATCTATACCAATTGTAGATGTATTAATTATTTCTGCAGAGTTAACTATCTCTTTAATAGGATTGATAAACTCAGAACCTTCACTTCCAATTATACCATGTTCACCATATCTGATGAGTTCCTCACTTATCGTTATATCAGAGGGTTCAAAATAATCGCGAATGAAAATAAGTCCGTGGCTTTTATTACTCTTAAAGGAATTAGAGAAATTATTAAGGAAAGCAGGTAAAACACCCTGGCCGTATTTCTCAATTGGGCCAATTAGGCGATTAATTTCCTGCTTACCAATATTAACTCTCCGAGTTAGGAAATGAGGTTCGGGGTTACAATAATCGTTTATTAGATTATCTGCAATTACAATTGAAATCATATAATGTTTAAATCAATGGTCTTTATAAAATCACTAAAAACTTCAAACTTATTTTACAAGAACTTTTTTATCAGCTTCATTAACAGTTTTCATAATTCGATTTATTACACGATACGGATCTGCATTTGATGCTGGTCTTCTATCTTCAAGGTATCCTTTATAATCATCTTGAACTGTAAAAATCGGTATGCGTATTGATGCTCCACGATTACCTACACCATAACTAAATTCGTCCATTGAAGCAGTCTCATGTTTTCCAGTTAGTCTCAATTCATTGTAAGCTCCATATTCTTCAAGATGTTCGGCATGATATTCTTTAAATTTATCTAAGACTCTATTCAAATATTCTTGTCCACCAACATCTCGCAACTGTGACCAAGAGAAATTCGCGTGCATTCCAGAGCCATTCCAGTCACCTTCTATTGGTTTGGGATGCAGTTCCAATCTGACTTTATGTTTCTCGGTTATTCTGAATAGTAAATATCTTGCAACTAATAAATCATCTGCTACCCTTAATCCTTTACCGAAACATTGAAATTCCCACTGTCCCAGCATTACCTCAGCATTTACACCAGTAATGTTCAGTCCTGCTTCAAGACATAGATCAAGATGCTCTTCCGCAATTTCTCTCCCAGCATTGTATTGATAACCGACAGAACAATAATAAGGTCCTTGAGGTTCTGGATAACCACCAGCTGGAAAACCAATTGGTCTTCCTGAATCATTTAATAAAACGTATTCCTGCTCAAAACCAAACCAGAAATCATCATCATCTTTATCCGCGAGTAAAGCTCTTGTATTTGTTGTATGGGGATTTCCATCCGGATTAAAACACTCTGAAACAACTAAATATGCGTTTCGTCGTGCGGGATCTGTATAGACTCTTTTTGGTTTAAGAACTACTTCAGAGTAATTCCCCGCAGCTTGCATTGTTGAACTTCCGTCAAAATTCCATTCAGGAAGTTTATCCAACTCACCACTATATTCATCAAATTCCAGTATTTTTGTTTTACTTCGCATATTTGCTATGGGTTTGTATCCATCTAACCATATATATTCGAATTTGTACTTTGCCATTTCTGCTCCTTATTGTAATTGTTATTTATAAATTTATTTTTATTCCTGTTTTAAAGAGTCTTCACCTCTCTCGCCAGTCCATACAGTCATTGCATCATACAATTCAGTTACTAATATTTTTCCAGATCCACCACTTTCTTTCGCGCCTCTGGTTATACTTTCGATTGCTTTTTCAAGCATTGAGTCCTCAACAGCTATTTCAAGTCTTGTTCGATTAAAAAGAGTTATTTCTCTTTGCACACCCCTATATTGCTGTTGCTCCGATTTAGGTGCAGTCCCCATAACAGTTGAAGCTGTCATCTGCCTTATGCCAGATTCAAATAATGCATTCTTCACATCTGGAAGTTGTCCTGGTTGAATTATTACTATTATTAATTTCATTTTCTTACTCCGCTTTATTGCTCTGAGATAAATATTTGAAATCCACTATATGATTCCATTCCGTGCTCTGATGAATCCAATCCACGGATCTCTTCTTCTCTCGATACCCGTAATCCTACCACCAGATCAATAAATTTAAATACTAAATACATTGCAATTATAACAAATATTGCCGTTGCAAAGGTCCCTAATGCCTGAATCCCTAATTGAGTGAACCCACCGCCAAAGAATAAACCATCTACGCCTAATCCTAACGAGCTTTGACCAAATATTCCTACAGCCAATGTACCCCAAATTCCATTAATACCGTGAACTGGTACAGCACCAACAGGATCGTCGATATTCAGTTTATCCAACAGGAGTATAGAATAAATAACGATGATGCCTGCAATTGTTCCAATAATTATTGCACTGATAGGTGTGACTACGGAACAACCTGCTGTAATTCCTACTAAGCCAGCTAACGCACCATTCAATGTCAATGCCAAATCAGGTTTACCAAATTTAAACCAACTTATAAATGCTGCGGTAGTCATACCAGTGGCGGCGGCTAACATTGTATTAATTGATATACGTGCGATAAGATCTGGATCACTGAAACTTAACGCAGAACCTGCATTAAATCCGAACCACCCAAACCATAATATTATCACACCTATCATAAGCAACGGCATGCTGTGTCCAGCAATAGAATTAGCGCTCTTATCCTTGTTAAACTTACTTATCCTCGGTCCCAGCAGCATAGTTCCAACCAGGGCAGCAAATCCTCCAGTTGCATGTACTACAGTTGAACCGGCAAAGTCATAGAAACCTAAATCAGATAGCCAGCCCCCACCCCAGGTCCAGTGACCTACAATTGGATAGACAATAGCCGTGATAAATAAAGAGTATAATAGATATGCTTTAAATCTCATCCTTTCTGCAACCCCACCCGATACTATTGTAGCAGCAGTACCTGCGAACATTGCTTGAAATAACCAAAAAGCATATAAAGGTAATCCATCTACTTCCCCGGCATCCAGTAATAGCCATCCTTCCATACCAAAAAAACTGTTGCCAGTTCCAAACATTATTGCATAGCCCATAATAAAAAAACCAATGGTGGCCATGCCTAAATCCATAGAATTTTTCATTAATATATTAACTGCATTTTTTGCACGCGTTAATCCAGCCTCCACCATACCAAAGCCAGCCTGCATAAAAAACACAAGAAAAGCAGCTATTAATACCCAAAAAGTATCTATAGCATATGAAAGTGCTGCAATGGAACCATCATCTGCTATCGAAGAAGATGTTAGTAAGAGCAGAAAAAATATTAAAAATATTAGCTTAACCCTCATTTGTTTCTCCTGTAATATAATTTATGATAGTTGATTAAAATGATTTGATAATATTATGTAAGATAATAAATAATTAGCAATAGTTTAATTTTAATTGATTATTTACAAATTAATTTGAATTATGAAAGGGGAAACTTATTTCATGGTTAGCATAATTGGTAAAGCGATGAAAAAGAAAAAAACAAGCTAGCCCAATTTAAAATTAATACTAGTACAAATAAAAAAGCCGGCATCTCTGCTGGCTTAGATTTCAAATTTTTGTTTTTTTAATGCTGTTAGAATCGCCCTATCATTATTTCCGATTTACCTGCGTCATTCGTTCCTACGAAAGAGAGAAGAATTTTAAATTGATTTTTATTCATTTATCTTCTCCAAGAATAAATATATTTATAATCGCACTCATTTTTGCGGAAGGATTTGCTTGATGGTTATTTTGAAAAGCGGTTTTTTGAGTTGCTAGTTATATGAGAATCCATAATTCACTGAACTACAAACTCTTTAATTGTATTCAACCATTGACATATTTCTTCAAAAGCTTCTCTTTCTCTAATTCTGTCAACAGTCATTTTTTCAATGGCGATTGTATTAAGTAATTTTTTCTTACCACTAGCTA